>WNFZ01006334.1_pt1 | contig 18363 bp, 15 predicted proteins | sample 5400081 | NCBI WGS metagenome assembly WNFZ01 (sample SAMN13153365, study PRJNA577476) | soil metagenome | isolation source: 80 cm soil or saprolite under grassland replicate 1 | place: USA:California | collected 2016-06-15 | reverse complement strand
CTACGGTGAGCTCCAGAATGTCGTCCTGCTTTAAATGGAGATCGGTTTCCAAGTCTCCTGTGCGAATCGCCGGGCCCTGCGTATCGAGCAGAATCCCCACGGGTCGGCGCGCTTCTTCCGCGAGTGCCCGTATGCGCGGAACAATCTCGCGTACGGAGTCGGGACCGGCATGGCTCATGTTCAATCGAAAAACATCCGCTCCTTTGTGGATTAATTGCCGCAAGACGTCAGCCTGTTGTGTCGCCGGGCCGAGCGTGCAGATGATTTTCGTCTTACGCATCCACGAAGAGGATTGAATCTCGCCCTGGAAAAGCAAGGCGCTTTTAGCCAGGGCTCATTCCGATTGAAAACGCAAGCGAGAAATGGGCGTGCGCAATCACGGCCACGTTTTCGGAGTGCGGCGGTGTCCTGCCGCTTTCATTGCGGGCGCGGAATCGGAGTAACGAGAACAAAGTCCTGTTCGCCTTTCAAAGATTACGAGCGCCTTGCAGATTTCAACCGGTTACCACCGCGTCTGAAGTCTGGCACTAGAACCCATCCAGTCAGAAATAAGAAAAAGCGGCACGCTTTTCGCACGCGTGCCGCATCATCGCGCAGTCAGTGTTTCTATTGCAGCTTGCTTTGAGTTTGCTTGGCGAGGTCAAGATGCTCCTGGACCACCTTGGCCGTGTCCTCGGCGAATTTCTTCACGTCGGGATCACTGCCGTTCTTTGCCTCGTCCTGAAATTCGGCCAAGTCTTTTTCGTGATCTTTCACCATCATGTCCATGTAAGCCTTATCGGAACTCCATTTCTCGCTCGGCTCTTTGCTCGACAGTTTAACGCCCTTTTTCTCCGCGATCGATTTCAGTTCGTCATTGGCCTTGCTGTGATCGGTGACCATTCGCTTGCCGAATGATTTTACATCATCGCTTTTACCATTCTGCTCAGCCTGTCTTCCCATTGCGACTTCCATCATTCCGCCCTTGGCGGCTTTGTGCATGAATGTCTTATCCTTAGCGCTAAGCGACGAGCTTTTGCCTGCCGGACTCTCTTGGGCCAGCGCCAGGCCGGCGAAACCGAAAGATGCCACCACGAGAGTGAAAACGCTGAACCGTGAAATAACAGTAAGTTTGCTTTTCATATTTTTTCTCCGTTGGAAACACGTCGGAACGATCCGACGCCTAAAAATCGAAAATTCGCGCCCAACTGGACGTGGCAAATTTGGATTTGATCTTAAGCGCTCGCCGCAATCCCTCGACGCAGGATGAACGCAGAATCTCCAGCCGATCAGGCTTGGGAGGTATTCTGTTCGTAGGAGCTTTCCACGCGCTTCGCCACGTCCCTGTAGCCGTAATCAGCTTGGTAAATCTGCTTCATGCAGTTGAGCGATTTTTCCTGCTTGCCCATCCGCTCGTAAACGAGCCCGAGATTGTAGAGGATCTCTTTCTTCATGGCATCCATTGATAAATTTTCTCTCGACGCTTCTTCGAGTTGCTTCATCGCAAGATCAAGCATTCCCAGTTCGCCATAGCAGCGACCGACCAGGTTCATCGCTTTCAACCGCGCGTTTGGATTTTGTCGCGCGCGTTGCAGCTCCGGCACGGCTTCGCGAAAACGCCCCGCATCCACGAGATGCTCCCCAAGTTCAAAGCGAAGCTGCAAATCGGTCGGGTTTCGTTCCACGCGTTTGCGCGCATCATCGAGAAGAATTTCTGCCCGGTTCTTTTTCGCGGCCTTTAATTCCTCGGATTTTTTCCCATAAAACTCATGCTCCATGCCGTGCGTGGAGAGAAATTCTTCGAGCACTGCAATCTCGCGCTCGAGTCGTTTGATTCTTAAGTCGGAGACTTTTCGGATCAATCCGGCATCGGCGCCCTTGGTCAGATCGGCGGCACATTGATACCAGCCAATCGCCGCCCCGAAATCTTCCTTTTGCTCATTTAACGCGCCCAGGCGTCGCGCAAGATCGATATTGGCCGGCTCCGCCTTGTGTCGCGCGTACGTTTCCGCAATCTGTTGATCCAGCGATTCGCCGGTCAAGCGCATGCGGCTCTGTTGCTCAAGAGAAATCGCCGCCTCCTTGTCCTTAATCAGATCGCGATAACTTCCCGCCTCTGTCCACCCACCGCTCTTCATGGAGGCTCGGGCGGACGCATCCTTACCCAGATGAATCGCTTCGGCGTCGAGCGGATCTATCTCGGTGAAGCAACGTTCGCAACGCGAACACCGCAATCTCCGGCCAGCCCGCTGCCAGCGCAGCTTCTTTCAAAACCAGATTCGCCTGGCGATTGTAAGGCTCGTCTTCCAAAACTTTCTCCAGCATTTCCACCGCGTGTTTTGGGTTTCTCTTGATCTCGCGCTGCGCCTTCATGACTGCGAGCGGTGCAGTCGAAATATTGAAAAAACTCTTCTTTGCCGATCTTCTTTTGGTCACTTCTGTACGCCGCAATAGTTGACGGCCGGTGAGGAACTGCGGTTCCTGTCTGAGAATTCCCTGCAAGAGCGAAATGGCGTAGCCGAAATTGCGCAGCTCAATCGCCGCCACAGCTTTCAGCCAATGACTCCGCTGCACAGGCATCGTTCGTGCCGAAGCACTGGCCACAATTTCAGCACGGTACGCCGTTATCACAAATCGTGAGAAAATGGCCAGCCGGCACTGTCTGGCCGCCGCGTATGTATGAACGCCAGCAGCAAGAACCATGTGTTAGCACAAACTAATTGCGAATGCCGCCACTTGGAAGCTCACCCGTGACTAAGATTCTCTGGCCTGTTTAGAGGAAAAACCTCACAGCAAATCCAACTGCGGTTTGTCAGGAGTCGCGGCGGGTTTTCTCTTCTGCCGCGATTTGCCTACAGGCGGGGACGCGATCGTACCATTGGGCTTTTCCAGGTGCGAAAGAATGTCCTTCGCCCGATCCAGAATTTCCTTCGGCAAACCAGCCAGACGCGCGACCTGGATTCCGTAGCTTTTGTCGGCGCCGCCCGGCACGATCTTTCGCAGGAAAATAATCTGGTCGTTCCACTCGCGCACGGCCACGTTGAAATTGCACACACCGCTGCGCTCCTCGGCGAGCTTGGTCAGCTCATGATAATGCGTGGCAAACAGCGTGCGCGCCTTGATCTTGTCGTGAAGAAACTCGGCTACGCTCCACGCGATGGAGAGTCCATCGAATGTCGATGTTCCGCGGCCGATCTCGTCCAGTATAACCAGACTTCGCTCGGTGGCGTTGTTCACGATGTTCGAGGTTTCGTTCATCTCGACCATGAACGTCGATTGGCCGCGCGCCAGATCGTCGTTCGCGCCGACGCGGGTGAAAATGCGATCGACCAAACCGATCTCGGCGCTCTCCGCCGGCACGAAACTGCCCATCTGCGCCATCAGCACAATCAGCGCGACCTGGCGGATATAGGTGGATTTCCCCGCCATGTTCGGCCCGGTGATAATGGCGAGCCGCAGATTCTCGCCGTCGAGCGTCGTATCATTCGGCACAAACTTTTCTTCTACTAGAGTTTGATCCAGGACAGGGTGCCGGCCGTCCTTAATTATCAGCCGCCGTGTTTCGTTCAATGTTGGCCGGCAATACCTGAAGAGACGTGCCGTTTCCGCGAGCGCGCAGGTAACGTCGAGAACCGCAATTGCTTCCGCAGTTTGCTGGATTGGTTCAAGCTCATGCAGAGTTTCGTCCCGCAGTTTTTGGAACAGCTGGTATTCGAGCTGGCGCGCGCGTTCGTCTGAGCCGAGGATTTTCGCCTCCATTTCCTTTAGCTCCGGCGTGATGAAACGTTCCCCGCCGACAGTCGTTTGTTTGCGCGTGTAATTCGCGGGCACACTCGCCAGCTTCGATTTCGTCACCTCGATGAAATATCCGAACACCGAGTTGTAACGGACCTTGAGCGATTTGATCCCGGTGGCGGCAATCTCGCGCTCCTGTAATTGGCTGATCCAATTTTTCCCATCGCGCGAAGCCTGACGAAGCTGGTCAAGATCGCCATTGTATTCATCGCGAAAGATCCCTCCTTCTTTGAGAGACAAAGGCGGGTCATCGACCACTGCCCGCGTCAGTTTTTCGGCAAGCTCCGGCATCTCGTTTAGATCGTCTTGCAACCGCAATGGTAGGGCGCGACCGCCGGGCGCGCCGGGGGACGGCGGGCTCAGCGACCCCGCCCTACCGAAATTTGTTCGCTTGATCAGCTTTTGCAGCTCGGCTTTCAGTTTCGGGATTTGCTGAAGCGAGGTTTTCAGTGCCACCAGATCGCGCGCGTTCCCCGAGGCCTGGCTTAATCGTCCGGTTGCTCGCTCGATATCCCGGATCGATTTCAATTCCGCGCGAATTGAGCCAAGCAAGTCTGGTTCTTGCAACAGATCGGCGATCGCTTGCTGGCGGCCCTCCAGCTTGGTCAGATCACGCAGCGGTTGCAAGATCCACGCGCGCAATTTGCGTCCGCCCATCGGGGTGATGGTGCGATCCAGCACAGCAAGCAGGCTCGTGTCCCGCGCGCTGCGCGATTCAATCAACTCAAGATTGGTCTGCGTAGCGGCATCGAGCACGACGTGATCCGCGGGCGTGTTGCAGCGCAACGACGTAAGGTGATCGATTTTGCGCCGAAGCTGATGTTTCAGATAATGAACAATTGCTCCAGCGGCGGCGACCGCCTGGAGCATTTGCGCGCAGCCAAATCCATCGAGCGATTTGACCTTGAAATGCTCGCACAGAGTGAAAATCGCCTGTTCCGGCAGAAACGCGTAACTATCGTAGCCAAGCGCGCCAGCGATTTGGTTGAAGTCATGCTTCTGCTCATCGCTGACGAGGAGTTCTGATGGCGAGACGCGAGCCAATTCGTCGACCAACGATTGTCGATCTTGCAACTGCGTTAATCGGAACTCGCCTGTGCTCAGGTCCGCGTAGGCGAAACCAAAAGTGCCGTCGACATAGACCGCGCCAAGATAGTTTGCGCGTTTGGATTCGAGAAGGTCGAGATCGCTCACCGTGCCCGCGCTGATGATCTGGGTGATGTCGCGCGAAACGATTTTACCCGGTTGCGGTTCGCTCGTCTGATCGCAGATCGCGACGCGACGACCCGCCTTGATCAGCTTGGCGACGTAATTCTGCGCCGCGTGATATGGCACCCCGCACATCGGCACGCCGTTGCGTTTGGTCAGCGCAACGTTGAGCAATCCCGACGCCTCTTTTGCGTCTTCGAAAAACAGCTCGTAAAAATCCCCAAGACGAAACAGCAAAAGCGTGTCCGCCGGAATGCTTTTCCGCAGCCGTTGATACTGCTGCATCATGGGAGTGATCGCGTCCCGCATCATTTCACTTTGTAGTTAGTGGGAGCGAATTGCGAGTTCGCAATGCTATTGTGCGAAATTCATTGCTTGTTTGAGAGTGTTCGCCTCAACTGAGGCGACAATATTTACGAATCTCATGATTGATGTGTCTCGCAGGTTTCACATTTTATTTCTCCTTGTTGCGCTCACGCCAATCCAAACGGCCATCCGAAGCTCTGGAGTGAATGGCTCAAGTCGGCTGCGAAGTAAGCGATAAGATGTCCTCCTTCGGTCGGTCGCGGCGGACCTCTGGCGCAACAGTCTTTACTCGCTACTACATTGCGAGCGAATCGCTCAAAGGCGCTTTTTCACAAGAGCGCGGCCAGATGCGGACTTGAGATAGCGTTCAAACTCGGCAGCGCGTTTTGAGTCGGAGAAAGCAATGTACGTTTTGATTCGCCAAGGCTTCCACTTCGCCGTGTGCGGAACCTTCCCGTTATTGTGACGATCCAATCGCTCACGGAGATCGTCCGTACGACCCGTGTAAAAGTGGCTTGGGTCGCTTTCGCTTTGCAAAATATAGACATAAGTGAAACTGCCCATCTGCCTTTGCTGGCCTGCCGAGCCGTAGGAACCCCTGTCCTCGTCGCTATCCACGCAAACATCTACATGTTTATCCGGTGATAAGTTTTAAGGAGCCGAACCTTGCACCGGCACACTGCCGGCTCCCGAGCGTCCACGAATTTCCTTCACCATCCGGCGCGGTCGCTCCGCCGTTTGATTAGCCTGCTGTCCACGTTTGGAGCCGTAGCAGGCGTCCAACTCCAAACGTCACGGTCAATTAAGCCGCGAGAGCGAGATCTTGGTGATCTGCGTTTATTTGTTTTGGTTCGGTTTTTAACGAGGCCAACGAACCGTCCTCGACATGCCGCCTGCGCTTCAAACGATGAGTCGAAGCCAGTACGCCCCCATTTTCTTTTGGAGGGGAATAATCTAACGCGCGTCGCTGCGTTGGCAAGCAAGGCCATCTCGCGTCGATTCAGCTTCCCGTCGCGAACGTCCAAGGCTAAAAGGCAGTTCGTGTGCGGGATTGCTGGTTACGTCGCTCCGGAGGACGGGCTTGATCGTCGGCCGCTCCTTCAGCAGATGACGCAGGCGTTGAGGCATCGCGGGCCGGATGACGAAGGTTACTTCGCGGAGCCAGGCGTTGGTTTGGCGATTCGGCGGCTCAGCATCATTGACCTGGCCGGCAGCCACCAGCCAATTTCTAACGAAAACGAAACGGTCCACGTCGTTTTCAACGGCGCGATTTATAATTACCTGGAGTTGCGCGCAGGCTTGGAAGAACGCGGGCACCGCCTTAAAACGCACGGTGATACCGAAACGCTTGTCCATCTCTACGAGGAGCACGGCATCGACATGCTCCGTTTCCTGCGCGGCATGTTCGCTTTTGCGCTTTGGGATTCGCGCAAGAAGACGCTTTTCCTGGCGCGAGACCGATTGGGCAAGAAACCGCTTAATTACCTCGCTGCCGGGAGGGAATTGTATTTCTGTTCGGAACTGGCGCCGCTCCTCAATCAGAACCTTGCGTCGTGGGAAATCAATCCGAACGCGCTCGCTGCTTATTTGCTGCTGGGCTTCGTTCCGGGATCGCAAACCATGGTCAGGCAAATCAAAAGATTGCCGCCCGCTCATTATCTGACCTGGCGCGAGGGAGAAACGAAGGTCCAGCGCTATTGGTCTTTTCGCGGCGCTCCAAAGGTTCAATGTAGCTATCGCGAAGCGCTCGATGAAGTTCGGGCAAAACTGGATGAAAGTCTGCGCCTGCGCCTGCGCAGCGACGTTCCGCTCGGTTTGCTCTTGAGCGGCGGAATCGATTCGAACGCGCTGCTGGCCCGGCTGGTGCGCGGTCTCGGACAAAAGGTGCAGGCTTTCACGATTGGGTTTTCAGAAAAGGAATATGATGAATCAAGCATCGCCCAGGCGTCGGCGCGACACTTCGGCATCGAACATCATGTGCTGATCGGGAACACCGATCTGTTGCAGCTCCTGCCCGACGTGGTGAAATACTATGGCGAGCCATTTGCCGATAAATCCGCGCTTCCGACGATGTTGGTCTGCGAACTCACTCGCCGCCACGTAAAAGTGGCGTTGAGCGGCGACGGCGGCGACGAAGCGTTCGCTGGCTACCCGAAATACCGCCTGAAGGCGTGGCAGCATCACTCCTCCGCATGGTTTTCATCCGCCTTCAAAGAGCGCTGGACTCTGGCATCCATGCGCGGACAGCGCTGGCTCGGAAGCAAAGCCATGCGCAATTTACGGCGCCGGGCGCTGCCGGAAACGCATAGCTTGTTTTCGAGCGAATTTTTTTCCGGACGCATCTATCAGCGCATCTCCACCGCCACGCTCAGAATGCAGAGCAATTATTTTTTTAACGGCCTGGTGTCGGAATTTTGGAACGGCACGATGGAGCCGCTCGAACGCATGCTGCACTGGGACAACACTCAACCGCTTCCCGATTCATTGCTGGTAAAACTCGACATAGCGAGCATGTCGCGAAGCCTGGAAGTGCGTTCTCCCTTTCTGGACCAGGAGCTGGTGCAACTCTGCGCCAGACTGCCAGCAGCCTGGAAAGTCGACGACAAGCAAGGCAAGCTGATACTGCGAGACCTTGTCGCAACCGAACTGCCACCGGAAGTACTGCGCGCGCGTAAACGCGGGTTTTCCGTGCCACTGGGGCAATGGTGGCGTAACGAGGCGCGGCAGCAGATCCGCGAGGGATTACTCCCGCTGCATCCAGTATTAAGGCCGTTCCTCAACGAAAGCATCGCAGCGGAGCTCTTGGAGGAACATCAAACCGGTCGAGCAAATCATGCCCAACGACTTTGGAACTTGTGGGTGCTAAACGAGTGGGCACGCATGTTTCTCAGGAGCTAGATTAAAAACCATGTATGGCATAAGCCGATCGGCAGTCGCAATGCCGTGGCGAATTAACCTGACCAGCCGCGCCGCGGAGCTCAGCGGAGGCGATGCCATCATCGTGTCCATCCCAAAAAGTGGCCGCACCTGGCTGCGCACTTTTCTGTCGGCCTACTTCTGTGCGCGGTATGAACACCCGTTTTCTCTCGATTTGACCAAATACCAGGACCCGCGAATTCCCCGCGTGATCTATTCGCATGACCTCTTTGAGCACCGCACTAAGGGCCGTTGGTGGGATCGAGTCCGGGGTAAGTATTTAATTCCTGCTGGCGAGCTACGGCGGGCCCAGATCATCCTGCTCGTCCGCGATCCCAGAGACGCCTTCGTGTCGCATTACGTTCAGCTCACGCGTCCAACAGCAGACGCGCCTGACGAGGTGAAGACAAAGAGAGCGGGCGAGATGCTGCGCGACCGCCTTTTGGGGATCAGGCAGATCGTCCGAACGATGAACGACTGGCTGGTTGAATTTGGCGATCGACCAAACCTAACACTCGTGCGTTATGAAGACCTGCGCAGCGGCCCAGCGGAACATTTTAGCCGTGTCCTTGCGGCCGTTGGAGAACAGCAAGTTTCGCAGGCGCATTTGGATGCCGCGTTGCGGTTCTGCGAATTCAGCAACATGAAAAAACTGGAAGCCGCCGGCGCTTTCGATTCCAAGATTCTTCAGCCACGCGATATGAACGATCCCGAATCATTCAACGTGCGGCGAGGAAAAGTAGGAGGCTATCGGGAGTATCTTTCGGCCGACGACCAGGAATGTGCTGCGGATGCGTTGGCCGAGCTCGATTCTCGGTTCGGGTACAGTGCGCGGTGAGGCACAAATGTATTAGCTTCGTTGCACTGTTGCTTTTGGAGCGCCTAACCTGTTAACTTGGCTGAGCCGCTCAGTGTCAGCAAAAAGGTCAAACGAGAAACGTGCCAAGAGCCGCAAGCCGGCGGACGAACTGGATCCGCTTGATCGCGCCCGCGCCATTCTCGACTCAGCGCTCGATTGTGTCGTCACAATCGATGAGAGGGGACGAGTCAGAGAATTCAATCCTGCAGCCGAACGGGTCTTCGGCTTCGCTCGCGCGGAAGTAATTGGAAAAGAGTTGGCCAGACTGATCATTCCATCGCGAATGCGCGAGCAACATCGCCGGGGCCTCGCGCGCTATTTAAAAACCGGTTACGGACCTTTATTGGGAAAGCGCGTTGAGATCGTCGGGATGCGCAGCGATGGCTCGGAAATTTTGGTCGAGCTTGCGATTAGCCCATTCGAAATAAACGGCTCGACGTTTTTCACCGCGTATCTGCGGGATATTACCGAGCGAAAACGTAACGAAGAAGCCAGTCGGCAGTTGGCGGCGATCGTTGAATCTTCTGAGGATGCGATAGTTAGCACAGATCTCGACGGGAAAATTACAAGTTGGAATCAAGGTGCGGAAGAACTCTTTGACTACGTCGCTTACGAAGTAGTCGGAAAATCGATCAACATTCTCGCTCCGCCGGAACGCCGTGACGAGGGCATCGCCATCCTTGAGCGAATCCGCCACGGTGAGCGGATGAGCCATTGCGAAAGCGTTAGGCGGCGAAAAGGTGGAAGCCTTTTTGACGTTTCACTGACGTTTTCGCCGATAAAAGATGTACACGGGCGCGTCATCGGCGCGTCCAAAATCGCCCGGGACATTACCGAGCGCGTTCGAAATGATCGAAGGCGTGCCGCACAGTACACTATTACTGGTTTGCTGGCCGGCTCGCAGTCACTCGCAGAAACTGGGCCTCAGATTATCCAGGCAATCGCCGCTGCGGGGAATTGGGTTTTCGGTTCGATTTGGCTCTATCGCGAGGCCGAGAAGGCACTGCGCTGCGAGGTCACGTGGCGCACGGGAGCGGCCCCACTCGCCAATTTCGAAACGGTCACCCGCACAATTCCGCTCCTGAACACCATCGGGTTGCCGGGCAGAGTGTTCGCCTCGAAAAAGCCTGCCTGGATTTTTGATGTCGCTCGCGATCCAAATTTCCCGCGAAAGGATGCCGCGAGAGCGGCTGGCATTCGCGGCGCATTCGGGTTTCCACTCTTTGCCGAAGGCTCAGTCAAAGGTGTGCTCGAGTTGTTGAGTCCGGCGACTGTCGAGCCTGATGACGACCTGCTCCTGTTAGCGGATGCGCTCGGCAGTCAGATTGGCCTTTTCATTCACCGGCGGGCAATCGAGGCAGAATTGCAACGCCAAAGAGAAGCGGCCGATGCGGCCAGCGCAGTGAAGGTTCGATTTCTTGCCACGCTCAGCAAGGAGCTGCGCACACCGCTCACGCCAGTGTTAATTTGGGCTGGCGGCACCGTCAATCAGCCTGGTCTCAGTTCGGAGATTCAGGAAGGATTGAAAATGGTGTGCCGCAACGTCGAGAAAGAAGCCTGGCTGCTGGACCATCTACTCGATCTTAGCCGCCTTTCGCGCGGCAAATTACAGATTGAACTTCGCACGGCCGATGTGCATGAACTGCTTCGACACGCCAAAGAGAGCGTGCGCAGCCAGATCGAAGATCGGCATCTCAATGTCGCTGTCTCGCTTGAGGCCTTTTCACACATTTTGCGCGTCGATGGCCCACGATTGCAGCAGGTTTTTCGTCACGTCCTTGGTAACGGATGCAAATTCACGCCAGAACACGGCGCGATTTCCGTGCGCTCATTCAACGCTAATCCGAACCTGATTACTGTGGAGATTAACGACAGCGGTATCGGAATCGAACCCCACCTTCTCCAGAAAATATTCGAACCCTTCCAACAGATCGACTCTCGGCAGGAAGGCCTTGGACTCGGCCTTGCCATCAGTAAAGCGATTATCGAGATGCATGGTGGGACGATTTCCGCGCAGAGTAAAGGCCTAGGGAGAGGCGCTACGTTTGTAATGGAATTGCCGATTCTGTAGCTGCTTTGCTGCCTACCATGGCCTAGCATGAGGAAGGCGCTGCGAACCCGTTGATGGAGCTCGATCCTCGGTTCGGCTATAACTGCTGAGAGATTTCGGGGCCACAGACCTAAATCCAGAGGTCGATGCGGCGGCCGGTCGTGTTTAGTCTTGGCCGATTCCGGTCCGACAGTAGCAACAAGCTGAAGCAGCGGGCGGCTGCGAAGCAGGGACATCATTCCCAATGGAGCGGCGTTCCAAAGAGGGCGGCTGGGGGCGTTGAAAAAAAATTGCAAAAAAAGCTTGCACTGTATTTCCTACTGAAATAGTAGGGGATCTAAACCATATTATTTCAGTCGACATTAACGACCGGATGAAGGACGAAACTCGAAAACCATAAGGCCGAACCATGAAACTCTCTAAACGTGGCGAATATGCGCTGCGAGCTCTTATCGATCTCGGCATCGCCTCCGAACTCGGCTGGCCGATGCTTCAGATAACCGAGCTGGCTACAAAAGAAAAACTACCAATCAAATTTCTTGAGCAGATTTTTACGCAGCTCAAGGCGGCCGGATATGTGAAGAGCAGACGCGGAAAGTTTGGCGGTTACTCCCTTGCGCGGCCCATGAACCGAATAAAATTTGGCGCTGTCATTCGATTGATTGAGGGGCCACTGGCGCCGATTCGGTGCGTTAGCCAAACATCCTACGCGCGCTGCTCCTGCCCGGACGAAGTGCACTGCGGCCTGCGCATGTTGATGTTCGACGTTCGGAACGCCATCAGCACAGTACTAGATCGCTTCACCCTTGCAGACATCGTCGAGATCACACTTCGCAAATTTCGCCGCGATAAGGTCACGCCGCCTTTTCTTCATCGATCGATCCCGCTCACGGCGATCTTATCCAGAGAAGGCGGGCGGCCAAGTCGCCGCCGGGCAAGAGTGGAGGCATTTAAGCAATTTTCAGGGTCCCAAGGGAGCCAGTTACACAATGGCCGCGCGAAAAGCGCGGCGAACTAGGAGAGAAATTGTGTTAATCAAGAAATGTTCTTCATGGCAAATTAGCGGTGTCGTTTCGATACTGCTGCTGGCAACGATTCAACCGCTGACTGCGCAAACCGCTTCCGACTCTGAGCGACTCGAGAAACTCGAGCGCGCGGTCGAACAACTGCAAAAGCGTAACGCGGAACTGGAAGCCGAAGTGAGCAGCTTAAAAAAGCAAACTGCCGCGGTCCCTGAGGGGAAAATGAAAACGAAAGTCACTTATGAAGGAAAAACGTATGTGGAAAAGGCCGTGGTCGAAGAGAAAGCGCCGGTTTACGTCCAGCAGCGGGGACCGGAATTGAAACTGACGCTGGGTGGATTCATTCAGGTGAATTTCGAAGACGGCGACGTCTCTGCGTTCGAAGGCCGCTTTGGCGAGAGTGCGCTGAAAGATCGTTTTCGCATACGCCGGGCACGGATCAATCTAACCGGTGATTTTGCGGAGCAATTCGACTTCAAAATCGAAGGCGATTTTGGCCAGAGCGATGGCCTAAACTCCAACCGCACTGCGTTCTCAGCCACCGATATTTTTGTCAACTGGCATCAATATCCCGAGGCACAAATCAAGATCGGTCAATGGAAAGCGCCATTCGGCTTGGAACAGATTACGTCAGACCCTACCCTATACATGATCGAGCGCAGTTTGCCCACCGGCGCGATCACGCCGGATCGGCAAATCGGTATTCAACTTTGGGGAAAACCGTTCACGCACGTTTGGCCTGAGCAGAAGGATTTGCTGACTTATTACGCCGGCATTTTCAACGGCAATGGACGCAACATTACCAATAACGACAACAACGAGTTCATGTATGTCGGCCGGCTGGAGTTAATGCCGTTCAAAGGTAAAATCCTTGGTCAGGAATCCTTTCTCAAGCTGGGAGGCAACGTTTTCACCAGCCGCGATGCGGCGGGCACAACTATCTCGTCAACGGCCAACCTTCTGGTCAATGACGATGGTTCGCTCTCGCCCTTTAGCCTCCCTGGCCCGGATGAAAGAACGGCGTGGGGCGCGGATGCGTGGCTGAAATTAGGTCCGTTCGATCTAATCGGTGAATTTCTTCAGGAAAGGGTGCGCCCTCGCGGTGCAGAGCCTGCCTTTTCCAAGTTCACCACGGATGGATACTACATTACGGGAGGCTATTTCCTGATCCCGAAGAAGCTTCAGATGGTGGCCCGCTGGGAACACCTCAATCCCGGGCAAAAGGGCGACGACGGCATCCAGTCCATTACCGGCGGCTTGAACTACTACATCCACGGCGACGATCTCAAGCTGATGCTCAACTACATTCATACCTGGTCGGATTTCCGGGAAGCAAATCCTGAATTTGGGCAGGATCAGTTCGATGAAATCATCGGACGCATGCAGCTGATGTTCTAAAATTATGAAAAACTATACACTTCGAGCGGCACTTCATGACGCCATAATCCTGAACCAATTACGTTTGGAACACCGTCGGAACAATAAGAACCGGCGCAAAGATTCCTCTTTCCGCTGGCTGTCCCGATACTTGACTGGCCAGAGGCGACGCGCGCGGGCTTGAGAGAATGATCTAAATTATGAAACACTATACACTCCGAGCGGCACTTCACGACGCCATAATCTTGAACCAATTACGTTTGGAACACCGTCGGAACAATAAGAACCTGCGCAAAGATTCCTCTTTCCGCTGGCTGTTCCGATCCTTGACCGGCGTGAGGCGACGCGCGCGGGCTTGAGAGAATGAAAAAGTTGAATGTCGAGTTCGGCCATTTGGCCGGGTCATGATCACATTCTGTTACTGAAACGAACTATGAAAATAAAAATAACAGCAATTATCGGAATGTTTCTGCTTTGGGCACCGTTGGTGACCGCAGAAGAAAAAACGGTGATTCGTTTCGGGCATTTCCCGAATATCACGCACGCCCAGGGTGTAATTGCGCACGCCTTCACACGCCAGAGCAAAGGCTGGTTTGAAAAGCGACTCGGACCGAATGTCGAAATTCAGTGGTTCACGTACAATGCGGGGCCTTCGGCCATGGAAGCGATCTTCGCGGGATCGCTCGATATCACCTATGTTGGCCCGAGTCCCGCGCTCAACGCTTACCTCAAATCGAACGGGGAGGAGATCCGTGTCATTTCCGGCGCGGCCAACGCAGGTGCAGCATTGGTTGTAAAGGCCGATTCGCCCATCAAGACCCCGGCGGATTTTCGCGGAAAGAAAATTGCCACTCCGCAACTCGGCAACACGCAGGACATTTCCTGCCGGGCGTGGTTGAAAGCGCACGGATTCAACGTCACTCAAACCGGCGGCGATGTGACGGTGATCCCAACGGCGAACCCGGATCAGCTCGGGCTTTTTCAAAGCGGCGGAGTTGATGCGGTTTGGACAGTCGAGCCGTGGGTGAGTCGTCTCGAGCGCGATGCGAAGGCGCGCGTTTTTCTCGAAGACAAGGACACCATCACCACGTGGCTTGTTTCCAGTGTGAAGTTTCTGCGTGATCGACGGGATTTGGCGAAGAAAATCGCAGACGCAAACGTGGAACTCACGAAATGGATCCAGGAGAATGAACCAGAAGCGCAGAAGTTATTGATCGAAGAATTGAAGGCCGAAACGCGGGCTGACTTTTCGCCAGACGCTGTCGCGCAAGCATGGAAGCGGATTCAGTTCACCAGCGAAGTCTCTCGCGATTTGATCGCCAAGTCAGTGCAGGACGGAAAAGACGCGGGTTTCTTAAAAGGCTCGACCGACACTTCGAAGCTAATCGAAACTCCGTAATGCACCTAGCTGGCCGCCACCGTTCCTCAGCTACTGAGGAGCTCCAAGTCATTGCGCCCTCGAAGCTCGCGATCGAAGAAGTTTCGAAAAGCTTTCAAAGCGCATCCGGCACGGTTCTGGCGCTTGACCAGGTGAGCTTGAACGTCGCGGAAGGCGAATTCGTTTGTCTGGTCGGCGCGAGCGGCTGCGGCAAATCAACTCTGCTCAACATCATCGCCGGGCTGGAGAAACCGGATAGCGGCACCGTCCTGGCCGATGGCAAACCGGTCACGGCGCCAGGGCGTGATCGCCTTGTCATGTTTCAGGAATCGGCGCTTTTTCCGTGGCTAAATGTTTTCGGCAACGTGCTCTTCCCATTGAAGCTCAAACCAAATCTAACAAACAAAGACCGTCACGATGTGGCGAAATACTATCTCGAACTGGTGGGCCTAACCAGATTCGAACGTGCGAACATTCACGAGCTTTCCGGCGGGATGAAGCAGCGCGTCTCCCTGGCGCGTGCGCTTGCGCCGAATCCGCGCGTGCTTCTCATGGACGAGCCATTCGCTGCACTCGATGCGCTCACCCGCGAGCAACTTTACGGCGATATTCAGGAAATCTGGAAAGCGCGGCGCAAGACCATTGTCTTCGTCACGCATAATGTTCGCGAAGCGGCGTGCCTGGGCGATCGTGTCTTGATTTTTTCGCCGCATCCCGGCCGCATTCAGGAAGAATTTGCGGTGAAACTGCCCCGCCCGCGCGACATCAACAGTGTCGATCTTGCCGGTTACGCCACGCGAATCACAAAAGCTCTGAAGAGTCTCGGTAAAACCGCCACGGGATGAAACGATTTCTTCTGGCGGCGGCATTTTTCGCTCTCCTGCTCCTGATTTGGGATGCAGCGTTTCGCGCCAGAATTTGGTCGCCTGTCCTCTTGCCGTCGCCGTGGCAGGTCGCGATCTATTTGAAGAACGCGGCTGTGGACGGGACTCTCGTAAAGGCAACCGTGATCACGATGCGCCGATTGCTCGTTGGCTACTTCATCGGACTTGTCGTGGGACTTCCAGTCGGACTCTTAACTGCGCGCTGGAAATTGTTTGGCGATACGATTGGCACCATGGCGCTTGGTCTGCAAACATTGCCAAGCGTCTGCTGGGTCCCGCTTGCGCTCTTATGGTTTGGGCAAACCGAAGCGGCGATGCTCTTCGTGGTTGTGATGGGCACACTCTGGTCGGTAGTCATCGCCACTGAGACCGGCGTGCGCAATGTTCCACCAATTTACCGCCGCGCCGCGCTGACCATGGGCTCCAAGCGTTTGCATATGTGGTTCAAGGTCATTCTGCCTGCGGCACTTCCCTTTATCGTCAGCGGAATGAAGCAGGGCTGGGCGTTTGCCTGGCGCTCACTGATGGCGGCCGAAATTTTCGTGACGATCCTTACCGGCTTTGGTCTCCCGTTGGGGCACCAGCCAGGCATGAGCCTTCGCGAAAAACGGGCGCCGATCTCAGTCCAACGTGAGGTGCGCATCACAAATGAACTCGGTTTGCACGCGCGGCCAGCCGCTCAGTTTGTAAAACGCGCGAGCAGGTTTCGATCGGAAATCTGGGTCGTTAAAGAAGGCAAACGATATTCCGCCGCCAGTCTCATCGACGTTCTGCGGGCCAATCTCGATTGCGGCGCCACCGCCACGCTCGAAGCGCACGGCATCGACGCGGACGAGGCCGTTGACGAGCTGGAGAAATTGCTCGCGGAATTCCACGAGAAAGACAACGCCTAACGCAGCGGCCGTGCGACCAGAATTCCGCTGTCCGACCGGTAGCGATACAGATATTCCGACAGTCGCGAGTCAACGATGACGCGACCGTAGTTGCTGGGCGAAGAAGCGTGCAGGAAATGTAAACTCCCATCTTTCGTCCGGACCGCGAGGCCGACGTGCGATGTCGAGTGAAGCCCGGATCGTTCACGCCCGATAATTCCGATGATGTCGCCGCTGCGCAGCTTCGGTTCAATTCGGGCAACCCGGCTTTTTGGAATTTGATAGAGCGGGCGCGAAGAAACGTTTGCTTCCATCCGCGCGAGCGGTCCGAGCAACGAACGGTTTGCGGCCAGGTAGCGATAATGCCGCCAGCCGACGCTCATTTCGCGTGCGGAATGCGGAACGCTCACGCCGCCGAGACTGCGCGTTAAATCCTCCACAAGGCCACGGCGATCGTTGTCGTAAAGCCAATCCTCCAAATAATGCAGACGCGAAAGATATTCGCCCGTGCATTCGCCGCCACGATACCGGTCCAGCTCGATGTAATGCAGCAAGCGTTCCGGAGTCCAATTCGATTCCGGCTCGTTCAACATCCGGGCGAAACTGAGCGCGATTTCGAAAAACGTCCAGCAATCCATCCCCTGAAAATTCACAGAGGGCGACTCGACCCGGTTGTCGATCTCGAGAGTGAAGTGCTTATAGCGCGTCCCAACCAGGGCCAGTCCGACGGCGGCGGTCCGCTCGCCGATCGGCAGCGCCTGCCAATTCTCGGATTTGGCCTTCGCGACTAACCGATTGAATTGATCCTGTCCCTTGAAAACTGTGCTAAACGGCAAGCGCGATTCAACCGCGAAGGCGCCGGAGCAAATCAAAAAGACCGGAATCAAAAATTTCCAACTCCGCATATGGCGGATGACTCAACGCGAAACTCATTCGCGATCAACCCCGAAAGCATTCCGGGCGCCGATGATGATGGTAAGCAGAACGCAGCTACACGTGGGTTTCTCCCACGACGACTTCCATTTTTATTTCCTGGAACGCGAGCTGATCGTGAATCATGCCGAGCAACTCGAGCGCGCGCGTATCGGGCATGTGAGCGCAACGCAGCTCGATCCGCGCCGGTCTGCCGACGAGTTCCGGATTGGCTTCCGCCATTTCGCCATCGAGCAAAAACGACACGTAAGCGTTGAATCGTTCCTGTAACGTGAGCAATCGCTCGTCGGAATCGTCCCACGGTTCAGGTTCGTTCATCACCAGCACCACTTCGCCGGTCTTCGAATCCTGCGCGATCACATCGATCACACCAGCACGATTTTTGATTTTTGATGTTTGAGGTTTGATGTGCATTTTAGACGATTCGATGTTGGACGTTCGGAGTTTGGGGTTCGATGTTCAAGAGAAACAAATGATCGATGATCTAACCGCCGACGAAGTTCGCGGGCTTCTCAAGCTCGAGCCGCACGCCACATGCGGTTTCGTGCGCGTTACCTTCATGAGTGAAAAGCGGATCGCGCCTGGTGGATTGCCCCCTCCGTTTGCTAGCGGGCGCCCTGCCGGTTCCGCACTGTATTTTATGGTGACACCGGAGGCACACGTGCGGCTGCATCGCATCCGCAACGAACAGCTTTATCATTATTATCTCGGCGATCCGATCGAGGTCTTAATGTTGCACGCTGATGGCACAAGCGAGCACGTCGTCGTAGGACCGAACCTGCG
>WNFZ01010453.1_pt1 | contig 18364 bp, 14 predicted proteins | sample 5400081 | NCBI WGS metagenome assembly WNFZ01 (sample SAMN13153365, study PRJNA577476) | soil metagenome | isolation source: 80 cm soil or saprolite under grassland replicate 1 | place: USA:California | collected 2016-06-15 | reverse complement strand
CCTCCGAGGGGGAGAGGGTGCCCGAAGGGCAGGAGAGGGGGTGGTTCATGGAAAGACCCGTGTTACGGATGAACACCAATCGGCGTGAAACCTTAAAGGTCGCGCCCGCCAATTGGAAATTCGCGCCCATTCGTGTGTATTGGTGTCCCTTCGTGGTTAAAAATTCCATTGCGCCTTGGCGGCTTTGCGTGAATTTTTCTGCATGGCTGTCGCCGAGCCGATTCGCAGCAAGCTGAGCCAGTTGCCGCACAAGCCCGGGGTTTACCTGATGAAGGACCGGTTTGGGACGGTGATTTATGTCGGCAAGGCGCGCGATCTGCGCAAGCGGGTCAGCCAATATTTCCATCCGTCCCGGCGGATGGGCTGGGACTTGAAGTTCAACGCGCTGGTCGAGGCGATCCACGATTTCGACGTGCACGTGGTCAAGAGCGAGCCGGAAGCGGTACTGCTCGAAGGCAAGCTGATCAAGGAGTTTCATCCGCGTTACAACGTCAGCTTTCGCGACGACAAACGGTTCCTGCTGCTCAAGATCAACCTCAACGACCCGATCCCGCGCTTCACGCTGACACGGCTCAAGACGGACGATGGCGCGCGTTACTTTGGTCCGTTCGCCGGCTCCGGCGCGCTGCGGCGCACGCTCACTCTGGTCCGGCATAAATTCAATTTGCGCGGTTGCCGCCCGTTGGCGCCGAACGAGACCGATTACAAGCACTGCCTCTACGCCCATCTGAAGGTCTGCACCGCGCCGTGCATCGGCAACGTGACGCGCGAACAATACCGCCTGCAGGTGCTCGCCGCGTGCGATTTTCTCGACGGCCAGTCGCGGGAGATGAAGGAACAACTCGAAGCCGAAATGAAAAAGGCCGCGGCAGCGCAGGACTTCGAGAAGGCGGCGCAGTTGCGCGACCTGCTGTTCGATTTGCGACGCACCACGCTGAAGACGGAAAAGTTCGAGCGATTGCCTTACAAACTGCCGGTGGCAATCGATCCCGACCGCGATCTGGCGGAACTGGGCGCGGTCCTGCGTTTGCCGGCGCCGCCGCAGCGCATCGAAGGGTTCGACATTTCAAACATCAGCGACACATTCGCGGTGGCGTCCATGGTCAGTTTCAAAAACGGACGGCCGGACCGGTCAAATTATCGCCGGTTCAAAATGAAAACGGTGGTCGGACAGGACGATTTCGCCTGCATGGCGGAGACCGTGCGGCGGCGGTACTCACGGTTGCTGCGGGAGGCGCGAGGCGAAGAGGAGGGCAGAAGCGGCGAACGCCCATCCGCCATCCTCCAATCTCCACCTTCATTTCCGGATTTGATTCTGATCGACGGCGGCAAGGGACAGTTGAACGCGGCTCGCGCGGAACTGGCCAAACTGGGCTTGAGCCACGTTCCCGTCATCGGGCTGGCGAAGGAGTTCGAGGAGATTTACCGGCCCGGCGAAAGCGAGCCGCTGCGATTGGGCCACGATACGGGCGCGCTCAAACTGCTTCAGCGTGTCCGGGACGAGTCGCACCGCTTTGCGAACACTTACAACGCGCAACTGCGCCTGAAAAAAATCTCAGAGAGCCTTCTCGACGAATTTCCCGGCATTGGCGAGCGGCGCAAGGCGGCGTTGCTCAAGAAATTCGGTTCGGTGCACCGACTGCGGTTGGCTTCGGCGGAGGAGATCGCCCGCGTACCCGGCTTCGGCGGAAAAGCCGCCGCAGAATTGAAATCCTTTCTCGAAGCGCGCAGTGTTTTGCCGGAGCCTGCGTCGCCGCCGACGGAAGAGAAATAAATCCTGTTGACCCCGGCGCGAACCGATCGAAAGGGCCAAGGGGACGGTCACTTTTCGATCGCGCGGCAAAACCGGGCAGGACCGGATGCTGCGTCACCCTGGAAACTGAGCAGGACACGCCTGTGTTCCGGTCTGGAGCGTCGGACCGCACGGGCGGGACGCCCGTGCCACTACCGGATGGCCCACGCTATTTTGCCGGCTGCGCCGCCTTTCCGGTCAGCCATTCGAAGCTGAGCTTGACGTCGTCGCCGGTTGAAAACACTCCCAGCTTCGTAGGGGGTTGGATGCCAAAACTGGTCATCTTCACCGAGGTGGAACCGGTGAACTTCAGCTTGTCTGCGCCGACCCGAACCATGGTCACCGGCATCTGAACTTTGTTCGTCACGCCGGCCACGACCAACTCGCCTTTCGTGTCGAAGAGAAACGGAGCCTCCGGTGATTTGGGCGCTTCTTTAAGCGTCATCTCGGTGAGGCGATAATCGATCCGCCGGTGGTCCTTTTCTTTCAGCGAGTCATACATGATGGCGTCCATCGAAGTTTTGTCGCTCTTGAGCTGGCGCACGGGAATCAGCACCGCGACGTTCGCGTTCACTTTGCCCGCCTGAGGTTTTTCAAGGTTGAAAGCCGGGTCGAACTCGATATAGCCGCCGACCAACTTGCTTTCCACCGACCAGTCATGAAGGGTTGATGTGCCCTCCACTTTCACCTGGCTGCCCGTTGGCTCGGCGGTGTAGCGGACCCGGTTTTCGGCGGCGCGCACGGAAACGGTGAGCAGCGCCAGCAGTCCGAGGAGCAGAACACAGCTTTTTTTCATGGGGCTTTCTCCGGTTTAAGATTTGCCATGGGCAAGGGTGATCGTTCGACTCGATCCGATCAGGTTAATTCAAATGCATCCTTGGGCAACGCCACCTTGTTTCCGGTGATGATGGATTCGTGGGCTTTAATCGCCATGACGGTGGCGTCGAAACCTTCCTGATAATTTGCGGCCGGCTGAAGTTTGATTTCCGAAAGATATTGTCCCAGCGCGGCCTTGTCGGCCGTGGCAAAATTGGCGGTGAAGTCCTCCACGGCGGTGCTGATGGTGTTGACATTGGTGAGGAACGATTCCAGCGCGAAGTAGAGCGGCTTGCTGGTATAGGAAACTTCTTCCGTCGCTTTTTCGCCCAGGTTCGTGAGCTTGGTGGCATTCGCGATCAGGGCGATGCCGGTTTCCTTGTAGAACTGGTCTTTGCGCGCGTAAACCTCCCAGCCGAGCAGCGGGGAGTCCACTTCCTTGAACATCCAGGCCTTGTTGCCGCGCATCATGATGGCGGCGTCGGTGCCGTAAAGCATTTCGTAGTCCGCATCGAAGGAGTTGGCCAGCGTGCCCTCGAAAGTCAATTGTGCGCCGCCGGGATATTCAAAGACGGCTTCGACGGTGTCGGGCATGTCGCGACCGTCCTTCCATTGCATGAGCGAAGCGAAGCCGGTGACGGAGGCCGGGCGGGCGTTCAAAAACCAGGACAGGGCGTCAATCTGGTGGATGCCGATTTCACCGGCCAGTCCGAGCGAGGTTTCCTTGCTCAGGCGCCAGTTCAGTTCGCGCTCGCGGTCGGGATTGGGCGAGGCCATGCGCCAGCTTTGCTTCTTGTGCCATTGCGCGTGGGCCTTGACGGCTTTGCCCGCGGCGCCGGCGCGGATGAAATCCAGCAGGAAGCGGCGTTGCGAATCCGAACGCATCTGGAGGCCGGCCTGAAAAACCTGCTTGTTCGCGGCCCTGGCCGCAAGAGCGATCGTTTTGGCGTCGGCAATGGTGTGGGCGAGCGGCGCTTCGCAATAAACGTGCTTGCCCGCCTGCAACGCGGCGAGGGCGATTTCGCGGTGCTGGTGCGTGGGTGTGGCGATGATGACGGCCCGGACTTCTTTGTCGTCCAGAATTTTCCGGTAATCATCCACGCCTTTTGCGGCGGGGGCGGAGTTGGCCGCGCGTTTCACCGAGGCGGGATAGGTGTCGCAGAGGGTGACCAGTTGAGCGGTTTTCAGCCGCGACAACGTGGCGATGATTTCACGGCCCCAATTGCCCAGACCAATCACCGCGCACTTGACCTGAAACGGGACCAGCGTTTCCACATCGGCGGCCTCGACCGGCGCGCGCGTGATCAACTCCACACCGCCCAGCATGGTCATCAGGGTCGCAAACGAACTGCCTCTAAGAAAGTCGCGGCGGTTCAGTTCGGCGGTTTCGTTCATATTCGTGGTTGGATGTTGGCTGTCGGGATTGGCTTACCTGGTTTGCGGAGTGGCATCGCCCTTTTCGAGGCCGAGCGCCCATTGGATGCCGCCCAGGATGTGTTTCTGGTAGGTCTCGCCGACGGCGCGGGAGTTCTCACGTTTGCCATCTTTGTCCGCCCACTCCGGGTCCCAGACGTCCTCGCGATGGCCCAGCGACGTGTAGAACACGCGGCCTTTGCCGTACATTTTGCACCAGGCAATGGGATAATCGCCGGGTGTCTTCTCGTTGGGATGTTTGTCGAGGGCGAGCAGGCCGTGGACCTGGCTGCGCTCGAAACCGTTCAGCAGATAGATTTCGTCCTTCAAATTAAAGGTCGGGCTCAAGTCGCGGCAGGCAGGGTGTTTTGGGTCTTGATTGATACACTCGACTTCGACCTGCGCGCCGTGGTGCTTGAATTCGCCCCCAATCATTTCAACGTAGGGGTCGAGCGGTTGGTGCCCGCGAAACGTGTCGGTGGCCGAGTGCATGCCGATGAACGCCTTGCCGGACTTGATCCAGTCGAGGAACGCCTGTTTGTCCGGCAGCGGCAGGTCGCCGGTGGTATTGGCAAAGATGACGCCGTCATATTGCTTCAGGGATGCGGGCGTCATCTTTTCGGCCATCTCCTGGTCGTTGCGGACGTAGTCCACGGTAAACACGCCGCTTTTCTCTCCGAGTTGGCCCAGGATCTTTTCCGCGGTGGGAATGGAACTGTGGCGAAAACCTTTGGTCACGGTAACGACCAGCAGTTTTTTGGGCGTCGCCGCCCGGCTAGAAACCGTGAACGCGCAGAGCAGGCCCAACAGAAAGGCGATTGCACGCCGACGGGATTGGATTTTCATAGATTTAACGATTGTCCGGACTTTATCTTCTCTTCAATGACTTTATTCAACGGGACGCCATTCATTTAGCCGGAATTCAGGGGGGGTCAAGGCATCTTTGCGCGTCGATCCGAGCGCGGGGCCAACTCCGGATCAACGGAGCAGCCGGTAGATCAGCGCGATCTGCGCGGCGCACAAGGCCGCCAGAGCGGCCCAGGTGAGAAATTCGCGCGGCCGCAGACTTAGTTGGCGGGTTTCACCCAGCCAGAATCGGATTTTTACCGTGCCGATCCCGATCAGGTCTCCATTGCGCAAGAGGGCGTGCCGAACCGGTTGATCGTTGACCGTCGCCCGCGCATCGGGATGCACCTGCAACACAAAGCCTTCAGGCATCCGCAAATCCAGTTCCAGGTGCCGGTCCCAGACCCCGTGCTCTTCCAGGCGGAGGTTTGCCGAGCCGTCGCGCCCGACGATAAAAGGAAAACGGCGGGCCACCGCGACAGCGCCCGCCTGTTTGCCGGAAAGCACTTTGAGTTGGACCATCAGATCAGCCGGATGGGAACGACCACCTGGTCCCCGGGATAAACAGGCAGGTCAAGCTTGGGATTTTTCAGCGCCTTGTCGCAATTGACCGTTTCGGTCTTTCCATTGGTGCGGATGACCTTGACCTTCTTTCGATTGGCGAAGGGAGTGAAGTCGCCTGCGGTTTGGATCGCTTTCAGCACGGTCACTTCTCCGCTGTAAACGTATCGGCCCTGGTTCTTCACTTCACCTCCGACGTAGAACCACCGTTCTTCAATCGTCACGGTGACGGTCAGCGCCCGGGTGAAATAATCCGTCACATAGAGTTTGTACAGTTCCTCCTGCAATTTGCCGATGGTTTTACCTGCGGCCATGACCGGGCGTCCCAAAAACGGAGGACTGATGTAACCATCTTCCCGCACCTTTTCCTTGTGGTCGGGTGGCGGATTGGAAATTCCGGAAAAAGTGATGGTCAATTTGTCGCCGGGCTGGATCCAATCAGGCGTTTGGTGGTTGGTCGAAGAACTATTGGTGTTTTGCGCTCCGACCGGCGGTACGGAAACCGGCGTGTCGCCGCCTGCCGGCGCGGTGCCGGTCGGTTCCGGCTCGCGGAAGGCATGTTGCGGGGTCCCGCAACCGCTGACCAGGGCGATTGCCAATGAGGCGAGTGTTAAAAGAAGACACTGCGTGCTGATTTTAATCGACGAATTCATGTCCGGAAAATGCTTGGCAGACCGCCAGGTGCAACCCTCAGTATTTTTGCTTGAGATCAAGCTCGGCGCGGTCACCCGCGGGCTTTTTCTTTTCGCCGTTGCTCCTGGCCGGGGGCTCCTCCTTATCCCGTTTGGCGTAATAATCGTAGTAGTATCCGCTGTAATAGTAGTAGTACGAATCCTGTGAAATATTGATGTTATTCAGCACGACGCCCAGCAGGGTGCCCCCCACCTTTTCCACCATCTGCTTTGCCCTCAGCGTCATGGCCTGCGGATATTTGCGGTACTGAATCACCAGCACGGCCAGGTCCACTTCGCTCGCCAGAATCGAAGCGTCGCTCACACCCATGATCGGCGGCGAGTCAAAAAAGACGAAATCATAACGTCGCTTGGCCTCTTTGACGAAATCCTTCATCTGGCTGGAATTCAAAATGCCCAGCGAACTGCTCGGCAGTTTTCCGCTCGGGAGGAAATCCAGCGTCGGAATGCTGGTGGTTTGGATCGTTTCTTCGAGCGTGTTTTGACGAAGCAGATAACTGGTTAACCCGACCGAATTGGAAACATTCAACAGCTTGTGCAGGCTGGGTCGGCGCAGGTCGGAGTCCACCAACAGGACCCGCTCGCCGTTTTGGGCAAAGACGACCGCCAGGTTGAAAATCGTTGTCGATTTGCCTTCACCGGCGCCGCCGCTGACCACCGTAAGACTGTTGGCATCCCCCCGCTTGCGCGAAAACAAAACGTTGGTGCGGAGCACGCGGTAAGCCTCGGCATGCGGACTTTCAGGCCCTTCCTGGATAAGGGAACCCACGTTTTGCGGAATCACACCCAGCACCGGCGATTGCAACGCACGCTCGACATCGTCGATCGTCTTGACGCTCGTGTCGAGATACTCGATAAAGAAGGCCAAACCAACACCGACGATCAGTCCCACGATGATTCCCAGAGCGATGTTCAGGGGGAAGTTGGGACTGACCGGCCGCCGACCTGGTTCGGCCGGGTCCGTGATTTCGACGATGGAATTCTTTGGCAGGGTCATGTCAACCGTTTCCTGCCAGATCTTTATCTGCATGGCATCGCGGGCCTTTTGCAGATTGTCCAGCGCGCGTTTGGCCAGAAAGTAGGGGCGCGATTTGGCCGTTTTTTCGTAGTCCAACCGTTTTGCCTCATTCACCGATGCGCTCAGGCTTTCCACCTGCGCTCTATTTGAGGCCACCTTGACCTCAAGACCGGACAGGATGCCTTCAATCCGTTCATTGACCTTGGTGTCGAGGTCCGCTTGCATTGCCGCCACGGATCTGTATTCCGGGTGGCTGGGGCCGTAGGTTTCCTTTAATTTGGCCAGTGTCGATTCGGTCGTCCACAGGTCTTCCAGCAATTTGCCCAGTTGCGGATCGTAATTTGCCGTCAATATGGCCTTTCTCAGTTCGTTGTCGCCCTTGTTCTTCAATCCCTTCAACTGGGCCAGCAACTCGGCATCCCTCTTGTAGATGGTCTCCATTTCAATGCGATTGGCTTCAAAGCGCCGAACCGTCTCCGGCTCGAGGGTGCCGGACAACTGCCGCCTCCTTGGCCGGGTCGTCGGGTGCCTTCGCTTTGCTGTAAACGCGGATTTCAATCAAGCTGGTATTGCGGGTCTGCCGCACGTCAATTCTCCCATACAAAAGGTCGAATGTTTCCGAGGTCTTTAACGGGATATTGTTGTTGTCACGATCGCCCCATTTCTGGTTGAGATTCAACTCGTCAATAACCTCGTAGAGCACTTTCCGGGAGCGGATTTTCTCAAACTCAGTTTGGACGAAGAACGGGTCGTAACTGGGGTTGTTTTGCGCGATTCCGAACGGGTTGATATCGGAAATATCCTTTTCCACGGCGATGCGGACCATGCTCGACCAGGACTCCGGCAAAATGAAGGTCACGGCCGTGGTGGTCAGCACCACCAGGAGGAACACCGCCAGTATGACCGTCTTGCGGATGCGAATGATGCGCCAGTAATCGAGGAAATGAAGTTTGGGCTCCACCGGACTTGAACTTGTTTTCGCGGCTTCCATGAGAAAAAAAGGAGGCTAGAGTTTTAGTTTCCAGCCTCCCGTATTGTTTTTATTTGTTAAATTTTTATTAATAAGTCGCTCGCAAACCGAAGTAAATCCGGTTCCGGGTGAAGCTGCGATTCGCAAGGTCCGAATCAAGCCGGTCGTAATTATACCCCGCTTCCGCCGAAACGAAAGTGTTGACTTGATAGGACAGATTGGCGCCCAGCGTTCCAAATTGGTCCACTTCGTCATCGACTCCGCCGCCCTTGAAAGTCGAGTGCTGAAACTGTCCCAGCAAGCTGCCGGTCAATCTCGGCGTGATCCGGTGATTGATCACGCCAAAAACGGCTGTGCTCTCCTGGTCCTGTACCGGCGTTGCTGAGAGGGTGTAGGCGACGTCGGTCTGGTTCCGGTTGTGCTTCACCCCGAGTTGCAGGTAGCTGCCCGGATTATACGTCCAGCTCAAGCTGGCATCCACGTACGGACCAATGGAACTGTCGTCCTGGCCCGTAAGCGGATTGGGGTAATCCGTGAACTGGCCGCCCAGGCGAATCGTTGCGCTCAACTGCGAATTAAGGCTTTGATCGGCGCCGACAAATATGATGTGCGAGCTTTGGTCGCGCACATTCGGATCCGTCGCCGGTGTCAGGAAGGGCACATTGGAAGCAATGGATTCCTTGCTGGTGTGATCAACGACCTGGTACTGATATCCCAAAAGTCCGATGGTGTTCGGCAACGCCTGCCAACGCGCCGTTATTGACCCCAGGTGTTCGATGCGGTCCAGCAACGCCGAAAGACTGCCGGGACCTTTTTGATCAAAATCCCAGTAGTCATTTTGATAGGCCGCTTCCAGGCCGAGCAGGGGCGTCACTTCCGCGTTGAACGCCAACCGGCCCATGTTGTGGATATAATTCTGCTGCGTGCGCAACGGAGTGCTGACCACGGTTTGAAGTTCAGGTTCCTGCGAATAGTTGAAAGTGTCGCTTACCTGCAGCTTATATCGCTCGGTGAAGGGGTGAATGACCTTTACGGTGAACTGGTGAGTGTGGTCGGCGTCGTTCTTGGGACGCGCCTCAAAGTACCGAAGATCATAAACGTAACTGAAGCCGATCGTGGTCTGGTCCAAGGCGAGGTTGACCGCCAGAGAAGGACTGACTTCCACGCCCCAACTGGCTTGCTTCGACGTTCGGAATGAATCCGTGGGGTTGTCATCATAAAAGCCGCGCACCAGCCCTGAAATGGTCCAAGGCTTGGACCTTTCCACTGAAAGGCCCGGTGCGTCAGCAGCCTGCAACCCCGCGGCTCCTAGCGCAGCGACGCTGGCGGAAGCGATAATTTTGTTCATAAATAGCTTTCCTAGAGTTACACAAGTTTCGCCCGAGAACAGCTTCTATTGAAAAGTGAGGACGTTTTTACGTTTTGCGCCGCCGATTGTCAAACATAAATCTTTCCAAAATAATTGACTATCTTGTTTGCTCCGAATGAGCTGCCCATCGTGGCCAATCGGTCAGGAATAGCTGGCCATTGGCCAGGTACCCCCCGGTCGGCGCACGTTTGAGCGGAAATCCCGCAGGCAAACCATTGGTCGTCGCCAGGCAGTCCAGGAGAAATTTTTCCCAGGTCCCCTCGCGGCTTTTGAGCATCTGAGAGTGGAACCGGGCGTCCAGGCTCAGCGAGGTCAGGTAGAGCGCATGAATCGGTTTCCGCAGATCGTTGATGGCGAAGAAATCATCGTCTCTTCGACGGTCCTGCACGTTCAGCGTGGTCCATACGCTCTGTCGTCTGCCATACCACGCCATCGCCCAGGGCATGTCGCTCATCACTAATTCTTTCTCTTCCATCCAGCTCCCGAATTGTTGAATCCAGGGCGGGAAGTAAGGCGGAAATGCGAGCGGATACTCCCGCGGCGGCAACAGGGTGAAGACCAGCGAGGCGCAATTCAGCATCACAAATAGTCCGGTCACCACATGCCGCCAGGGCGGGAACGGCAGATCCAACCGATCCAATAACAGCGAATACATCCCCGCGCCATAAATAAAAACCGGCGGCGCCAGGAGGATCAGCAGGTTTTCCGAGTTGATTTCCGGCGAATCGGCCGACAAATGCGTCCGTCCCAGCGCCTGAACCACCAGCAACACTCCCAGACAAAGCAGCAAAAAGATTCTCAATCGTCCCAATGTCTTGCTGACGAACGGCACCAAAAGCCCCACCAGGAAAAACGCCGAAATCCAGCTTCCTCCCAGTTTCGGCAATTCATTCTGGAACACGCCACTGACGTTGACCAGCAATTTGCGACAATAATCGCTGAACGCGACCTCGCCGGAATCCGCTTTCAGAGTTCGCTCCAGCCGGTTCCCCGGAAAAGGCAGCGTGTCTTCCGCGACGGCGTATCCTGCCGTGCCAAACGGCGTTCCTGCCCAATGGTAATTGCGCGCCAGCCAGGGAGCCAGAACCGCCGCAAAGGCGAAGCAGGAGACCAGGCACAGGATCGCGCGGCGCTGGTTCAAGTAGAGCGCGAAGAACGCCAGCACTGGAACCATCAACCAGCCAAATGAATAACGCGTCAGCGCCCCGGCTCCCACCAGCAGTCCCGTCAGCAAGGCCATCGCCGCAAACCACACGCCTCTCTGTCCGGTTTCCCGCGAGGCCTGCTCCATCAACGCCAGGCACCACACCAGCCCGAGGAAAATCACCACCAGCAACATCGTGGAAAGCCCCGAGACGCTGAATCGCCAGAACAAATCCGAGCCGGCCAGCACCAGGGCGGAAATCCATGCCACCGTTGCGTCGAACAGCCGGCGGGCGAGGCGAAAGACCAGGAGGATCGCAAACAGGAACAGGGCCTGGTTAAAAAAGCCGATGAACTGCTCCGGTCGATACCGAAAAAACGGATTGCCGTGGGCAACCGTTTGCTGGCTGATCCGGTAGTCGGGCCGCAGCGCCTTCAACAGGCCGGCGAGCAGCAACGGATACAGCGGTGGGTTGGCCAGATCGGGATGGCCCGACTTCAGCAGCGCAAAATCATTTGTCCGGAGGTTCAGTTGCACCTGGCGCCGTTCCACCAGGCTCAGGCTCAGCGGGCGGACGAACAACGTCGTGTAACCTTTGCCTTCCGCGATGTTGCGGGCCAATTGTGCCGCATCCATGGCTTCGGCCGTGGAAAAGTTCCTGTACTCCCGCAAGTCGTAAAGGGTCGCCAGCGCCAGCAGCGCCAGCAGCGCCAGAGCCAGGCGCACGGTGCGTGTCCCTTCGCCCACTTCAAATTTGTGAATCCATTCCTGTAACCGCATCATGCCGAAATCCGTTCTGAGTTCGCGCGGCTTCCGTCCGCGCGCGTGGAGTCCCTCGTCCGGCGACCGTCCAGCGCGGCCCGGCAGCAACCGCACGCCGGAAAAACAACCCAAACCCGATATCCGGGGCCGAACGCCGAACCGGGCGCAATGGGACGCCGCGTTGGGAGTCGGATGTTCGATGTTGGATGTGCGATGTTCTGTCGTGGCAAAATCGTCGCGGCGCGCGACGAAATGCCGGGAAAGGCGCTCAAAATCCCTCCAGATGATACGTGTGAAGTTTCCGGTGCAACGTCCGGCGGCTGATCCCGATCTTCTTCGCCGCCAGAGTCCGGTTGCCATTCGACTCTTTCAAGGCCCGGATGATGAGGTGTTTTTCGGCTTCCTGCACCGTCAGATTGTCCTGCGCCAGCAACGGGCTCGGGTCCACCGCGCCCGTGGCGGCGCCGTTGTTTCGCGCCTCCGGCGGCAGGTCGCGCAAGGAAACTTTCTCGCCCCGGCACAGGACCACGGCGCGTTCGAGGGCCGTGCGCAACTCGCGAACATTGCCCGGCCATCGGTATTTCATCAACGCTTCGAGCGCCTCGGCTTTGAGCCGATAGTACAGATCGTCGCGAAAGGCGCCCGTTTTGACCAACTCCTCCAGGTTCTTGTTGGTCGCGGCGATCAGGCGCACATCCGCCGACAAGGTTTTGTTGGAACCGACGCGCTCGAAGGTCCGCTCGCCGAGAAATCGCAACAGTTTGATCTGGATGGTGGCATCAATTTCGCCGATTTCATCCAGAAACAGCGTCCCGCCCTGCGCCTGTTCGACCCGTCCGATCCGCCGCTCGTGGGCGCCGGTAAACGCGCCCTTTTCGTGCCCGAACAGTTCGCTCTCGATCAATTCCCGCGGCAGACCGGCGCAATGCACGGCCACCAGGGGATACCGCGCGCGCGGACTGAGCTGATGAATCGCCCGGGCGATGAGTTCCTTGCCGGTCCCGCTTTCACCCGTGATGAGCACATTGGCCTTGGACGGCGCCACCTGTCGCACCGTTTCCAGCACCTCCTGCATGGCCGGCGATTCGCCGATGATATTCTCCAGCCCATACCTTTTGTCGAGCTGCTGCCGCAGGGCCTCGTTTTCGACCTCCAGCGATTGACGCCGCAACGCCCGGGCGATCCTCATCTCCAGCTCGTCAATCTGCATCCGCCCTTTGGCAATGTAATCGTCGGCCCCGCGTTTCATCGCTTCCACGGCCACTTCCTCGGATCCGTAGGCGGTCATCAAAACGCAGACCGGCGGCCGGGAAAGGGATTTGGCCCGCGCAATCAGTTTCATGCCGTCCTCGTTCGGCAGGCGAAGGTCCGTCAGCAGCACGTCGAAATGTTCTCTTTCCAGCAGCTCCATTGCCGCCGCCACGTCGTCGGCCAGGTAAACGTCGTAGCGATCCTCCAATGCCGCGCGCAATCCTTCCCGCGTCGGCTTCTCGTCATCCACGATGAGCAACATGGGTTTAATCATGCAAAGGCGCCTCCAACAGCCGCGGCTGCCGTTCGTGCAGCGGCAGCCAGATGCGAAAGGTCGTTCCCTGCCCGACGTTGCTCTCCAATGAGATGTGCCCGCCGTGCTCCCGAACGATCCGTTGCACGATCATCAAACCCAGACCGGAGCCTTTCTTTTTGGTGGTGAAGAACGGCTCGTAGATGAGATTCAATTGTTGCTGCGGAATGCCGCAGCCGGTGTCGGCGATGCTCACCCAGATGGCGTCGGTCCCGGAACCGCTCTGCACCGTCAACCGGCCGCCCCGGGTCATCGCTTGCATCGCGTTTTTGATGAGATTGACCAGCACCTGCTTGATCTGGGCCGGGTCGAGCGGCGCGCTCGGCAGTTGCCGCGCCAGTTTTTCCTCGATGGTTTGGCCGCGATTTTCCATTTCCGGTCGAAGCAACTCCAGCGTTTCGCGCGTGATGTCGTTGAGCGAAACCATCTTCTTCTGGGGCGGCGTTGGTCGAATGGCCTGCAAAAACTGGGTCACGATGTAATCCAGCCGGGCAATCTCCCCTTTGGCGACGGTCAAATAGTTCTCCAGTCGGGCGGCAATGTCGCCCGTCTCGTTGCCCGCTTGAAACTTCTGCGCGCGGAGCCGCTTGGGCGTCACCAGCGGAGCGCGACTCGCCTCGGCGGCCGCCTGCCTGAGCTTCTTCAATTCGCGCTCCATCAACTGCAAATGAATGTGCAGCGCGTTCAACGGATTGCCGATTTCATGCGCCACGCTGGCCGCCAGCAACGTCAACGCCTGGACGCGCTCGCTTTCGATGGCCTCGAACGTTCTTTGGCGCGCTTCGGTGGCATCGTGCAGAATCAGCGCCATGCCGGAGCTCCCCGTGGCCTGGCCGTCCAGTGGCGCCGCGTACATCCGCAGGAAACGATGCCGCGGATAACTCACTTCAAACTCGAGCCGCACGACCTGCTGCCCGCCGGAGCGGTCCCGCGCCGACAGTTCTTTCCAATCGAGGTCCGGCAGATACCGGCGCACCGGCTGCCCCTCGGCGTCCCGCGCCTTCAGTCCGAGCAGTTTTGTCACGGCCTGGTTGACATAAACGATGCGTCCCTGTTCATCGGTCACCAGCACGCCGTCCTCGATCGTATTGAAGAGCGTTTCCAGGAAACTGCGCTCCCGCGCCAGCCGCTGGACGACGGTCTGGAGACCGTCGGGATCGAGCCGGCCGATGCGCGTGAGCACCTTGTCGAGGAAACTGGATTTTGTCCCGGTCATCAGAACCATTTTTTCTTTTTGAAATACCAATAGGTCGCCCCGGTGGCGACCAGGGTGACCGCCGCCGCCAGCTCATAACCGTAGCGCATCTCCACCTCCGGCATGCTCTTGAAATTCATCCCGTACCAGGTGCCGATCATCATCAACGGCGTCGTGATCACCGTAATCATGGTCAGTAGCTTGACCACTTCGCCGGTCTGGTTCGACGACATGTTCAGATAGACCTGCAGGATGCCGGTCAACGAATCCATGTAGGCCTGGGTCAGCTCCTCGATGTGAAACAACGTGTCATAAACGTCGCGATAGTACGGCACCAGATGCGCGCGAATCAATTTGAACTCGCCGCGCGCAAACCGGCCCAGCACCTCGCGTTGCGGCCCGATGATTTGCCGCAGGTGCAACACCTCTTTTTTGACCTGCAGGATTTTGTTCAGCGTTTCCCGGGTCGGATTCTGCAGAGCCTGCTGTTCCAACTCGCCAATCTCCAGCGACAGTTCCTCCAGCGCCGGTTTGTAGTTGTCCACAATGGAATCGAGCAAGGTGTGCGCCACCCGGTCGGGCGCGCGCGCAATGTGTATCGTGCTTTTCAAACAGCGTTCCGAGGTGGCCTGAACGCTTCGCAGGGGCACCTCGTGAAAGGTGACGAGAAAGTTTTTTCCCAAAAAAAAGTTCAATTCGCTGGTCGCAAACAGACCATCCTTCCGGCTGTAATCCACCGCATGAATCACCATGAACAGATAGGGCGCAAACTTGTCCTCTTCCTTCGGCGTGTACTCCTCGACCTTCGGCGAGGGACTGAGCATCACACAATCTTCGATCGAGAGCGGGTGAAAATGAAAGATGTCCCCAAGCACGAATTTGGTCTCCTCAGACGTCGGCTTCTCCAAATCGACCCACAGAAACAAATTCGTGTCCGCCAGCAGCGTCGGCATCAAGAACGTCTCGATGTCCTTGCTGTGTAAACGTCCCTGAGTTGTAAAGGCGAACGAACGAATCATTTGTCACACCTGTCCCACTCTATCCGGCGGGTCAAGCTGGCTCGCATGGTAGGCGGAAACGGGCTGATGGCAAGCCGCTTTGCGGTGCCGACAGGGATTCCGCAAGGTGGTGGGGAATGTGACATTGCCATCTGGCGGAGCAATTTTTACGGGCGCCGGGCAGCGCCGGCGCGAGGGCCGGCGCTTGCGGCGCCCAGAACGTGAAGACAGTTCACCTGCCAGATGGAAGGGCAATGTCCTGAGATGTCAAAGAGCTGACTGCACAAAGCCAGTCTGTCGGCTTGCGGAACGCGGTTGGTTCAACCGCTCCATAAGGGTTGAAGGTCCTCCCAACGTTCGATAGACAGGTCGAGCAGCCGGGTCACCTGCAACAGGGTCAGCTTTCCCAATCGCACCAATTTGCCGTGAACCTTGGCAAAGAGTTCAAACGCCACGAAGGCGATGATCAGGATCAACAGACCAGCCAGGATGGCGACCGGGTGATGATGTTCGCAATGGGTCAGGTGATAGTGCTGGGTCAGTTCATTGAAGGCATGATTCTCAATGCCCCAGCGCTGGTGCCCGATCCGGCAGATGGTCTGAACGCCGTAGCCATCCAGTTCCCGTAACACCAACCATCGCCAGTGACTCTCCTGGGCTTGGACCAGCTTTTTACCGTCCCGGCGGTGAACCTCCTGCCATTGCTCCTGCGCTACCACGACCCTGACCTTACCCAACGACTCGACGGTGAAGTCCAAATCTCCGACCTCCCAGGCTTGCACCTGCCGGCCTGCTACTTCCCACCTCACCGGGTTCTGAGTTTTTCTGAGCGCCTCCGCCTCCTGGTAAATCTCGTACTCTTCCTGTTTGAGCACGCAGACCACCGCCCAACCCAGCTTCTGCACCGCGCGCAGCCACGGCCCTTTGGGATACCAGGCATCGACGGTGACGACATCGAAGAAGCGTGGCCCGTAAAGCCGGCGCAACCGACCCAACAGACGAAGGGCAGCCTGCGATTCGTCTTCGTCGGGCCGGATGGGCTCAACGTCCAGAATCACACTGAAATCCGGCCCATGCAGCTGAGCATAGACCTGGCGGTGAAAATACTCAGTGAGCTGCTGCTTCTGACCGTCTCGGTCCTTTACCGTCACCGTCCGCTGGCAGCATTGCTCGCAACACCGACTGCGGCTATTGAACTGCTCGTTGGCATCCAGCGCCACCACGAGCAAGCCCGCAATCTTGCACCGCTCCAGCTGTTTGTTGACCTTGAGTTGACGGACCATCCCGGCCAAGACCTGACGAAGCTCTTCCGAATCGTAACGTTCCAAGGCGTAGCAAAAGGCATCGTCACTGATCGGCTCCGACCAACTCACTAGCCGTTGCCACCCGCGACGCTTGGTCTCCCGCTGCAGTTGCAGTAAGGAAGGCACCCGTAATACCGCCCCCAGGAACAGGCTCAGGGTAATGGGGGCTGTGGGAATGACGGGGTTGGGACGAGCGGTGCGTACGGCGCGCAAGCGGCTCACCAGGTCGAAGACCTTTTGCACGTAATGACAGAACTGTCGGATTTGGTTCAGGGCGCTGAGCCGCTCAAGGGTTCGCCGCGGCGGAGGAGTTCGGCGTTAATCTGCGAAAGCTCTTCAAGTCCCTCCCAATGGCGTTGGTAGTGTTGGATGGCCTGCTGCACCGCCGTCTGCTGGGAGCGATCCTTGAGGAGAAACTTCAGCACATGGCCGGTGGCCAGGTTAGAGACCAGATAGTAGAACGGGCCATGGCGCTGGCCTTGGGCACAACAACAGTTGGGCTTGCCGCAGGTGGTGAAGCGTTCGACGTAAGAGCCGCGCAGCAGGTTTGAGGGCACAACCAGTTGACGCAGCAGGGCAGCCTTACGTTGGCGCAGGGCCAGCGTGGAGGTGCGGCGCAATCTGAATATCTTAGCCGTAATTAGACGCAAGATAATCAAAGCCTGAGCGTTGGCAAGCAAAAAGGAATCTCCTTCCTCAACCCGAATCTGCCCAACCCATTGTGGTCGCTACCTGTTACGGACTATTCCCCTCCAGACTTACGGAATCGCTGCCTGACGCAGGTTTTCCCGCTCTCCCATCGGAGGGAGCGAATACTCCCAGGCAGGCCGCCATGGACCCGTTCGTTCTCGTGCTCGTCGTCGTCCTCGTCCTCGAAGCCAAGCCAATCAATCGAGGACGAGAAGGAGGACGAGGACGAGGACGGAAGGTCGGTTCATGGAAAGCCTCCACGACTGCAGCATCGCGCATTGGGACCATGAAACCGACCCTGCAAACCTCTGTCGCGTACGCGACAAAGTTTGGTGCCTGGTGTTTCGGTTCATGAAGAGGGTCAGCGCACCATCGCTTCGAATCGCACCACGCCCAAGGCGAGCCGTTGAGTTCTCCCGCCGTTGAACGGTGAAATCTTCCTGAAAAGGGAAGAAGAACGCCGAATACACGTCCTGACAACGCAATTCCGGACCGGCAAACCGCTGATTGACCTGCCGGAATATTCGGCGTCACATAGCGGAAATCACGCCTGTGAGCATGAACCAGCGTAGAGAGTATCCCGGATTCTGGCATGCGGTTCTGTTATGCGTCACGTTTGTGGCCCTGCAGATGTTCCTCACGGTGCCTTTCGTGATATTGGACGCTGTCTTCAAGCTCCGTCTGGCCACACATCCTGTCGCGGTCGGCGTCGTCAATCTGATTGCTTGCGCCCTGGTGTTGTTGATGAGCTGGTTGATCGGCAGGCCGGCGATGTCGGAGGTGTGCAGCTTGCGCCGTGTTTCCCCGCAGGCCGTCGCGGGTGTGATCGTCGCCAGCGGGGGCGCAATAATACTGCTGTCTGAAGTGGACAATCTGGTGAGGGTCGTGCTGCCGCCGCCGGAATGGATCGTGCGCCTTTTGGGCGAATTGTCGTTCTCCTCGGAGCACGTCTGGGCATCCGTCTTCCTGCTGGTAATCGTGGCGCCGGTGACGGAGGAATTGATGTTTCGCGGTTTGATTCTGCGAGGGTTTCTGCGGAGGTTCAATGTTGTCGGGGCGTTTCTGTTGTCGTCACTGTTGTTCGGCGCCGTGCACCTTAATCCCTGGCAATTCATTTCCGCCACAGGTCTGGGATTGATGTTCGCCTGGTGGTACGCGCGAACGCAATCACTGATCCCCTCTCTGATCGGCCACGGGCTGGCAAACGCAACCGTCCTGGGTCATCAATCG
>WNFZ01002402.1_pt1 | contig 18371 bp, 10 predicted proteins | sample 5400081 | NCBI WGS metagenome assembly WNFZ01 (sample SAMN13153365, study PRJNA577476) | soil metagenome | isolation source: 80 cm soil or saprolite under grassland replicate 1 | place: USA:California | collected 2016-06-15 | reverse complement strand
GCGCGCGATTTTGTGCCGAAACCATGGGACAACGAGCGACTGCTGACGATTGTGCGGACACAAATCGAGCTGGCGACGGCTCTCCGCCGCGGCCGTAAGCTCGAAGCCGAAAATCAGCTTCTGCGTGGCAGCATGCCAAACCTGATTGCGGAATCCCCCGCGATGCGGCCGGTGATCGAAATGATTTCACGCGTCGCGCCGTCCGATGCGAACGTGCTGATCGCGGGAGAAAATGGGACTGGCAAAGGCTTGGTCGCGCAGGCGCTTCACGCGCTCTCCCCGCGCGCATCGCGAACGATGATCACCGTCAACATGGGTGGTTTGTCCGAAACGCTTTTTGAAAGTGAGTTGTTTGGACATGTAAAAGGCGCGTTCACCGACGCGAAGAGCGATCGCGCAGGACGATTCGAGCTTGCGGATGAGAGCACGCTTTTCATGGACGAGATCGCAAACATCCCGCTTACGCAACAGGCAAAACTGTTGCGAGTAATCGAGACCGGTGATTTTGAGCGTGTCGGCTCCTCGAAAACGCTGCATGCAAATGTGCGCATCATCTCCGCGACAAATTCAAACCTGCAGGATGAAGTCGCTGCCGGGCGTTTTCGGCAGGACCTCCTCTTTCGTTTAAATACGATTCAGATCGCGTTACCCCCGTTGCGTGACCGACGAGAGGACGTCATGCTGCTGGCAAACAGCTTTCTTCGACAACACACGCAACGATATCGAAAACAGATTAGCGGCTTCGATGAAATGGCGCGGGAGCGTTTGCTACAGCACCGCTTCCCCGGAAACGTTCGCGAGCTCGATCATGTGATCGAACGGGCCGTGCTTATGGCGCAAGATCGACAAATAAGATCGGGCGATCTGGGCCTGACAACCGGCGGAGCTGATTCGCGGAATCTTGAGGAAATGAGTCTTGAAGAAGTGGAGGCATTCCTAATTAAGAAGGCCCTAGCACGAAATGATGGCAATGCGCGTAAAGCAGCGGAGGCCCTTGGATTAAGCAGAAGCGCATTTTATCGGCGGTTGCAGCAATATGGATTGTGATTGGGTAGCGCATGCGTCTCGTCCCGCGCCTGCGGGAGCGATTGCGTCCTCGCGATCGCGAACTTTCCTTCCATCCCTACGTTTCAGCGCAATTGCTGATCAAAATGAAGTTCGTTTTGGCGAGACGCCCAAACCAGCACGCGAGACGCGTGCGCTACCCATGGGGGGAGGCGAGGGCCAGTGAATCGGGTGCCGAAAAGTCGTTACCGGCTTTCGCATGAGGGGAAATTGACCTGGCTCACGTTTGGTGCCGCCGCTCCCGCGATCGTTGTTGCGCTCGCGCTTCTTTGGTTCGGCGATTACAGCGCCAAAGTCCAGTGGACCCTAACGATCCTGGTCGTTGCTTGCTTCCTTGGTTTCATCTCCAGCGCGCGAGAACACATCGTGCATCCCTTGCAAACCATGTCCAATCTGCTCGCCGCATTACGCGAGGGCGATTACTCGATCCGGGCGCGGGGCGCCAGCGCAGACAATGCATTGGGAGAAGTCCTTCTGGAGATTAACTCGCTCGGCGAAACGTTGCGCCTTCAGCGCCTGGGTGCCTTTGAAGCGACGGCGCTGCTGCGCACGATCATGGGGGAAATCGATGTTGCGGTTTTCACTTTCGATCCACAACGGCGTTTGCGTCTCGTTAATCGGGCTGGCGAAACCTTGCTCGGCCAAGCAATGGACAAATTGCTGGGCAAAACCGCAAAAGAACTTGGACTCGATCCCTGTTACGAGGTTCACGAGGACGAACCGCTTACACTCAGCTTTCCCGGAGGCTCCGGTCGTTGGGGAATTCGACGGAGCACGTTTCGGGAGCAGGGCTTGCCGCATGAGTTGCTCGTGCTGACGGATCTCAGTCGCACGCTGCGCGAAGAAGAACGCCGCGCCTGGCAGCGATTGGTTCGCGTGCTCGGCCACGAGATGAATAATTCGCTTGCCCCAATTAAGTCGCTTGCCGCCAGCTTGGAATCGCTGCTGCGCCGCGATCCGCCTCCGCCGGACTGGCAGGACGATGCGCGCAGTGGATTGCACTCTATTGCATCGCGCGCCGATTCGCTCAGTCGCTTTCTGCAGGCGTATACGCGTCTCACGAAACTTCCGCCGCCACAAAAACAAGATATAGATCTTGCTGAACTCGTGCAGCGGGTAGCGGATTTGGAGCCAAGGCTAAATGTGAAAGTCGTGTCTGGCCCGAAAACAAGGATTCATGCAGACGCAGCGCAACTTGAGCAATTATTAATCAATCTGGTGCACAACGCTGTTGATGCCGCGCTCGAGACACACGGAAATGTCGCGATTGGCTGGCGCGAGAAAGACGATTCAGTTGAAATCTTTGTCCAGGATGAAGGTCCCGGAGTGATGAACACTGGGAATCTTTTCGTGCCGTTTTTTACGACCAAGCCCGACGGCTCTGGAATTGGTCTGCCGCTGAGCCGTCAAATTGCCGAAGCGCACGGAGGTTCATTAGTGCTAATGAACCGGCGCACTGGCGGGGGCGCAGAAGCGTTGTTGCGACTGCCGCGCTAAACTGTCATCCTGAGCGAAGCGAAGGACCTCCCAATCGCGCTGTTGATCACATTTGTACATTGTGTGACCGCAACTACGAGCGTGAGGTCCCTCGTCGTCTTCGCGAGTCGGGATGACACGTCTTTTTAGGCACCCGGGTCCGTCCCGAAAACGGGACGGCCTCGTCCCAGAACCGGAGTAACACGACCAGCGCTGTCTTTCGGTTGATAACTGTAAGCCGCTGAAAGACCGAGTTATGCGACTTAATTCCTGTTGTTGGCACGGACATTGCAATAGGTGTTGTCAACCCGAGAAACTTTTGAATCCAACAACCATCCGCAACGCATCTTAAAAAAGTATGAAACCAACGTTCATAACAACTCGCAACCAAAAGCGTTTCCCACTGATTGATTGCAATTACCATTCCGCGACGCTTCGCGGTTATCATGGTCGTTGCGCAAAAGCGGCGGCGCCATCTTTTCGCAATATCAGCCGGCAGTACTTTCAAAAGGAAGCGCGGCACGATTTTGTCGGCGAAGCGATTTTATTCGCGATACTGATCATTACTGCGGCCGTGCCGGTGGTGAGCGGAGCGCGCGCTATCATCGAACTCTGTCGCGCCTTCGGAGCGCTTTGATTCGACCGTGACTCCGCAACGAAAGCAGAACGAAGGAACGATTGTGCGGCCGGCTGGATTCACGCCGAATCTTTCCTCCATGGACGTGCCGCGCGAGGGCGTCGCGGCGAAGAAACGCAAGCGCCGCATCATTGTCATCGCCACCTCGGTGCTTGGATTGATTCTGGCGACGATTGCAATCTCGCGTTTGAAACCAGCCGTCCCGAGCGTCGATCGCTCCACCGTCTGGATCGACACGGTTAAGCGCGGACCGATGGTACGCCAAGTGCGCGGATTGGGCACACTGGTACCGGAAGAAATTCGCTGGATTCCAGCAAATACCGAGGGACGCGTCGAGAAAATTATTATCTGGCCGGGAACGCATGTAGAACCCGATTCGGTTATTTTGGAATTGACCAGCCCCGAGCTGGAGCAAACCGCGCACGACGCGGAATTACAAGCCACAGCGGCGGAGGCGGAGCTGACGACTTTGCGCGCGACTTTGCAACGGGAGCTTCTCGATCAGGAATCAACGACGGCGCGCGTTCACTCTGAGTACGAACAGGCCAAAATGGAGCGGCAGACCAACGACCAACTGGCTAAGAATGGGTTGATCGCCGACCTCGCCTACAAGACGTCGAAAGTAAAAGAAGCGGAGCTGGCAAACCGCGATGAGATCGAACAGAAACGTTTGGCTTTTTCACGCGATTCGATTGACCCGCAGATCGCCTCAAAACAGGCAGCGGTCGATCAAGCGAAGCAGCTTGCAAAGTTAAAATCGAATCAAGTAGAAGCGCTTCACGTGCGCGCCGGAATGTCGGGCGTGTTGCAGCAGTTGCCGGTTCAGATCGGACAGCGCGTGAAGGTCGGCGATAATCTCGCGCGGGTCGCCGATCCGACAAAGCTGAAAGCGCAAGTGAAGATCGCCGAAACGCAGGCGAAAGATATTCAGATTAAGCAACACGCGGTGATCGATACCCGGAACGGCACGGTGAACGGGCACGTCACGCGGGTAGATCCCGCAGTCGAACAGGGAACTGTCACTGTCGATGTTGCGTTCGATGAAGCTTTGCCGAAAGGCGCGCGGCCCGATCTCAGTGTCGATGGAACGATTGAGCTCGAGCGTCTTGACAATGTCATCTATGTGGGCCGTCCGGCCTTTGGCCAGGAAAACAACACCGTAGGAATGTTCAAACTCGTCAACGGCAGCTCGGATGCCGTCCGCACTCCGGTGAAACTGGGCAAAAGCTCGGTGAACACGATTGAGATCTTAAACGGTCTTCAACCGGGGGATCAGGTGATTCTCTCCGATACCAGCGCGTGGGACGCGCACGAACGCATTCGCCTTAACTAGCACAAAACTGAAACCTATGAATTCAACATCAACTGCTACCGAATCCATGCAGACTCCTACGACAAATGGCTCGACTCCCCTGATACGACTGCATGCTGTGACAAAGGTCTTCCTGACCGATGAAGTAGAAACCCATGCGCTTTCCGGAATCCATCTCGATATTCGCACCGGCGAGTACATTTCAATCGCTGGACCATCGGGCTGCGGCAAGACGACCCTGTTGTCGATCCTTGGCCTGCTCGATACGCCGTCCGGTGGTAGCTATTCGTTGAAGGGCAGCGAAGTTGCCACTCTCTCTTTTCCGGAGCGTGCGCGCATTCGCAATCGCGAGATCGGTTTCATTTTCCAAAGTTTTAACTTAATCGGCGATCTGACAGTGTTTGAAAACGTCGAGTTGCCGCTCACCTATCGCGGCATGAGCGCAGGCGAACGCAAACCGTTTGTGACCGAAGCGCTGGAACGCGTTGGCATGGCCCATCGCGCAAAACACTTGCCGAGCCAGCTCTCGGGCGGACAACAACAGCGCGTCGCGGTCGCGCGCGCCCTCGCGGGCAGGCCGGCTATTCTGCTCGCGGACGAACCCACCGGCAATCTTGATTCGCGCAATGGCGAGGCGGTTATGGAACTCTTGAAAGAATTGCACGCCGTCGGCGCGACCATCTGCATGGTTACGCACGACGAGCGTTTCGCGCAGCACGCCGACCGCACAGTGCACTTATTCGACGGTCGCGTAGTTGAGGACCGAATTGCGGCTTGAAGAAAAATGGTGCCTGCCACAAATGATTCAAGATTTTAGATTCGCCGTCCGGCAGTTGTTCAAGGCCCCGGGATTCACGATTGCAGCGGCGATTGTGCTTGCGCTCGGCATTGGCGTGAACACGGCCGTGTTCAGCCTGGTGAACACGCTTTTCTTCGCCGCGCCAGCTTACGCCAAGCCGCACGAAATGGTGCAGCTCTTTTCTCAGGACAAGAAGGATCCGAAAAAGTTTCGCGGTTTTTCTTATCCGACTTATCGCGACATCCGCGAGCAGAACACGGTCTTCACCGACGCATTGAGTTTCAATCTCGCTTTGATCGGTCTTGGTCAGAAAGGCGATATCCGCCGCGCGTTCGCCGCCATCGTCAGCTCGAACTATTTCTCTGTGCTCGATGTTCCATTGGCGCGAGGACGCGCATTTCTGCCGGAAGAGGAAACGCCCGGTCGCAACTCGTCGGTCGCGATCGTCAGTTACAGTTATTGGCACAAGCACGATCTCGATCCAAGAGTGCTCGGCTCGCAGGTGCTTATCAACGGCCGGTCGTTCACGATCGTCGGAATCACGCCGAAGGGTTTCGTCGGCACGATGCAAATTTTGTCGCCGGAGGTTTGGCTGCCGATGAGTGTTTACGATCAGGTAGCGAACGATTTTGGGTCGGAGAACAAGACCGCGATTGACGATCGCAAAGGAATGCAGTTGCGCATTATCGGGCGACTTAAACCCGGGATGACCGCAGCCGCGGCCAAGCCTGCGCTCGAAGGGCTCGCGACCAATTTGGAAAAAGCGTACCCGGTCGAACAAAAGGACCAGACGTTCATGGTAAGGTCAGTGCCACGTAACACGATCAGTAACAACCCGGCGTCCGAGAGCGGGCTGAAAGCTATCGCGCCATTGCTGCTTGGGATGGCGGTGGTGGTGCTGTTGGTGGCATGCGTTAACCTCGCAAACATGCTGCTTGCGCGCGGCACAGCGCGGCGCAAGGAAATCGCGATCCGTCTCGCGCTCGGCGGCAGTCGGTGGTGCATCGTGCGCCAGCTTCTCACCGAAGGTTTTGTGCTGGCGATGCTCGGCGGCGTGGGTGGACTCATTCTTGGACTGTGGTCGTCCGATCTGCTGGTTGGCTCAATGCGCAAGCTGATGCCGCTCGACATAGTGTGGTTGACCGGACCGAACCCCGCAATTTTGGCGGCGACGTTCGGATTTTGCCTGCTCGGCACACTTATGTTTGCGCTCGGTCCCGCTTTGAAAATTTCGCGCAGCGCGGTGGTGACAGATTTGAAGGAACATGCCGGGGAAGATGTGGTACGCCGTCGCTGGAAATTTTTACCGCGCAACCTGCTCGTCGTCGTGCAAATCGCTTTCTCGCTCGCGCTGCTTACCGCTGCCGCTTTGTTCATTCGCGGCGCAGGTAAAGCCGCGTCTGTCGACACCGGTCTAAAACCGGGCGCAAGCTTCCTTCTTGAAGTGGATGCGAGCTTGGCTGGTTACGAACCGAAACGCGCGCAGGAACTTTATCGCAACTTGAACGAGAGACTGGCGGCGCTGCCAGGCGTGGAGCACGCGAGCATATCTTCAATAGTTCCGTTCGGGATGTTTGAGTTAAGCAGAAAGGTCCAACGCGCCGGTCTCCGTCCCGGTCCAGACGCCAAGCCGGCGACCGCCGGGGAAGGCCTCGCCTTCGAGACGGCCTGGAACAGCGTGGGCGCGGATTATTTTTCAACCGTTGGATTGCCAGTGGTTCGGGGTCGCGCGTTCAGCGAAGCGGAGGCGACCCAGCCTGGCCCGAAGGTCGCGATTATTGACGAAGTTCTGGCAAAGAAACTCTGGCCCGAGGGCGATGCGCTTGGACAACGCATTCAATATGCGGGCGAAAATACGGCGTCGGCCAAGGGCGGCGGAGGCGCCCACGCTGGAAGGAGCGCCGGTTTGAGTGAAAAGGAGAAGCAGGAAGAGACGATCGAAATAGTCGGCATCGTGCCGGTAACGCGCCACGCGCTTTTCGAAAAGGAGCCAGCCGGCGGGATTTATTTGCCGTTCGCGCGTGGATTCCAAAGCGACGTTTCCTTTTTTATTCGGTTCCGCTCGCTCGCTCCCGGAAACGAAGCCAGTACGGCCGATTTGCTACGACGCACCGTGCGCGATGTCGATCCCTCGATCCCGATCATTTCGTCGCGAACATTCGCCCAGCATCTTGATTCGAACTTGGACCTCTGGGTTGTTCGCGCTGGCGCGGCGTTGTTCTCAATCTTTGGGGGACTTGCCCTGGCTCTCGCGGTCGTTGGCCTCTACGGAGTGAAAGCTTATTCGGTCGCGCGGCGCACGCGTGAGATCGGCATCCGGATGGCGCTCGGTGCGCAGCCAGGAATGGTGTTGCGCATGATCATGCGCGAAGGCTCAATCATGCTTCTTAGCGGCATCGCGCTTGGCCTCCTTCTCGCTGCCGCGACTGGAAAGATACTCAGCGGAATCTTGTACGAGGTTGGCGCACTCGATCCGATCGCGTTCACGGTCGCCCCGTTGTTGCTTGCCGCCGCCGCACTCGTTGCGACATGGTTACCGGCGCGTCGCGCGGCGCGATTGAACCCGGTCGAAGCGCTTCGTTACGAATGACCGGCTAAATCGACATCATCCTATGCTGAACGAAATCAAAGTCGCGTTGCGGGGGTTGCTGAAAAGCCCCTGGGGGAGGGCACACTCGAATGAATGATTTTCGCTTCGCTTTCCGCCAACTCCGCAAATCGGCCGGATTTACTTCCCTCGCTATCATCACGCTGGCGCTCGGCATCGGCGTTAACTCCGCCATTTTCGCACTGATCAATGGCGTGGTGCTGCATTCGACGATTCCGTTGCGGCCGGACGAGGTGGTGAATGTTTTCACCGTGCGCCAGAACGCGAGCCACGATTATCGTCAGTTCTCGCACACCGAGTATCGCGAACTGCGCGAGAATGGCGGTGATATTTTTGCGGATGTTGCTGCGCTAGAGTTCGCAGTCGCGGGAATAGGTCAGGATCAAAATATGCGGCGGAGTTTTGCATTCCTGACGTCGGAAAATTTTTTCTCGCTTATGGGCGTGCGTCCGGTCATCGGCCGCTTTTACAACGCAGAGGAATGCAGGCCGAACGCCAACCTGCCCGTTGTTGTGGCGAGCTACGCATTCTGGAAACGGATGGGTGGGCGCGAAAATTTTGTTGGCAGCAATCTGCAGATCAACGGGCGGCGCTACACAGTCATCGGCATCACGCCGGACGGATTCAGCGGCGTGAGCGCGCTGGTTGCACCTGATGTCTGGCTGCCGCTTGGCGTTTACTCGCAGCTTGGGTCGGCCTTTAGCGATTCCGAGACTCTGCACGACCTGGCGCAGCCGAAAAATTATGCGCTGAATGTAATGGCGCGCTTGCGGCCCGGGCTTAATATCGATGTGGCGAAGTCGCGCGTGCCGGTGCTGGGACAGCGTCTCACAGCCATTCAACCGTCCGGCCCCGACGGTGCGCGCGAGGTGCAAATCCAAAAGCCGTCGCGGTTCAGCATGAGCACGACGCCGCAGGACGATGGCCCCGTCACGTTGGTCGGGACGCTGCTCATGGGCATGGCCGGCGCGGTCCTGATCATCGCGAGTCTGAATCTGGCTAACATGTTGCTCGCCCGCGGCACGGCCCGCGCGAAGGAAGTCGCAGTCCGGCTGGCGCTCGGCGCGTCGCGCTGGCGGATCGTACGCCAGTTACTTTGCGAAGGTCTGCTGCTCGCGATTTGTGGCGGCCTGGTCGGGCTAGTCGTCAGTGTCTGGTTCAACGATCTGCTGCTGCATTCGCTCGCGCGCTTGCTCGGCTCAGTGAATTTCTCGCTGGTAGTGAATCTGCGCCCGGATGCAACGGTGCTCGCTGCGACATTTCTGTTTTGCGTGCTCGCGACGTTGCTCTTCAGTCTTGGACCTGCGCTTAAAACGAGCAAGGCCGATCTCGTTCACGATCTCAAGCAACAGGTGGGCGAACCGACTCGCACGGGGCGTTTCAATCGCTTTTTCGCGCCGCGGCACATATCGGTCATGGCGCAGATCGCGCTCTCGCTGATGTTGCTATTCAGCGCCGGATTATTTTTTCGTGGCGCGTTGAAGGCGAGTGGTCTTGACCCTGGTTTCCAACCTGCAGGCGATCTTGTGACAGAGTTCGACTTCTCGCTCGTGAAAAAAGATCCGGTGGAAGCCAGGCGCTTGATGTTCGCCGTCGCACAACGTGCGCATGAACTACCCGGCGTCCAAGCCGCGGCGCTGGGAACAATGCTGCCTTATGGCAACTTCACAAACACGCGTCGCATTATGTCGGCGCGCGAAATGATGCCAACGGACTCGAAAGCTCCTGATCCAGGTGAGGGTGCGCTTTATACGGCGACGACGCCTGGCTACTTCGACGCGATCGGGGTCAAGCTTCTGCGCGGCCGCGATTTTACTCAGGGTGAAGCGGAGAACAAAAATATGCCGCGCGTCGCAATCATTGACGACGAGATGGCGAAAAAGCTTTTTCCGAATAAAGAGGCGATCGGGCAGCACATTCGTTATACGCAACCGCCAAAGGACGGCTCGCCTAACGATATGGAAGTCGTCGGTGTCGTCAGTTCCCATCGCCAGGATGTGCAAAACGATGCGCTTAAGCGCCGCTTGTTCGTGCCGCTGGCACAAGGCTATAACGGCAACGTCTACTTGCATGTCCGATTCGCCACGAGAGATCGACACATTCTCGTCGGGCTAATCCCGACGCTGCGCCAAATGCTCCAGAATATCGATCCCGACCTGCCGATACTCAGCATCGCGCCGTTCAGCGATTTGGTGGAGAAGAGTGTTGGACTTTGGGTTGTGCGACTCGGCGCGGTACTCTTCGGCGTCTTTGGAGGAATTGCGCTGCTGCTCGCTGTCGTCGGCGTGTACGGCGTGAAAGCCTACGCCGTCGCGTGTCGCACGCGCGAGATCGGCATTCGCATGGCGCTCGGTGCCCATCGCCGCGATGTTTTTGCGCTGGTTATGCGGCAAGGCGCAATGCAAACCGCCCTGGCTGTTACCGTCGGCGTTCTACTCTCATTGGCCGCTGGCCGCGTTCTTGCCCAAATCTTATACGAAGTCAGTCCAAGCGATCCATTCGCCCTTCTCGTTTCGAGCGCGATGTTGGCCGCCGCCGCGCTCCTTGCCTGTTTTCTTCCGGCGCGTCGCGCCACGCATGTCGATCCGATTCAAGCACTGCGCACTGAATGACATGAATGATTTTCGCTTCGCTCTGCGCCAGCTCCGTAAATCGCCGGGATTTACTTTTGTGGCGATCCTTACGCTTGCACTCGGCATTGGACTGAACACGACGATCTTTCGTCTAATCAACGATCTGTTTCTGCGCGGTTTGCCATTCAAGGAGCCATCGCGCGTTGTTCACCTCGACAACAGCGACAAGGCGCGCGATTTGGAGGATGTCGGAATATCGGCGCCGCGTTACCAACTTTATCGTGACGGTCAGACGATTTTTGACGGTCTCGCCGCGGAGAATTTCTTTGCGTTCACGCTGACCGGACTTGGCGATCCTGTCCAAATTTTTGGCGGCCGATTGACCTCCAACTATTTCGATGTGCTGGGCGTTCGCCCAATTCTTGGCCGCAATTTTCTGCCGGAAGAAGAGGAAAACGCCGACGTCGCATTGGTGACGAAAAATTTCTGGCAGGAACGCCTCGGAGGCGATCCGAATGTGATTGGGCGAAGCATCACCCTCGATGGGACGCCGCACACGATCGTTGGCGTTCTGCCAAATATGCCGGCAACGTGGTTCGGGGCGAACTCGATCGCGGAAATTTGGACGACGAAACCTTTTCAGATTCCCGGCTTCAGTTATGAGCAAATGATGCGCGGCGCCTTTTTTCTGCGCGTAGTCGGACGATTGAAACCCGGGGTAACCGTTCAACAAGCGCGCGCCGCATTGCCATCGTTGGAACAGAGTTATCGTGCCCAATATCCGAACAAGATCGACAGCGCATTGGTAACGACGCTGCGGGCTTTGCCTGAAGACGTGACCCGGAATTTCCGCGCGGGCTTCGTTACCCTTTTTGCCGCGGTGAGTTTCGTTTTGCTGATCGCATGCAGCAATGTTGCCAATCTATTTTTTGTTCGTTTCAGTGGACGCCGGCACGAGATCGCGTTGCGAATCGCGCTTGGCGGTTCGCGCAGGAGCGTCGTCCGTTTGTTCGTTGCCGAAAGTTTGCTGGTGAGTGTAATTGCGGGAGCGGGCGGCGCGCTCGTGGCCTGGTATTTGGTGCCGTTGGTCCCGGGGATGGCATCCAAATTTCTTCCGTTGGAAACTGGAACCGTGACCAGTTTGTCAATTCCAGTTCTACTATTCACGCTTGGATTGTCGATCTTGACCGGTCTGTTGATGGGAATCTATCCGGCGCTTCAGGGTTCGCACGCCGATTTGGTTGATGGGTTGAAAGAAGGCGGTCGCGGCACGAGCGGCAGTGTGCGCCAACAGCGCTTCCGCAAAATCCTCGTCGGCGGCCAAGTCGCGCTCTCGGTCACGCTGTTGGCCGGCGCAGCGCTGCTCATCACGAGTTTCATCCGCTTGAGTCAGCAGAACATCGGCTTCCGTTCCCAGAATCTTTGGACGGGTGCGGTTACACTGCCGACCTCGCAGTATCCCGACCCTCCGTCGCGTCAACGTTTTGTCGAACAAACACTCCATGAGTTGCGCAGTGTTCCGGGTCTCGAGAGTGCGACTATCAGCGGCGATATTCCTTTGGTTGGCTTCAGTCGTTATCTTTATGCGCGGGGCGATCGTGATGTTCCGCCAGTCGAGGAGCGCGCGATCGCACCCGGTCACGACATTGCTCCCGGATATTTCAAGACCTGGGGAGTGCCGCTTCTGGCTGGCCGTGAGTTCAATGAGCACGACACCGCCGACGGACAGAAAGTTTGTTTGATCAGTCGGGGCGGTGCGAAAATAGTTTATCCGGGTGAGAATCCAATCGGAAAGAGTTTGCTCTTAGCCGGTGTGCCGTGGGAAATTGTCGGAATCGTCGGCGATGTGCGTTCAGTGCGAGTGGCCGAGGCGCCGGGTATGGAACTTTATCGACCGTGGGCGCAACATAATTTTCCACTCGTTAACATCACCGTCCGCAGCAATCTAAAAGTGGATGCGGTCACCAAGCTGGTGCAGTCCGCGCTTGCGAAAGTGAATCCCGGATTGGCCATCGCGGTGCCGCAAACGATGGACGCGGTCGTAGCGCAAGCGCTCGGCCAGGCCCGTTTGATGATGTGGTTGTTCGGAATTTTTGCCGGAGTCGCCCTGCTCCTCGCCAGCATCGGGATTTACGGCGCAGTCGCTTACACGGTCGAGCAACGCACTGGAGAAATTGGAGTTCGCATGGCGCTAGGTGCGCAAACGCGCGACGTGTTGCGCCTGGTCGTGAACCAGGGAATGAAACCGGTCCTCATCGGGCTAGGCATCGGAATTGGATTGGCCTTCGCGGTCGGTCGTTTAATTGCTTCGCAGCTTTATCAGGTTTCGGCGTACGACCCAGTGCTGCTCGCCGGCGCAACAGTTCTGCTCGCGGCGACCGCACTGATGGCGTGTCTGCTTCCGGCGCGCCGCGCCACACGTGTCGATCCGATTAAAGCACTACGCACCGAATGATATGAATGATCTAAAGTTTGCTTTGCGCCAGCTCCGCAAATCTCCTGCATTCACCGCGATTGCTATCATCACATTGGCGCTCGGGATCGGGCTGAATACTACGATCTTCAGCTTGATCAACGATCTTTTTTTGCGCGGGTTGCCATTCAAGGAGCCGTCGCGCGTTGTCCACATGTTCGCCGGCGACAAGTCGCGCAATCTTGTCGATATCGCGATCTCCGCGCCGCGCTTTCAACATTACCGTGAAGGACAAACGCTTTTTGACGGTTTCGCCGCCGAGAACGGATCTCTCTTCACACTGACTGGAATCGGCGATCCTGTTCAGGTTTTTGGGGGCAGAATAACTCCGAACTATTTCGATGTCCTTGGCGTCCGGCCAATACTCGGCCGGAATTTTCGGCCTGATGAAGAGGAGGGCGCGGATGTCGCGGTGATCACAAAAAGCTTTTGGCAGAAGCGGCTCGGCGGCGATCCAAACGTAATCGGGCGTAGCATTACACTCGACGGAATGCCGCACACCATTGTTGGCGTCTTGCCGAACGCGCCAACGCAATGGTTTGGAGCGAATCCTATCGCGGAAGTTTGGACGACGAAACCATTTCAGCTTCCGGGATTCTCGTACGAACGCATGATGCGGGGGACCGGGTTTCTTCGGGCAATTGGCCGAATGAAGCCGGAAATCACGGTCGAGCAGGTGCGCGCCGCGTTGCCGTCGCTCGAGCAGGGTTACCGTGCGAATTACGCGAACAAGATCGACAGCACGGCCAGTACATCAGTCAAAACGCTTCCACAGGATGTGACGGAAAATATTCGCGCCGGCTTCGCGACGCTTTTTGCTGCGGTTTGCTTTGTGTTGCTGATCGCATGCAGCAACGTCGCGAATCTTTTGCTAGTCCGCTTTAGTAGCCGGCGTCGAGAGATTGCGCTCCGAATGGCGGTCGGCGCCTCGCGCAGCAGTATCGTAAGGCTCTTCGTTTGGGAAAGCTTACTGGTGAGCCTTTTTGCCGGAGTGCTCGGCGCGTTTCTGGCGTGGCGGCTTGTGCCGGTCATCCCCAAAATGGCGTCCAATTTTCTTCCGCTTGAGGGAAATGCGGCCAGTAGTCTCTCCGTGCCGGTGCTCGGATTCACGATTGGATTGTCTGTGTTGACCGGTTTACTGATGGGAATTTATCCTGCGCTTCAGGGCTCCCACGCGGATTTGATCGGTGGCTTGAAGGAAGGTGGCCGCGGAACGAGTGGAAGCATTCGACAACAGCGATTCCGCAAGATTCTCGTCGGCGCACAAGTGGCACTTTCAGTGACCTTGTTCGCCGGCGCGGCCTTACTCATCACGAGTTTCATTCGATTGAGCCAGCAGAATCTCGGGTTCCAACCGCATAGTCTGTGGACCGGGGCGATCGCTGTCCCGGCAGCGCAATATCCAGACGGGCCGTCGCGTCAGCGTTTTGCCGAGCAAATCCTTGCTGCGTTGCGCGATGCGCCAGGCATCGAGAGTGCGACTGTCAGCGGCGATATTCCCCTTGCTGGTGGAAATCGCACGCTTTACGCGCGCGCGGATCGCGATGTGCCGCCAATGGAAAAGCGAGCGAATGCGCCAAGTCACGACGTCGTCCCGGGATATCTCAAGACCTGGGGAATCCGGCTCATCGCCGGACGTGATTTTGATGAACATGATCTCGCGGAAGGCCGCAACGTCTGTCTCATTAGTCAGACAGGGGCAAAAACAGTTTTTCCGAATGAAAATCCCATCGGCAAAACGTTGCTGGTCACTAGCAACAGCACGCCCGTGGAAATTGTCGGCATCGTCGGCGATGTGCGATCGCAACGGATCGCTGAACTGCCCGAAATGGAATTTTATCGGCCGTGGGTCCAGGAAAACTTTCCATTCCTAACTATCGCAGTCCGCAGCAACTTTAAGCTCGATGCGATCACCAGGCTGGTGCAGTCCGCGATTAGTAAAGTAGATCCGGGCATTGCGATTGCGATCCCTCAGATGATGGACACAGTCGTCGCGCAAGCGCGCGGGCAGGCGCGATTGATGATGTGGTTGCTCGGGATTTTTGCCGGAGTCGCGCTGCTGCTTGCGAGCATCGGCATTTACGGAGCGGTCGCATACAGTGTTGAACAACGCACGGGCGAAATCGGCGTGCGCATGGCGCTAGGAGCACAAACCGCGGATGTGCTGCGGCTGGTTGTTCGTCAGGGAATGGCTCCTGTCTTATTGGGACTCACCGTCGGAATGGTGGCTGCTCTTGCGTTGGGTCGTTTGCTCACTACGCAGCTTTACCAGGTTTCCCCGCACAATCCACTCGTGCTCGCCACGACGATTGCAGTTCTAGGTACGGCGGCGTTGCTCGCGTGTTTGCTTCCGGCGCGCCGCGCGGCGCATGTCGATCCCATTCAAGCTTTGCGCACTGAATGACATGAATGATCTCCGGTTCGCGCTGCGACAACTCCGCAAATCGCCCGGATTCACTTTGATTGCGGTGATCGCGCTGGCTCTGAGCATCGGCGCGAACACGGCCATCTTTAGCGCGGTCAACACACTCCTGTTGCGTCCGCTGCCGGTGGAGGATTTAGATCGATTGGTTTTCAGCATTGCGATGCGTGAAGGATTCGATCCGTTTGGCTCGTCGCTTCTGGAGTTTGCGGCCGATAAGCAGCGAAATCATTCGTTCTCGATCATGGGCGCGGCGATGCAACGCTCCTTCAACTTGACCGGACGCGGCGAACCGGAGCGGGCACGGGGCGCGTCCATCGTGGCTGATTATCTAACCACCCTTGGAGTTAAACCAATTCTCGGTCGCGGTTTTACCGATGCAGAAGACCGACCCGGCGGTCCCGCGGTCGCGTTGATCAGTTACGGACGTTGGCAAAAACATTTCGGAGGCGACCCGAGCATCATCGGCGAAACGCTGAACCTCGAAGGTCGTAGTCATACAATCATTGGCGTGATGCCGCCGGGATTTGATCTCCCCGCGGCTGCCGAAATTTGGGTGCCGCTGCAAACTAACATCGACAGTTTGCCATTGGCCGATCGCGCAGCGCCTATGTATGAAGTTGTGGCGAAGCTCCGGCCTGGCGTCAGCATCGAAAAGGCGGATGCAGAATCGAAATCGATCGCGCGCCAATTGGAACACGAGTACCCGCAATTGCGGCGCGGATGGACCGTGAAGGTGATTTCGTTACGGCAAGAATTGCTCGGCGACCTGGCCGGCAACGTTCGCAAAGCGCTTTTCGCGCTTATGGCTGGTGTTACGTTTCTGCTGCTCATTTGTTGCGCAAACGTAGCGAATCTTCAGCTCGCGCGCGGCATTACGCGCGCACGCGAATTCGCATTGCGGCGTGCGCTGGGCGCAAGCCGATGGCGATTGGTCCGGCAACTTCTCACCGAAAGCATGTTGCTGGCGGTGCTCGGCGGCGTGGGCGGTTTGCTGCTCGCGCATTGGATCGTGCCGGTCCTCGCCGCGATGAATCCGATCCAGGGTACTTCGCTCGCCAGCTTCTTTCACAATTTCAAAATTGACGGACGCGTATTGAGTTTTGCCCTCCTCGTAACGCTCGCGACCGGCGTGATCTTCGGATTGATTCCGGCATTGAAAAGCGCCGGCGAACGCGACGTGATGCCGCGTCTTAAGCAGGGCGATCAAAGAATCGGCGCTGGCGCGCCTGGGCGCCGATGGCTGAATGTTCTCATCATCGCGGAGATTGCGATCGCGATGACTCTTCTGGTTGCGGGCGGATTGATGTTGCAGAGCTTCAACCGGCTTCAACATGTCGACCTTGGATTTAGGCCGGACCATCTCCTAACGATGAAGATGGTACTACCGGTGTCGAAATATTCAGAGCACCGACAGCGCGTGGCGTTCGCCGACCAAGTTCTTGAGCGCGTTAAGAATTTGCCCGGCGTCATCTCCGCGGGCATAACGACGAACATTCCACTTGAACGCGAACTTGCCTACGACTCGGTTTTCGACGTAGAAGGCCGGCCGCGCACGAATCCAAACGACGTTCCCATTACGTCGCATCGTCTCGTTAGTCCGGATTATTTGAAGACAGTTGGTGTGACCTTGATTAAGGGCAGGCTGATCGATGATGGCGATCGCGCCGACCGTTTGCCCGTGGTTGTGATCAGCGAAGAGCTGGCGCGTCAAGCGTGGCCCGGAGAAGATCCGCTCGGCAAACGAATCAAGCGCGTCCGGGCCGATCAGAATTTTCCGTGGATGACAGTGATAGGCGTCATTAAAGACGTAAAAGAAGATCTCTTTAATTACCGGATCAACCGTCCAGTTTGGTACGTGCCGTACGCGCAATTAGAAAATAATTTCCCATTGAACCTGGTGGTGCGAACGAGCGGCGATCCAGCGAGCTTGACTGCAGCGGTACGCGAAGCGGTCCACGCGATCGATCCCGATCAGCCGATTTCGAACGTCATGACCATGAACGAAAATCTCAGCGGGGTTCTCGTGACCGAACGTTTCGGCGCGATCCTGATGAGCTTGCTGGCCGCGTCAGGTCTTTTGCTCGCCGCGCTCGGGCTTTACGGGGTGATGGCGTATTCGGTCTCGCAACGAACGGCCGAGATCGGTTTGCGCGTCGCGATTGGAGCGCGGCCCACGCACGTGCTCAAGCGCCGTTTGGTGTCTTACGCGGTTGCTTGCGAATTTGCTTTTCGGAGTGAGTTCGACCGACCCGGCAACTATTGTCTCGATTTCATTGCTCTTTATGGGCGTTGCGCTGCTTGCTTGCCTCCTTCCGGCGCGGCGCGCTCTGGCTGTCGATCCCATTCAAGCATTGCGGACAGAGTAAAACATGAACGATCTTCGCTTCGCCGTCCGACAGCTCTTGAAGAAGCCGGCATTTGCCGGCATTGCGGTTATCACCCTCGCGCTCGGCATCGGCGCGAACACTGCAATCTTCAGCGTGGTCAATGCCGTCTTGCTTCGACCACTGCCGTATCCGCATTCCGAAGAACTGGTCTTGCTTCGAGAAAGACTACTCGGCCCATCGGGTTTTGAATCGGGCTCGGTCAGCTACATGAATTATCTCGATTGGCACGCGGCGCAACGCAGTTTCACAGATCTTGCACTCGTTAGGACCGAGGGCGTAAATGTTTCAGCCTCCGATTCCGCTTCACCGCCCGGACGAATCCGAGCGGCGCGGATCACAGCAAATTATTTGTCGGTCTTGCAAGTCGCGCCGCGCATTGGGCGCGATCTTGTCGACAAAGACGATGTACCCGGTGCGGGGAAAGTCGTGCTAATCAGCGAACGGCTCTGGCGCAATCGATTTGGCGCCTTGCCGCTTGCGTTGGGTCAGCGACTAAATGTCGATGGTGTTCCGCGCGAGATCATTGGCGTTGTTTCCGAGAGAGTTCGCTTCCCACGCAACTGCGATATTTTTGTTCCGCTGGCAGACTTGCGCGCCGATCACGATTTGCTCTCGC
>WNFZ01005779.1_pt1 | contig 18381 bp, 18 predicted proteins | sample 5400081 | NCBI WGS metagenome assembly WNFZ01 (sample SAMN13153365, study PRJNA577476) | soil metagenome | isolation source: 80 cm soil or saprolite under grassland replicate 1 | place: USA:California | collected 2016-06-15 | reverse complement strand
TGAGGTCGTCGTCCGCGGCGTGGAGGGATTGACCCTGCTCATAGACTGAGCCCGTGCTCGGGGGTCTGCTCGCGTTCGCGGCCGTAGTGTCGTCCTGGCAGATCGGCCCGCCCCTGCCCCTGCCGCGCTCCGAGGTGGCTGGTACCGCGGCGCGCGGCGAGATCGTGATCGTCGGCGGGTTCCTTGCCGATGGACGCTCATCCGCTCGCGTCGACGCGTACTCGCCGACGCTTCGCCGCTGGCGGCGGCTCCCGGATTTGCCGGTCGCGGTGAATCACGCGATGGCGTCTGCCGCGAACGGGCGGGTCTACGTCTTCGGCGGTTACCGCGTCTTCGGTGCGGCCCCGCTGCGAAGCGCATTCGTCCTTGCCGGCAGCCGCTGGCGCCGGCTTCGGCCGCTGCCGTCAGGACGCGCCGCCGCCGGTGCCGCCTCGATCGGCCGCACGATCTACGTCGTGGGCGGCATCGGTCCCAACGGCCCGGCACGCTCGATGCTGGCATACGACCTCCGAGGCGCGCGCTGGCGCTCGCTTCCCGGTCCGACGCCGCGCGAGCACCTCGGCGTAACTGTCGCCAAGCGGGCCCTCTTCGTCGTCGGAGGTCGGGTGAGCGGCAGGTTGTTCTCGCTCGTCGAGCGGTGGACGCCGGTATCGCCGCGCTGGCGACCCGTTGCGCCGCTCCCGGAGCCGCGCGGTGGGACGGCGGCGGGAACGGCCGGCGGTTTCGTGATCTCGGCCGGCGCCGAATCCTCTGCGGGGACCAGCGCCGTCGTGTATGCGTACTCGCCGGGACGCGACCGCTGGTCGCGTCTTCCGGACCTTCCGACCGCACGGCATGGTCTCACCGTCGTCGGACTGCGATCCGTGATCTACGTGATCGGCGGCGGACCACAACCTGGCCTCTCGGTCAGTGCGGCGAACGAGTCTCTGGAAGTGGGCTAGCCGGCCGAGCCGAGCGCGGCGCTGACCGCGGCAATGATCACGCCGCCGAGGGTCACCGACGCGAGCGCGCGGATGAACCCGACCTCGAAGAACCGCCAGCGAAGCCAGGCGAGGATGAGGAGCTCGGCGGCCACGACCGCGATCGCGAGAAAGAGGGCAGTCTGGTAGTGCGGAATCAGGAAGGGCAGCGTGTGCAGGATTCCGCCGATGAAAGTCCCCACACCGGTGATCGTCCCGCGCACGACGGGACTTCCCCTGCCCGTCAGCTCGCCCGTGTCGGACAATCCCTCCGAGAACGCCATCGAGACGCCCGCCCCGAACGCCGTCGCGACGCCCGCGATGAACGCGTAGTGCGGCTTGTGCGTGACGATCGCGACCGAGAAGATCGGCGCGAGGGTCGAGAGCGACCCGTCGATGAGTCCCACCATCGCCGGCTGGACTCGCTGAAGGAGGAAAGCCTGGCGGTCGGTCACTGATCAGAGTGTACCAGATATTTCGCAACAAAGCAGAGCATAAGGAACACCTGACAAATAGCGTCAGGGACGCCTGACGTGCGGCTCAAGCTAACCCTGGAGTACGACGGCATGGAGTTCCGCGGCTGGGCGGCGCAGCCAGGGCTTCGCACGGTCGAGGGAATCGTCCGTGAGGCGCTGGAGACGACGTTCGGGGCCTTCGGTGCCCTCGCCGTCGCGGGGCGGACGGACACCGGCGTGCACGCCCTCGGCAACGTCGTCAGCGTCGACGTGAACGGCGGGCCGCCTCCTGCCCGCGCTGCCGAGGCGCTGAACACCGCGCTGCCGGACGACGTCTGCGTCGTTCGCGCGGAGGAAGCTGCAGCCGACTTTCACGCGCGGCACTCCGCGCGGTCGCGCAGCTACCGCTACCGGATCTGGCGACGCCGGACGCGCTCGCCATTCGAGCGCGGCAGGGCGTGGTGGTACCCGCGGCCGCTCGACGAGGATCGCGTGCGCGATGCGGCGGACCTCCTGGTCGGCGAGCACGACTTTCGTGCCTTTACGCCGACCGAGACCCAACACGAGGTGTTCGTGCGCACGGTCCTTGCCGCCGAGTGGCATCGGCGCGGCGACGCGCTCGAGCTCGAGATCACGGCCGACAGCTTCCTGCGTCACATGGTGCGGACGCTCGTGGGGACGATGGTGGAGCTGCCATCAGAGCGGATCGCGCCGCTGCTCGAAGGCCGCCCCCGGAACGAAGCCGGATCAACGGCGCCCGCGTGGGGTCTCTATCTCGAGCGCGTCGACTACTAGAGACAGGTCCGCGCGCCCCCAAGGGGGACGCGAGCGCCCCTGAAGTCACAGTACCGCCGTCGCCTGCGCGTGTCTGTGCACGATCCGTGCCGAAACCCGGCGCGGCTAGCATCAGTCGCATGCGTTTTCCCGTGGTCCTCTTCGACCTCGACGGCACCGTGATCGACTCCGGGGCGATCATCCTGGCCTCGATGCGGCATGCCGCGAAGGAGGTGCTCGGAGTCGAACCCCCCGACGAGGAGCTGATGGCCGCGGTCGGCGGGCCCGGGCTGGAGGCGCAGATGCACGCGCTCGCACCGGACCTCGTCGACGAGCTCGTGACCGTCTACCGCGCGCACAACGAGCCGCTCCACGACGAGCTCGTTTGCTGCCCGGGGATGGACGACGCACTCGTCCTCCTCAAGGACGAAGGGCGGCGACTCGGGATCGTGACGGCGAAGCGGCGCACCACCGTCGAGCTCGCGTTCGCCAAGATCCCGATCGGGCATCTGTTCGAGACCGTCGTCGGCGGCGACGAGACGACGCGACACAAGCCGGATCCCGAGCCGCTACTGCTCGCGCTCGAGCGGCTCGGTGCGCGACCCGAGGACGCCGCGTACGTCGGTGACGCACCTTTCGACGTCCAGGCCGCTAAGGCGGCCGGGATCTTTGCGATCGCCGTCAGCTGGGGCGGCATCCACGCGCGCGAGCGGCTCGAGGTCGAAGAACCCGATGCGCTCGTCGACACGGTGGAGGAGCTACTTGAAAGTCTCTGACGTGCAGGCGCAGCTCGAGGAGCTGCGGCGCCTCGTCGACTACCACCTCTACCGCTACCACGTCCTCGACGATCCAGAGATCTCGGACGCCGAGTTCGACCGTCTCTACGACGAGCTCGCCGAGGTCGAGGCGGAACATCCCGAGCTCGTCACGCCGGACTCGCCGACCCAGCGCGTGGGCGCACCGCCGGCGGAGGGGTTCGTCAAGGTCGAGCACCCGTCGCCGATGGGGTCGCTCGAGAAGGTGACGACGGACGAGTCGCTCGAGAAGTGGCACGTTGACGTCTGCAAGCGGCTCGGAACGAGCGACGTCGTCTACGTGACCGAGCCGAAGATCGACGGGCTCTCGATCAACCTCCTCTACGAGGACGGCATGTTCATCCGCGGTGCGACGCGTGGCGACGGCAGGCGCGGCGAGGACGTGACGGTGAACCTGCTCACGATCAAGGCGATCTCGCGGCGACTGTTCCTCCCCGACGGCGAGCCGCCCCCGCGCCTGCTTGAGATCCGCGGCGAGGTCTACATGCCGCTCTCCGGCTTTCGCGCGTTCAACGAGCGGCTGGCCGCCGAGGGGAAGAAGCTCGCACCGAATCCGCGCAACGCCGCCGCCGGCTCCGTGCGTCAGAAGAACCCGGCAATCACCGCCGACCGGCCGCTGTCGATCTGGATCCACGGGATGGGCCACACGGAAGGCCTGCCGGCGGAGGGCCACTGGGAGGCGCTCCAGTGGCTGCGCGAGCGCGGCTTCCGCACGAATCCTCTGGCGCAGCGGCACGAGACGATCGAGTCCGTCGCGAAAGCGTGCCGCGAGTGGGACAAGCGCCGCATCGAGCTCGACTACGAGATCGACGGCCTCGTGATCAAGGTCGACTCGTTCGCGCAACAGCGTCGGCTCGGCTCTCTGCACGAGCGCCCGCGCTGGGCGCGCGCCTACAAGTGGGCGCCGATGACGGCACAGACGAAGCTGAACCAGATCCTCATCCGTGTCGGCCGTACAGGCGCGCTCAACCCGTGGGCGCTGCTCGAGCCCGTCGAGGTGGGAGGCGTGACGGTCTCGCGCGCGACGCTGCACAACGAGGAAGACATCAACCGGAAGGACATACGCGAGGGCGACGTCGTGATCGTGCAGCGCGCGGGCGACGTGATTCCACAGATCGTCGGGCCGGCCGGAGCCCATCAGCCCGGCACGAAGCCGTTCAAGATGCCGAAGAAGTGCCCGCTCTGCGGCGCCGGCATCGTCAAGCCCGAGGGCGAGGCGATGCATCGATGTCCGAATCGCGCGTGTCCCTCACGCGGCCTCGAGTCGCTGATCAACTGGGTGCAGGCTGCCGCTGACATCGAGGGCGTCGGCGAGCAGTCGGTGCGGCGGCTCTGGGACCTCGGCCTCGTGCGCTCGCTCCCCGACCTCTACGGGCTGACGAAGGAGCAGCTGATGGAGCTCGAGGGCTACGGCGAGATCTCGGCGACGAACGCCATCGGTTCGATCGAGGCCTCGAAGGAGGTGCCGTTCAACCGCGTGCTGTTCGGGCTGAACATCCCCGATGTCGGCTGGGTGACCGCCGTCAATCTCGCACGCCACTTCGAGAACGTCGACCGGCTGCTCGAGGCGAGCCAGGAGGAGATCCAGGATGTGGAGGGGATCGGCCCGGAGCGCGCCGAGGCGATTGCCGAGTGGTTCGCCGACGCGCCGAACCGCCAGCTCGTCGAGGAGCTGCGCTCGCTCGGTCTCCGCTTCGAGATCGGCGACGAGCTCAAACCCGTCGAAGGGCCTCTGACCGGCAACACCTACGTGATTACCGGCACGCTCGAAGGCTTCACGCGCGACGAGGCCGGCGCCGCGCTCGAGGCGAAGGGGGCGAAGGTCGTGAACTCCGTCTCGGGGAAGACGACGGGCCTCGTCGTCGGCGAGGAGCCGGGCAACTCGAAGCTGACGAAGGCGCGCAAGCTCGAGGTCCCACTCCTCTCCGAGCAGGACCTGAAGCACTTACTGCGCGGCTAGCACCTGCGCGAAGCGGTCCTGCGCTCGTCGTGCCCACCAGTACGACAACGGATGTCCGTTCTGGAGCACGGTGAAGGCGAAGCGGTTGCGCACGTAGCCGGAGAGCGCGGATGCGTCGCTCGTCGTCCCCGTCTTGGCGAGGACGTTTCCGCGTGCCGGCGGCTTGCGCAGCCGGTCCTCGAGCGTCCCGTTGATGCCCGCGACGGGAAGTGCGGCGAGCAGCGTGGGGCGGACGATTGGATCCGCCCACGCAATCTTCAGCAGGGCGGCCATAGCGTTGGCGGTGACCCGGTCGAGTCGCGACAGGCCCGAGCCGTCGACGATGCGGACGCCGTTCGTGGGGACGCCTTCCTCGGCCAGCGTTTGCATCACCACGGCGGCGCCCGCCGCGCTCGTGCCACGATCGCGCTCGACGGCGCCCAGCTGCTTCAGCAGCATCTCCGCGGTGAAGTTGTCGCTCTCGCGATCCATGAAGCGGATGATCGTTGCCAGGGGCGGCGAGTACACCTCGCCCAGAGGAATGGAGAAGTCGTCGCCACGGCCGAGGCGAACCGTTCCCGTCACCGCGACTCCGCGCGCCCGGAGCGCATCGCGGAAGGCGGTCGCCGCGGCCAGTGCCGGCGCGCGTGTGACGTAGCGGCCGATGCGCGCCCGGTTGACGACCAGTGCCGACAGGGGCGGTGATTCGTCGATGAAGAAGCGCGGCTTCCAGCCCGCGACCGTCCGGCGTGCGTCGAACCAGCTCTCGTCCCCGATGATGCCGTCGGAGATGCGGCGGATCCCCGCGGCCCGAACCTGCGCCGCGAGCGATCGCAATCCGCCCAGCGAGAGAGTCGGATCGCCGCCGCCCTTGAGCACGAGCGTCCCCATCCAGGTCGTTCCGTCCTGCTCTCCCTGGCCGAGGACGTCGGTCTCGATCCGGTAGTCCGACCCGAGCCGAACGAGCGCCGCATAGGTCAGCGGAAGCTTCTCGTTCGACGCCGGCGCCAAGGGGCGCGTCCCGTTCTGCGAATACAGGACCTCCCCGGTCGCCAGGTCGAGCGCGACCGCGGCCGAGCGGGCTGGAGCCACGTGCGGGACCCGGAGCGCACGGGCGAGCCGGCGCTGCAGCCGGGGGTCCTGGTCCGGCCGGGCTGCGGTCGCCGCGGGGGCAGCGAGGCTGACCAGCGCGAGGAGGACTGCGAGATGGCGGCGGTGCACGCGGAATCCATTTTTCGAGCCCGACCGCACGGCGTCAAGAACATGGGCCCCCGGCCGCCGGAAGATAGTCCGCGCGGCCCATGCAGGCCTGGGTCCCAGGCGTGATACTGATGCAACGCGACCCTGGCCGCCACGATGATTTACGACGAGATCCAATCGCTCCTGGAGGCTCCGCCGTCGGGCGAAGACGCACCGAGTCTCGATGCCATCGAGCACACTTTGACGGCTGGCTATGCGCGGGCGCTCGCGCTCGAGGCGGAGCGTTGGCGGCTCGAGCGCCGGATCGCCGAGGTCGCGGCAAGGTTTGGGAGAGAGACGACCGAGGTTCCGGCCTCGGAGCTGGCGACGCTGGGCCAGCGGCTCTCGGATGCTGACGGCAGCCTCACCCAGCTACGTGGGCTCCTTTCCTCGCTGCGGACTCGCGCCGACGAAGTTCGCGCCACCCCCTAGACGATCCCGCTCCGCACCGCGTAGACCGCGGCCTGGATGCGGTTGTCGATCTGGAGCTTCATGAGGATGTTGCTGATGTGGTTCTTGACGGTCTTCGGGCTGATGTGAAGCTCGCCGGCGATCATCGCGTTGTCCTTGCCGTTGGCGATCAGCTTCAGGACCTCGATCTCACGGTCGGAGAGCTCCGCGCGGATCGTGCTCTCGATCGCCGGCTGGCTGCTCGAAGCGCGGAGGCGTTGAAGCACCTTGGCGGCGATCGTCGGTGAGATCAGGGACTCGCCGAGCGAAGCGGCACGAATGCCGGCGATCAGCTCTTGGATCGAGGAGTCCTTGAGGAGGTAGCCGCAGGCGCCCGCGAGGATCGCGTCGATTACGTCGTTGTCCTGGTCCGAGATCGTCAGCATCACGACGCGCGTCAGGGGCGCGATCGTCGAGATGTGGCGCGTCGCCTCGACACCGCCCATGCCCGGCATGTTCAGGTCCATCACGACCACGTCGGGGGCGACCTCGCGCACGATCCTCAGTGCCTCCTGGCCTGCCGCCGCCTCGCCCACCACGTGGACGCCCTCCTCCTCGAGCAGGTTCCGCAGGCCACTCCTGAAGAGGTCGTGGTCGTCGACGATCAGCACGCGGATGTCGTTCAGCGTCTGGTCGGCCGCTCTTACGGGTTCACTCATGCTGGGCGTCGCCTCCCGCCCGAGGGGGCCGAAAGAGTCTAGTGAAGCGTGATCGTAACCGTGCGCCGGCCCCAGGCAAGGGCGTCTGCCAGGGTCGGGAACCAGAGGTCGATCGTGTAACCCTGGACGGCGCTGCCGGTGTCGGCCGCCACCCCTTCTCCGTACCCGGGTATCGTCATGCGGGTCCCTAGTGGGATCACGGACGGATCGACGGCTACGACCCCGATGCTGACCGGCAGGCCGGTGGCCGTCTGGCCCGGCAGCGAGTAGCCGGTCGCCGTCACCGTGACGTTCAGCGGGCCGCTCGCGGCCGGGACCGTGGCCGCCGGCCTCGGCGCGCCACTCCGGGCCTGCACCGTTTGCGCACGCTCGACGACCTTCCGTGCCTGGGAGTCGAGGGCGGCGATCTGGCGCGTGGTCAACTGCTTCTGCCGGCCGAGCGAGGCGATGTAGGCGAGGCGCGCCCTGCGCGCGTTCGCCAGTGCGGCCGCCGTTCGCTCGCCACGTGCTTCGAGCGTCTGGGCCTCCCGCAGGCGCGACGCGAGCCGGGCGACGAGGTTGCGGAGCTTCGAGCGGCCGTCCCGAGCGTCGGAGACGGCGTCGGCCCCTTGGCGTGCGCTCTGCTCGAGCTGGTCGAGCCGGGTCACGGCGTCGTCGAGCGAGGCGGCGCCGAGCAGGACGGCCATCGCGTCGGGCTCTCCCTCCTCGTACAGCGTCCGCAGGTGATCGCCGATCAGGCGCTGCGAGGCATGCAGATTCCCCTCGACGATCGCGACCTCCCGGCGGACCTGCTGCAGTTCGACCCGGAGCGCCTCGGAGCGGCTCCGGAGCCGTGAGAGGTCGGCCCTCGCCTGCCCCAGGCGCGAGTCGAGCGCATAGAGGCTCAGGAGGGCGGCGTGCGACCTGGCCGACACGCCCGACTGCTGACGTCGTAGGGCATCCGCCCGCTTCTGCGGATCGGCTCCCTTCGCGCCCGAGAGGGCCGCGCCGAGCAGGAGCGCCGCAGCCAGCCCCAACCCGACCGCAAGGCGGCTCTGCCTAGGCCAGCGCACTGGGGCGAGACCCTAGCAACCCGCACGGGTGTGACGTCGACCGCGAATGGTGAGGATTGATCACGATTGATCAACTTTAGGTCTGGAAAAGCGCCCGAATCGGAGACTTTGTGCGGTCTCTGCACATGAGAGGATTGGGCACTTTTACGCTTGGAAAGCGGTTGCAGACGTCCGGAGTCGTTGCTAGGGTGCCCCACTCGTGACGTACCGGCCCCTCCCGGTGCGCCCGTCGACCCCGATCTTCCGAGCTGGTGGCTAGCGGCCGGAGACGACAGGCGCAGGCGTTCCTCGTTGGCGTTGCCGCGCTTTTCGCGGTCGCCTCGGCGAGTGCAGACCCAGGATCGGTCGCCGCCAAGCAGGCTCAGGCGCAACGGGTCCTCGGACAGATCCAGCAGATCGACCGCAGCCTCGGCGCGGCGGTCGAGGCGTACAACCTCGCCAACGTCCGCCTGCGCAAGATCGAGGGGGATCTCAGCGAGAATCGGCAACAGCTGAAGCTGGCGCGCACGAACCTTGAGCTCGCCCAGGAATCACTCGCGCACCGGCTCGTCAGCGCCTACACCTCGACGCAGGACAACTCGACACTCGCCGTGCTCCTCGGCTCGACGAGCTTCGCCGACCTGCTCGACAGGATCGAGGCGGTCGATTCGACCTCGCACCAGGATGCGAGCATCGTCCAGCAGGTGACCTCGTTCAAGGCCGCGATCCAGCGGCACCGGATCGAGCTCCGGAATGCACGCGCGGCGCAGAACCGGGTCGTCGCCGAGAAGGCCGCTCAGAAGCAGCGGATCGAGTCACAGCTGGCCACGCGCCGTCAGCTGCTCTCGTCGATCCGGGGTGAGATCGCCCACATGCGAGCGGCCGAGGCCGCGCAGCAGCGGCAGCTGGAGGCGGCGGCGCGAGCCCGGCTGTCGGGACAGGCGGCCCCGTCCGTCGAAGGCGTCGGCGTGGCCGCGTCTACGCCTGAGGGCTCCACGGTCGCGCCTCCGAATACGCACGGTGGCGTCGTCGGGATCGCGATGCGCTATCTCGGCGTCCCATACGTCTGGGGAGGCGCGAGCCCGCGCGGCTTCGACTGCTCCGGGTTCGTCATGTACGTCTTCGCCCAGATCGGCGTCTCGCTCCCGCACAGCTCGTACGCGCTGTACGGGATGGGGACGCCGGTGTCGTACAGCCAGCTCCAGCCCGGAGATCTCGTCTTCTTCGCGGGCGCGAGTCACATGGGTATCTACATCGGCGGCGGCCAGTTCATCCACGCGCCGCATAGCGGCGATGTCGTGAAGATCTCGTCGATGAGCGGCTGGTACTCGTCGACGTTCGTCGGCGGCCGCCGGATCTAGCGCACGCTAGGCTTCGCGCTCCTCGCCGTCGATGTTCTTGGCGAACTCGGGGACGCGCTCAGCTTCGCCTTCGGGATGTTCTGGGAGATCCTCTGGGCGCTGATCCTGGGCTTCGCGCTCTCTGGTGCCGTCCAGGCGGTGGTCTCCAAGGGCGAGATGCGCCGGCTGCTGCCCGACGACTCGCCACGCTCGCTGTCACTGGCCTGTGGACTGGGCGCAGCGTCCTCCTCCTGCTCCTATGCCGCCGTCGCGCTCGCGCGATCGCTGTTACGCAAGGGCGCGAACTTCACCGCCTCGATGGCATTCCAGTTCGCCTCGACGAACCTGGTCATCGAGCTCGGGATCATCATGGCCCTCATTCTCGGCTGGCAGTTCACGCTGGGCGAGTTCGTCGGCGGGCCGCTGATGATCGTGCTCCTGGCGACCGTTTTTCGGCTCTTCCTGCGGTGCCGTCTCGTCGAGGAGGCGCGCCGGCAGGCAGACCGTGGTGTCGTCGGCCGGATGGAGGGCCACGCCGAGATGGACATGTCGGTGCATGAGCGCGGTTCGTGGTGGCAGCGCCTGAAGACGCCGCAGGGCCTGACGGCGACCGCGAACTACTTCGTCATGGATTGGGCGGCGATCTGGATCGACATCGCCGGCGGCCTGCTAATCGCGGGTGCCCTTGCAGCCTGGGTGCCGGAGTCGTGGTGGCAGGCGCTCTTCTTCGAGTCGCACCCAACGTTCGCGAAGTTCTGGGGGCCGGTCGTCGGTCCGTTCGTCGCCATCCTCAGCTTCGTCTGCTCGATCGGGAACGTTCCGCTCGCCGCCGTGCTCTGGAACGGAGGGATCAGCTTTGGCGGCGTGCTCGCTTTCATCTTCGCCGACCTGATCGTCCTGCCGGTCCTCGACATCTACCGCAAGTACTACGGCTGGAAGATGGCCGGCTTCCTGCTGGCGAGCTTCTACGCGACGATGGTCGCTGCCGGGCTGATCGTCGAGTTCGTCTTCCAGGGGGTGGGACTCGTGCGCGAGGAACGGGACGCCAAGGTCGTCGAGGCTTCGGTGACGCTGAACTACACGTCCTTCCTCAACGTCGTTTTTCTCGGCCTCGCGGTCTTACTCGTCTGGCGCTACTTCCGTCGCGGCGGCGGCCTGAGGATGCTGAAGGTGATGAATGAACCGATGGAGCACGGCTCTGCCCACGGCCATGCGCACTAGGGCTCGGATCTGAGCTCCAGCACGAACAGCAGTACGAGGGCCGCGGCGGCGGCGGCGGCGCCTAGCACGAACGGCGCGCGCGGGCTCACATGTGACCAGAGCAGACCGGCGCCCACGCTCGCGACGAGAAGAGCGCCGCCCGACGCGGCCGCGAACAGGCCGTAGGCCGTGCCCGCGAGCCCGGTGGGTGCGCGATCGCCGACCCAGGCTCTCGCGACTCCCTCCGTCGCGGCGATGTACATGCCGTATACGGCAAAGAGCGGCCACACCGCCCAGTCGCCCGGTGCGAAGGCGAAGCCGAGATACACGAGCGCGAAGAGTGAGCGTGAAGCCGAGGCCGAGATCCTTCGCCCGCAGGATCAGGAAGACATCGCTCGAGTTCCCGAGCGAGAACACGACCCAGATCGCAAGCGCGGTCCAGAACGACATGGGCAGGTGCCGCGCGGGTCCCGTCGGCAGGACCTCCTCGCGCGCGGAAGGCGGAACCTCGCGGATCGCGCGCAGCAGCAGCAGCGTTGCGAAGCCTGGAACCACGGCGATCCACAGCACCGACCGCAGCGACAGACCGGCCGCCAGCAGCGCGACCGCGACGAGCGGGCCGATCACCGCGCCGGCCGTGTCCATGGCGCGGTGGTAGCCGAAGCTCGCGCCGAGCAGGCGGGGCGGAGTCGAGTCGCGGATGAGCGCGTCGCGCGGTGCGGTGCGGGCAGCCTTCCCGGCCCGGTCGATGAGACGTGCGCCCAGGACGATTCCCCACGCGTTCGCCGCCGCCAGGAGTGGCCGCGAGAGGGAGGTGAGCGTGTAGCCGGCGACGATCCACGGCTTGCGTCGCTCGCCTGACCGGTCGGAGAGCCAGCCCGCGATCCCGCGCAGCCCGACGGCGACGCCCTCCGCGATTCCCTCGATCACCCCGACGACGGCGAACGAGGCGCCGAGCACGGAGCGCAGGAACAGGGGCACGATCGGATACGCGAGCTCGCTTCCGAGGTCGTTGGCGAACGAGATCCAGCCGAGCGCGCGGACGTTCTGCGGCAGCTCGCGCCGTGCCGCTGCAATGCGCGCGACTCCGATCAGGAGTAGAGGGCCTCGATCTCGGCCGCGAAGTGCTCCTGGCAAACGCGACGCTTGAGCTTGAGCGTCGGCGTCACCTCTCCGTCCTCCGCGCTGAAGTCTCGGGGAAGGATCGTGAACCGCTTGATCTGCTCGTAACGGGAGAGATCGCGGTTGACGTCGTCGACCACGCGTTGCACCTGCGCCTCTGCATCGCCGGCCGGCTCGCCGTCCGCGAGAGTGATGAGCGCGGCGATGTACGGGCGCCGGTCGCCGACGACGAGTGCCTGCGAGACGATCGGATGCGTCTTGAGCGCGTTCTCGAGGTTCTGCGGTGCGACGTTCTTGCCGCCGGCCGTGACGAGGATGTCCTTCTTGCGGTCGGTGATGGTGAGGAAGCCGTCCTCGTCGAGGTGGCCGAGGTCGCCCGAACGCAGCCACCCGTCGCCGGGTAGCACCTCACGCGTCGCCTCCTCGTCCTTGAAGTAGCCGGCGAAGATCGTCTCCGTTTTGATCAGGAGCTCGCCGTCGTCCGCGACGCGCAGCTCGACGCCCGGCAGAGCGGCGCCGACGGTGCCGAAGCGGTAGCGCGACGGGCGGTTCACCGTCGCGGCCGTCGTGCACTCGGTAAGCCCGTAGCCCTCGAGGATGAGCACGTCGAGGGTGTGGAAGAACTCGATGATCTCCTTGGCGAGCGGCGCACCGCCCGAGACGCCGATGCGGAGATTGCCTCCGAGGCGGGCCTTCACCTTGGAATAGACGAGCCGATCGGCCAGTCGATGCCGGAGCGCGAGCCTGCGCGGAACGGGCCTCTCCGCCTGGCGCAGCTCGCTCACCTCGCGTCCGACGCGCAGGGACCAGTCGATGAGCCGCCGCCTGAGGCCGGTCGCCTCCGCGAACTTCGTCGTCACGCCGGTGTGCACCTTCTCGTACACGCGCGGCACGCTCGGGAGGACCGTCGGCCGGACGGCCGGCAGCGCCGCCGCGACGGCATACGGGTCCGGGCAGAACGCGACGGTGTAGCCGCTGTGTGCCCCCAGCAGCACCATGAAGCGGCCGAAGTTGTGTGCGAGGGGCAGGTACAGGAGCATCACGTCGCCGCGCACGGTGAAGTCCTCGACCTGCCGGACCTCTTCCGCCATGGCGTAGTAGTTGCGGTGACGGATCATGCAGGCTTTCGGTGGGCCGGTCGTGCCCGAGGTGTAGATGAACGTGTACAGGTCATCCTCCGTGATCGCCGACGTGGCCTCTTCGACGGCTCGCGGATTCTCCGCAGCATGCTCGCGGCCGCGTGCCCGTAGCTCGTCGAGGTCGGCGAACGTCAGCACGTGCGCGAGCTCGAGGCCGTTCAGCTTGCCGCGCTGCGCCTCGTCCTCGCAGAGCACGCCGATCGCCTCGGAATGTTCGATCACGTAGGCGCAGTCCTTCGGCGAGCTGTTCATGTAGATCGGCGCGGCCACGGCTCCGATCAGTCCGAGGGCGAAGTCGAACAGCACCCACTCGAGCCGCGTCGAGCCCAAGATGGCGAAGGCGTCACCCTTCCGGATGCCGAGGGCCGCCAGTCCGTGTGCGATCTCGTCGACCGCGCGGCTCGCCTCGGCCCAGGAAACCTCGCGCCACTCCTCGCCCTCCTGGACGAGGTAGGCGGGCCCCGTATTGGCCGCTACGGCGTCCTGCCAGAGTCGGGCGATGGTCCGCATCCCCGTCGTGGTCTTCGTCGCCACCGACCTCATCGTAGTCCGGCAGGAATGAGGAGCCGAACGGTGAATCAGCCCGGTCCCGATAATTTACGTCGGTGCCAGACTGAGGTCTGGCACCGGCTAACATTCAAAGGGCGGCCCTATGCGCACCATCTGGAACGGATCGATCTCTTTCGGCCTGGTCAACATCCCGGTTGGCCTGGCTCTCGCGACGACGCCGAAGGCGAAGCAGTCGGACGTCAGCTTCCGCACGCTTCACCGCGAGTGCAAGACGCCGATTCGCCAGAAGCGCTGGTGCCCCACACACGAGCGTGAGGTCGGCCCGGACGAGATCGTCAAGGGCTGGGAGGTCGCCAAGGGCGAGTTCGTGATCGTCGAGGACGCCGATCTCGAGGCGATCGCCCAGCACGACGATTCTCGTTCGATCGACATCACGAGGTTCGTGGATCTCGAGGAGGTCGACCCGGTCTACCTCGACCGCACCTACTACCTCGCCCCGGCGGCAGCGCCGGCTCAGCGCCGTCCCTACGTGCTGCTGCTCGAGGCGATGAAGCAGGCGGGCATGGGTGGCATCGGCCGCTTCGTTCTGCGCGGATCGGAGTACTTCTGTCTGATCCGGCCGAAGGGCGACGCGCTCGCCCTCGAGACGCTCTTCCTCGCGGAGGACGTGCGGTCGCAGGCCGAGATCGAGGAGGCGGTGGCCGGGACCGAGGTCAAGGACCCCGAGCTCAAGCTCGCTCAGCAGGTGATGGAGAGCCTGGTCGGCGAGTTCGACCCCTCCGAGCTCGAGAGCGAATACCGCAGCAACCTGCGTGCGATGCTCGAGGCGAAGCTCTCCGGCCAGGAGATCGCGAAGCCGGAGCCGGTACCCGAGACGCCTGTCGTCGACCTGATGGAGGCGCTGAAGCGGAGCGTTGCCGAGGCGAAGGATCGCAAGACGCCTGCTGCCTCGTCCAAGAAGAAGGCCGCCCCGAAGAGTGGCTCGACTACGCGCGCACGCCGCGCTCCTGCGCGCAAGTCGGCGTAGAACGCGCGAGTCACCGCCGCCACCAAAGCCGCACGCTAAGGCACGCGAAGCGGCCTTAGCGGGAGGCGAACTACCGCGGGCGGGGAGGCTTCAGCCCCACCGCCCGCGCGTCGGAATGAAACCGCCTAGATCGCTCTTGGGCGAGCAACCTGTCGTGCGCGGAGGCGGGACCGCGTCCCGCCGGGAGCGCTAGAAACCATCCGCCTTGCCGAGCCAAACAAAGAGGGAGCCCCACCGAAGGGGGCCTCCCGGCGCGCCACTAGTGGCGCGCCGGCATCACACCTAGCGCCTCGAGCTGTGCCTGGAACAGCGTCTTGTCGATCTTGCCCTGGTAGATGGGCACCCCTTCTTCGACGCAGACGCGGATGACCTCTTGGCGGTCGATCCCGAGTTCCTTGGACAGCTCCTCGGGCGTGAGGTGGTTCGCCATTGACGCTCCTCTCTCGTTCACGAAAAAACCCGCCGGCGCGGTGCGCTCAGCGGGCTAGTTCGAACCTCCGAATGTCGATGCCGGATTCAACGGGCCGGCCCTCCCAAATCATTCATCGACTCGAAGCATAATCGGCGTCTGTGACGGACGCAAAGCTGGCCGGTCTGGAGGAGCGCTTTGCCGAGCTGAAGGGCGTCCGGATGCGCTATTTCGTCGGCGGGAGCGGGCCGCCCCTCGTGCTCGTCCACGGGCTCGGGGGCGCGGCGGCGAACTGGACGGAGCTCGCTCCTCTGCTCGCCCGCAGGCATCGTCTCCTCGTCCCGGATCTGCCCGGGCACGGCGGCTCGACGGCGCTGCCCGGCGTCGCCGGCCTCGAGCCCTTCGCGGACCGGGTCGCGCTCGTCGCCGAGCGCGAAGGGATGCTGCCGGCCCCCGTCGTCGGCCACTCGCTCGGCGGGCTGATCGTGCTCCGGCTCGCTCTCAGCCGGCCGCACGACGTCCGAGCGCTCGTCCTGGCCGGCGCCGCCGGACTCAGCACCGGCGGCTTCTGGGGACGGCAGCTCATGACCGTGGTCGCGACCGTCCGGCCCGGTCGCTTCGCGGCTCGCCACCGGAGATGGATCTCACGCTCGCGGTTGCTGCGACGGCTCGTCTTCGGCTTCGTCTCGGTCGCGGATCCGACGGGGCTCACACGGGAAGCGGTCGAGGGCTTCCTGGCAGGACAGCTTCTGCACACCGACGTGCGCAGCGCCTGGCGGGCCCTCCGTGCCGACGATCCGCGTCAGGAGCTCGAGACGATCACCTGCCCTGTGCTCGTCCTCTGGGGCGGGGAGGACGTGCAACTCCCGCTCGACGATGCATTCGAGTACACGCGGCGCCTCGGGGCGCGCCTGCGCGTCATCCCGGGCTGCGGTCACCTCCTGATCGGCGAGTGTCCTGACAGCTGTGCCAGGGCGATCGCCGATTTTCTAGGCGACTGCGGCCTCGAAGGGTACGACCTCCGCGCCTGACTCGGCCGGCGGCGGCGACAGGAACTCGACGCTGTGCGCGACGACCTCGACCTCTCGGCGCTTCTTGCCGTCGTTGTCGTCCCACGTGCGGCTCCGGAGGCGTCCTTCGACGCCTACGCGGCGACCTTTGACAAGAAAGCGCTCGCATAGCTCGGCCTGGCGATCCCAAGCGGTGATGCGCAAGAAGTCAGCTCCTCCGTCCTTGCTGCGTCGGTCGACAGCCAGCAGGAAGTTGGCCACCTTCTTCTCCTCGGCAAGCTCCTTCAGCTCCACGTCGGTGGCCAGGTTGCCGGTCAGAATCACGCTGTTCACGTTTTCCTCCTCGTTGTCGGTGTCGGCAACGTAGCCCGAAAACCTCGGCGGGTCTGTGCCGAAAGTGGCTACTCTGTGAGCCGCCCCGGGGTGTGGCGCAGCCTGGTAGCGCGCTCCGTTCGGGTCGGAGAGGTCCCCAGTTCAAATCTGGGCACCCCGATGGAAGGGCCTCGCGTTGGCGGGGCCCTCGCTCTTTCAAGGTTAGGGTCGTCAGAACGTTCGCGCGGCCGTCGAACGGCCGTCGATGTCTACGGGTCTTGTGCGACGAGAACGTCTGAACCGACCTTGTAACACAGTGTTACTTGGGTCCGGTGTAGCGGCAATCGCGGTACGCCTGGCACGAACGGGGCACCGACCGGCCTAGTAACACTGTGTCACTTGGTCAATCGGCGCTGCGGATGCGACGGTCGGTCAGGCCGAGAAGGAACAACACGGCACTGAACGCCGAGCTCGCTGCGATCAGCGTTCGCGGCGCGGCGAGCCCCGGCAGCGCGGGCCAGATGCCCAGGCCGGCCGGGAGCAGGCCGATCGAGCCGAACCAGTCCATGCTGATCACCCGGGACAGCATGTGCTGCGGCACGCGCTGCATGACCATCATGTCCCAGAGCGTGATCGCAAAGCCGACGCAGAACCCCCGTCCGACCTGGAGCGCGGCGGCCGCCGAAAACCAGGGCGAGAGACCCATCAGCACCCCCAAGATGCAGTTGACCCCAAAGAGCGAGTAGATCAGCGCGCCGCGCCGCCGCTCCGGCGCAATCTGCCCGAGCGCGACCGAGCCGAGGCTCGGCTCCTCGACCAGCAACGGCAGGATTCCGCCGAATGCAGGCTGGAACCGTCCGCTGCCGAGCCCGTGCAGCGCAACGAAGACGATCAGCAGGCCGAAGCCGAGGTGTCCCGAGGCGTCCACCGCTCCAAGGCCTGCGATGACCACGGCGCGCGCGACGTCCGAGCCGATCAGCAGGAGTCGCCTCGACTAGCGGTCGGCGAGCACACCGCCGATCAGGAGCGTGGCGAGCAGCGCCAGCGCGTCCACCAACAGCACGATCCCGAGCGAACTCGCCTCGTGCGTGAGCGTGAACGCGCGCCAGCCGAGTGCAACGGAGGAACGCCGTGTCGCCGATCTGTGACACGGTCTGCCCGCTCCAGAGCAAACGGAAATCGCGGTGTCGCAGCGCCTCGAGGACTCGCAGTCGCGGCGGAGCGCTCACCGAAGCAAGGCTATTCTGCCGTCATGCCGGATCGGATTCGCGTTGCCTGCGTGCAGATGACGAGTCGGGCGGACAAGGCTGCAAACCTTGAAACGGCCGACCGCCTCGTCGCGCAAGCTGCGTCCAGCGGCGCCGACCTCGTCGTCCTGCCCGAGAAGTGGAACGCGATCGGCGACGCGGCGGTGTCGCATGCGACCGCGGAGCTACTCGAGGGCGGTGAGTCGGTGTCGGCCATGTCCGACTGGGCGCGCCGCCACGGAATCACGCTCGTCGGCGGGTCGATCACGGAGCGCCGCGAGGGTCGCGACAAGCTTTCGAACACCTGCGTCGTTTTCGACCCGGAGGGGCAAACCGTCGCCGTCTATCGCAAGATCCACCTCTTCGACGTCGAGGTCGGCGGCGTCGTCTACCGCGAGTCGGAGGCGGAGGAGCCAGGGGAGGAACCCGTCGTGGCGGAGGTCGAGGACTGGAGGATCGGCCTGACCGTCTGCTACGACGTCCGCTTCCCGGAGCTGTATCGCATCCTGGCACTCGAGGGCGCCGAGCTCGTGACCGTCCCTGCGCACTTCACCACGCCGACGGGCAAGGACCACTGGCACGTTCTTCTGCGGGCCCGGGCGATCGAAAACCAGCTCTACGTCGCCGCGGCCGCCCAGATCGGCGAGACGCTGCCGGGTAAGCCCGCGTACGGACGCTCCCTGATCGCCGACCCGTGGGGAACGGTGGTCGCTCAGGCGCCGGACGAGCAGACCGTGATCGCCG
>WNFZ01002255.1_pt1 | contig 18385 bp, 17 predicted proteins | sample 5400081 | NCBI WGS metagenome assembly WNFZ01 (sample SAMN13153365, study PRJNA577476) | soil metagenome | isolation source: 80 cm soil or saprolite under grassland replicate 1 | place: USA:California | collected 2016-06-15 | reverse complement strand
GGCCAGCCCCGCGGTCGGTCGGCCCCCGGTCGGTCTGCACCCGGTCGGTCTGTACCCGGTCGGTGTGTACCCGGTCGGTGTGTACCCGGTCGGTCTGCAGCCGGCCGGCCCGGCCAGTCGGCCCAGCCGGTCGGTCCGCAGCCGGTCGGCCCAGCCAGTCCGCCTGGCCCGTCCCACGGCCGGCCAACCCGTCAAGTGGTCCCGGACGGCTCATCGTCCCGTTGGAGTCGATCATCAGGGCGCTGGGACGACCGTGCGGCCGAAGGTCGTGTTGACGATGCTGGCGAATGACAGGAACAGCGCGAGCAGGGCGTCCGCCAGCAGCACGTAGCCGGACAGGTGCGCCAGCGTCGTGTTGCCGGCGTACGTCGCCCACACCAGCAGCCAGAACGTCGCGGTGAGCAGCACGAAGATGCCGGTGATCGTGCGGGTGGTGGCCAGTGACGCGACCAGCATGTACGTCGTGAAGATGGCCCACGCGAGCAGGAAGGTGCCGACGATCTGCGAGACCGGCCCGCCCGCCTTCACCACCTGGGGCAGGAAGAACTGGACCAGCAACGCGTAGCTGAGCCAGAAGCCGCCGTACGCGGTGAACACCAGGCCGGCGAACGTCTCGCCGCGCCTGAAGTGCACCATGCCGGCGATGACCTCGGTGAAGAAGCCGAGGGCGAACGCCAGCGACAGCACCGCCGGGGTGGCGGTGGCGTTGATCCAGCCGGCGTTCACGGTGGCGAGCACCAGGGCGGACAGGCCGAAGCTGACCAGCCCCAGGGACAGCGGATCGCCCCACTCCGCCGGCGCGGCAGCGGCCTGCCGACGGGGTGGGGCATCGTGGATCGGCGCGGAAAGGTCACTCATCAGGTTCGCTCCAGGGGGTGGATGCCGGACTCACCCGGCGGTGGGGGTCCTGCGGGTGGTGAGTCACAGCAGGCCGAAGGCCCGCATCTCCTCGTCGGTCAGGAGCCGGGACCGGGTCAGGAAGCGGACGCCTTCGGGAGCCTCCAGGGAGAAGCCACCGCCCCGGCCGGGCACCACGTCGATCGTCAGGTGGGTGCGCTTCCAGTACTCGAACTGCGCGGCGGACATCCACACCGTCACCGGCTCGGCCACCCCGCCCACGGTGAGGTCGCCGAGCCGGACGTCGGCGCCGCCGATGCGGAACTCCCCGGCCGGGTAGCACATCGGGGAGCTGCCGTCGCAGCAGCCGCCGGACTGGTGGAACATCAGCGGTCCGTGCTGGGCCCGGAGGCGGCGCAACAGCTCCGCCGCCTCCGGCGTGATGGCCACCCGGGACAGGTCGGCTGTCACGGCTTAGAAGAACCCGAGCGCGTTGGGGGAGTAGCTGACCAGCAGGTTCTTGGTCTGCTGGTAGTGGTCGAGCATCATCTTGTGGTTCTCCCGGCCGATGCCCGACTGCTTGTACCCGCCGAACGCGGCGTGCGCCGGGTAGGCGTGGTAGCAGTTGGTCCACACCCGGCCGGCCTGGATCGCGCGGCCGGCGCGGTAGGCGGTGGCGGAGTCGCGGGTCCACACCCCGGCGCCCAGCCCGTACAGGGTGTCGTTCGCGATCTTGACCGCGTCGGCGAAGTCGGAGAACGGGGTGACCGAGACGACCGGGCCGAAGATCTCCTCCTGGAAGATCCGCATCGAGTTGTCGCCCTCGAAGATGGTCGGCTGCACGTAGTACCCGCCGGACAGCTCGCCGCCCAGGTCCGAGCGCTCGCCGCCGGTGAGCACCTTGGCGCCCTCGGCCTTGCCGATGTCGACGTAGGAGAGGATCTTCTCGAGCTGGTCGTTGGAGGCCTGCGCGCCGATCATGGTGTCGGTGTCCAGCGGGTGGCCCTGCCGGACCGCCTCGGTGCGCTTCACGGCCGCGGCCAGGAAGTCGCTGTAGTGGCCCTGCTGGACCAGCGCCCGGGAGGGGCAGGTGCAGACCTCGCCCTGGTTGAGCGCGAACATGGTGAAGCCCTCGAGCGCCTTGTCGTAGAAGGCGTCGTTGGCGGCGGAGACGTCGTCGAAGAAGATGTTCGGGCTCTTGCCGCCCAGCTCCAGGGTGACCGGGATGATGTTCTCCGCGGCGTACTGCATGATCAGCCGGCCGGTGGTGGTCTCGCCGGTGAACGCGATCTTGGCGATCCGGTTGCTGGACGCCAGCGGCTTGCCGGCCTCCACGCCGAAGCCGTTGACGACGTTCAGCACGCCGGCCGGCAGCAGGTCGCCGACCAGGTCCATCCAGGCCAGGATGGAGACCGGGGTCTGCTCGGCCGGCTTGAGGATGACCGCGTTGCCGGCGGCCAGTGCGGGCGCCAGCTTCCAGGTGGCCATCAGGATCGGGAAGTTCCACGGGATGATCTGGCCGACCACGCCCAGCGGCTCGTGGAAGTGGTACGCGACCGTGTCGTCGTCGATCTCGCCGAGCGAGCCCTCCTGCGCGCGGATCGCGCCGGCAAAGTACCGGAAGTGGTCGATCGCCAGCGGGATGTCGGCGGCCAGCGTCTCGCGGACCGGCTTGCCGTTGTCCCACGTCTCCGCCACGGCGAGCGCGTCGAGGTTGGCCTCCATCCGGTCCGCGATCCGATTCAGTATGTTCGCGCGCTCGGCCGGCGAGGTCTTCCCCCAGGCCGGTGCCGCGCTGTGCGCCGCGTCCAGTGCCCGTTCCACGTCCTCCGCGGTGCCGCGGGCGACCTCGGTGAACGGCTGGCCGGTCACCGGGGTCAGGTTCTCGAAGTACTGCCCCTTGACGGGCGGCACGTACTCCCCGCCGATGAAGTTGTCATACCGGGACCGGTATGTGACGGCGCTGCCGGGCTCGCCGGGCGCTGCGTAACGGGTCATTGCTGTCCTCCCAGTACGGACGCTGAGGTCACGCTCCTGCCGAGCGATCTGGGGAGAACGGTAGAAACCCTTACGTCACAGGGGAATGCTTCGGGCGGTGAACCGGTCGAAGTCCGACCGTCCGGTGGGCCCGTGCCTGCCCGTTCGGACAGGTCGCCGCGGCGCGCTAGATCAGGCCGAGCTTGCTGGCCCGGAAGACCACCTCGGCGCGCCGGCTGACCTGCATCTTGCGCATCACGTTGTGGACATGGAACTTCACGGTGGTCTCGCTGATATAGAGCCGCTTGCCGATGTCCCGGTTGGAGAGTCCGTGCGCGAGCAGCCGCACGATCTCCTGCTCCCGCTCGGTCAGCCGCACCGCGTCGGCGGCCGTCTGCTCCCCGGACATCGACCGCACCACGATGGCGGCGGTCTGGCTGTCGAAGGCGCTCTGTCCCTTGTGGACGGCGATGATGGCCCGCAGCAGCGAGGCCGCGTCCACGTCCTTCAGCACGTAGCCCTTCGCGCCGGCCCGGATCGCCTCCGGCACCAGCATGTCGTTCAGGAACGTGGTCAGCACCAGCACCCGCAGGCCGGGGTAGCGGCGGGTCAGCTCGCGGCACAGGTCGATCCCCTCGGCCTCCGAGGCACCGAGCTTCAGGTCGAGCAGCACCACCTCGGGCTGGCTGCGGTCGACCGCCGTCAGCGCCTCGGCCCGGTCCGCCGCCTCGCCCACGACCCGCACCGCAGGCTCGCGTTCCAGGATCGAGCGCAGGCCGTGCCGGACGATCGCGTGGTCGTCGACGATCAGGATCCGCACCGGCCCGGGCGGCCGCGCGGCGGTCATGACCACTCCGCCGTGGACACGACCACCGAGATCCGGACGCCACCCATCCGCGACGGGCTGATCGTCAGCCGGCCACCCAGCGCCTGCACCCGGTGGTGCAGGAACGCCAGCCCCCGGTGGTAGCCGCTGCGCAGTACCCGCCTGCTGTCGGCCAGGTGCCGGCGCAGCTCGGCGGCGTCCCCGATCCCGTCGTCCAGCACCGACAGCCGCACCGTGCTGCGGGCGAAGCTGAGCCGCACCACCGCGCGGCTGGCCTGGGCGTGGGTGAGGATGTTGAACAGCGCCTCCCGCGCGATCATCACCAGGTCCCGTTCGATGCCGACCGGAAGGTCCACCGGCTGTCCCGCGGTACGAAGCGTCACGACAAGGCCGTCGGCCCGGTGCTCCTCGACCACCTCGCGAAGCTGCGCCGGCAGGTCGACCCGGGGGCCGCGCGCCACGGTGGACAGCTGGAAGATGGCCTCCCGGATCTCCTGCACGGTCTCGCGGGCGAGCTGCTTGGTCTGCGCCAGCCGCTCCGCCAGCGCCGGGTCGGCCACCTCGCCGCGGGCCCACTCGACCTGCATGCCAAGGGTCAGCACGCGCTGCGCCACGGTGTCGTGCAGCTCGCGGGCGATGCGCTGCCGCTCCTCGGCCACCATCTGCGAGGTCCGGGCCGCCAGCAGCGCGGACCGCGCGGCACGCAGCAGTTGGTTGCTGCGGCCCAGCTCAGCGGCCCGCTCGGACAGCTCCTCGTACGCCCGGGTGGCCTGCTCGTGCAGCCGGGCGCTCTCCGCGAGCAGCCAGCTCGCCTGTACCGACGCCGCGAGCTGGTTGGCGACGCTGGCCATGATGGCCACGTCGGTGTCGCCGAGGTCGTGCTCCCGCCGCCAGAGCACCACCAGCCGCCCGTCGCGCCGGCCGCTCCACAGCAGCGGCACGGCGAGCACGAACCCGTCGTCGATCCGGGTGGCCACGGCACGCCTGGACCAGCGGACGGCCGGGTCGGCCGCCGGCGGGGGGGCAGCCGTCCGCCGCTGGACCAGGCTGGCGACCTCCGGGGCGTCGTGTCCGCACCACCCGATCTGGCCGGCCACGTCCGCGTACGCCGCGTCCTGCGGCGCGGGGAACGCCGGATGCCGCGGCCACACCGCAGCACCGTCGGCGTCCAGCAGCCGGACCACGGCGACCAGCGCCTCCTCCACCAGCCGGCGCGGGCCGGCGTCCAGCCTGGTCAGCGCGCGGGAGGCCACCTCCAGCGCCCGGATCGTGCGGTCCAGTCCCTCGGTGCTGCGCCGGTACTCGCGGTAGTAGGAGCCCTTCGAGGAGCGGACGCCGACCAGCCGCGCGAACTCGTCGTCCGGTACCGGGAAGTCCATGACCGCCCCCGGCCCGTCAGTACGCCTGCAGCAGCAGCTGCTCGGCGTCGTCGATGCTGACCGAGCGCGGGTTGGTGCTGATACAGGCGTCCTGCACCGTCTGCCCGGCGATGGCCGCCAGGTGCTGCTGGCCGACCCCGATGTCCCGCAGCCGGCGCGGTGCGCCGATCCGGGTGGCCAGCCCGGACACCTCCTCCGCCACGGCATCCCCGGCGTCCCGCGCGTCGGCGTCCAGCCCGAGCGCCCTGGCCAGCGGCACGAACCGCTCCGGCACATGGGCCGCGTTGTACCGGATCACGTGCGGCAGCAGCACCGCGTTCAGCATCCCGTGCGGCAGGTCGAGCAGCCCGCCGAGCTGGTGGGAGATCGCATGGGTCACGCCGAGGATCGCGTTGGTGAATGCCATGCCGGCGGACAGGCTGGCCTTCGCCATGCCCGCCCGCGGCGCGAGCTCGTCCGGCATGGCCAGGCTCCGCTCGAGGTGCTGGTGCACCAGCCCGACTGCGTTCAGCGCGTTCTGGTCGGTGAGGAAGTTGGCGGCCAGTGAGACGTACGCCTCGATCCCGTGGGTCAGCGCGTCCAGGCCGGTGGTCGCGGCCAGCCACAGCGGCATGGTGGTGAGCAGCCGCGGGTCGGTGATGGAGATGTCCGGCACCAGGGCCCGGCCGATGATCGTCGCCTTCAGGTGGCGGCCGGTGTCGGTGATCACGGCGAACTGGGACACGTCCGCGCCGGTGCCGGCGGTGGACGGTGCGGCCAGCAGCGGCGGGATCGGTCGGGTCACCTGGTCGATGCCCTCGAAATCGAGGATGTCGCCGCCGTTGCTGGCCATGATCGCGATGCCCTTGGCGGCGTCGATGCAGCTCCCGCCGCCGACGGCGATGATCACGTCGCAGCCGGAGTCCAGGTACCGCTCGCAGCCGGCCCGGATCTCCACGTCCTTCGGGTTCGGGGTGACGTCGGACCAGATGAGGGGATGCAGGCCGACCTCGGCCAGGTGCTTGAGCGACTCGGCGACCCAGCCGGCCTCGACGATGCCCGGGTCGGTGACCAGCATCGGCCGCACCGCGCCGAGACGCCGCGCGGCGTGGCCGATCTCGGCCAGCGCGTCCGGCCCGAACATCACCTCGGGGACGACGTACTTGCTCAGCCCGGGAGCGGCCGACGTTGCCGTCATGGCACCTCCAGGCGGTAGGTTCGGTGGGACCGACGAATGGCCAGGCGGCTAGCTCAGCCTGACATGTTCACGGTAGCCGTGGTGAAACCTGCCCGGAACCGGACCGTAAAGACCGTTCGACCCCTCCGAACGGACAGGTACCGGACCGACCTCAGGCCCGCCCCGTGAGGGCCTTCCGGCACTGCCGCGGGACCCGGGCGGCGTGCCGCGGCGGCGCAGGGCTCCGGGCCGCGGACGGCTGGCGTGCCACCCCGGGACTTTTGCCCCTGTCCGGTGACCGGATGGTGGCGGACGGTGAGGTCAGGCGCTGCCGGGCCGGTCCGGCAGCCCGGCACAAGGGAGTGGCCGCGATGCGCATGGTGATGGAACACGGCTGTCCGGACGAGTACCGGACGACGGCGTTGCAACGCCGGGTCCAGGCGCTGGAAGCGCAGGTCCAGCGTCTGGAGGAGGAGTTGGAGCTGCTGCGGCTGCAGCGTGCCGGGTCGCCCGTCCCGGACCGGCAGCCGTCCTGGGACCTGCGGCGGTCCCGATCCGGCTGAGCGTCTGTGCAGCCCGTGGAGCCCGTGCAGCCCGTGGAGCTGTGCCGCTCGTGCAGCCGATGGACCGTGAGCCGACCGTCGAGGGCACCTCGGCGGTTGGGGCCGGCGCCCGCAACGTCCGCCAGGCCGGGACCAACGGCCGTGCGGTGCGGGCAACCTGGCCCTGCCGGGCCGGTGACGCGGGCCGGTGGAATGGCCACATGGACGGCTTTGCGCGGGTTCACGACCGGGGAGGGTCCACAGTGGACGGTGACCGGAGGTCGCCGGTGCAGGTCCGGTGGTGGTCGTGGTCCCGGTCTGGCGTGCGGTCCGGGTTCGTAGCCGACGAGCGGAGGCCGTCATGACTCGCGTCGAACAGACTCTCCCCCCTGCCAGGGGCTTCACCGAAGCAGAGGTGGACCAACTGCTGCGCGCCGTCCAGGCGGCCCCGAGCGTGGACAACAGCCAGCCGTGGCGGATCACGGTCTTCGCCGACCAGGTCGAGGTGTGCACCGACCCGTACCTTGATGCGCCGGTCGCGGACCCGGTCGGGCGGCAGCGGGTGATCTCCACCGGTGCCGCGCTGTTCAACCTGCGGCTGTCGTTGCGGGTGCTCGGGCGGCAGGTCACGATCCGGCTGTTCCCGGACGCGGACCGGCCCGGGCTGGTCGCCCTGGTGACCGCCCAGCCCGGCCCGCCGCCCACCCCGGAGGAGCAGCGGCTGTACGAGGCGATCGTGCAGCGCCGTACCTGGCGGGCGCCGTTCGGCTTGCTGCCGCTGCCCGACGGTGCGGCGGCGCAACTGGCCGATGACGCCGCCCGGGAGGGCGCGATGCTCGTCCCGGTGGCCAGCCACGCCGACCGGGACCGGCTCGCCGACCTGCTGGTCACCGCGGTCGCCGACCAACTCGCCGACCCGGACCGGGCCGCCGAGCAGCAGGCCTGGCTGCGGACCGGCCCGGCCGAGGACGGCATCCCGCTGACCAACCTGGTCCAGGCCCGCTACCCGATCCCGGGCCTGCCCGCACCGGACCCGCTGGCCGGCCCCGACGACTGGCGACCCACCGTCCGCGGGTTGGCCTACCACGACACGCTGGCGCTGCTGGTCACCCGGGCCGATGAACCGTGCGACTGGGTGCTCGCCGGCTCCGCCCTGCAGCGGGTGCTGCTCACCGCGACCAGGTTCGGGCTCGCCACCGGGTTCCTCAACCAACCGCTGGAGTCCGAGGTGCGACGCCAGGCCCTCACCGAGACCCTTGCGGTGCCCGGCTACCCGCAGATGTTGCTGCGGCTCGGCTACCCGGCCAGCCCGCCGCCACCGCCCACCCCGCGGCGCGGGATCGTCCGCCGGACCGGCGGCGGGAGCTGATCCGCGGCGGCCCCGGGTCTCCCTCTAGGGCGGACGCCGTTGCGTGCCGCACTCCGAAGGCTGCGGCACCTGCAGTCACGTCGTACCGCACAACGATCGGTAGGACGCGCGCGAACCGGACCGGCACCGCAAGGGCCCTGTGAAGGGACCTGCGGAGCGCCATCGCCGTACCGTGCCCAGGCGGTGTGTTCGCCCGTACTGCCTGGATCTGCCAGAAGTCCGTTGGATCCGGGACTTCTGCCCCTGCCCTACGCGAGGGCGGCCAGGTGTGCTAGTCGGAAATGGACGAACGGCGCTTCGGTGATCCAGCGGCCGGCGATCCGCGTTGATGATCATGCCGCCCACCGGGGTGGACGCCCGACGCCATTCGAACGCCGGTTCCGCGCCACCGGGAGTGGATGAGATGAGCCATGCGCTGGCTGCCGAAATGCCTTCACCTGTCGCCTCCGGTCTGCTGTCCGGGACGGCGCACTACCTGCACTGGGGGCCCATCCAGATCTCGCTGACCAACTTCGTGATCATCGTCGCGATGGTGGCGCTGTTCGCGCTCGCGCTGGTCGTGCCGTTCCCGCGGGCCCGCGCCGAGGAGCACGCAGAGGAGCGTTCCGATGTCCAGCACTGACCACGCCGCATCGCGGAGCTGGACGGTGCGGCTGCGCGGCCGGATCGGGCGCACCGTACCCGCCGGACAGTGGCTTCCGGACCGGCAACCTGCCTACGTGCGTTCCTGGATCTACGTCTTCGGTGTGGCCACGCTCGCGGCGCTCGTCGTGGTGTTGGCTTCGGGGCTGGTGCTGACCGTGAACGGCGCCGAGTGGTGGCACACCTCCTCGGTGGGGCACTTCGTCAACTCGACGCACCTGTGGAGCGTGGAGCTGTTCTTCGCGTTCATGGTGATCCACCTGTGGGGGAAGTTCTTCATGGCCGCCTGGCGGGGTCGGCGGGCGCTGACGTGGGTAACCGGCGCGGTGGCGTTCGTCGGCTCGATCGGGACCGCGTTCACCGGGTACCTGTCCCAGACGAACTTCGACTCGCAGTGGATCTCCGCGCAGGCCAAGGACGGCCTGAACGCGGTGGGGGTCGGCGCCTACTTCAACGTGCTCGACCCGGGGCAGATGCTGCTGTGGCACATCGCACTGCTGCCGCTGATCGTCGGAGCCCTGGTCGTCGCGCACGTGATCCTGGTGCGCCGCCACGGGGTCGTACCGCCGTTCGACGCGGTGCCACCCGCCGCCATCGGGCATACCGGGGACAGCGAACCCGACGGTCACCGAACCGATGTCGTCGCGACGCCGGCGCAGCGCAACGAGGACCCGCGATGACCCGGCCTGGCAGGGCGACCCGTCGGCGCCGCGACGAGACCGCAGACGCGCACCTGTTCCCGACCCGGCCTTATGACCTGGTACGCGAGTTCGTCATCGCGCTGGCGGTCGTCAGCGTACTCACGTTGCTGCTCGCCGCGGTGTTCTCCTCACCCGACCGGAAGGCGATCACCCTCGCGGCGTGGGCAACCGCCGCGCCCACCGACGTGGTCGCGACGGCCGCCGCCGAACTCGCCGGCAGCAGCACCAGCGCCGGCTACGGCGCCCCCTACAACCACGCCGCCGAGGGGCAGAAGATCGGGCCGCTACCTACCCAGAAGTGGGGCGGCGTCCGGATCCCGATCGACAGTGCAAACGACCTGGTCATCACACCACTGCGGACCGTCACCGGCGACGCCGGCCTGACCAGCGCGCTGCAAGCCTGGCAGGCGGCCACCCCCGACCAGCAGACCACCTGGGCCACCGCCTACAGCGATGCGCTGGCCCAGGCCCCCGACGGCGACCCGGCGAAGGTGGTGGCCGGCGACTACGGCCCGGTGCCGATCCTCGCCGACCGGTTCCTCACCCTCGCCCGCAGCGGAGCCCTGGAAGGCCTGCTGACCGCGAACAACTTCTACCCCAGCGACCAGACCAAACCGCTGCTGCTGCTCTCCGACGGCGCCTACCTGGAAGACCAGGCCCGCGCCGAGCACCTCGGCGGGGACCAGTGGGGCATGATGAACGAAACCGGCAACTACCCCGGCCAGCCATGGATGTGGCTCTACACCTTCTGGTACCAGATCAAGCCGTTCTCCACCTCCGACAACGCGGACGCTCTCGTGTGGGGCCTGATGGCGCTGCTGACCCTGGCACTGGTCCTGCTGCCGATCATCCCAGGGCTACGCTCACTGCCGAAACACCTTGGCGTACACCGCCTCATCTGGCGCCGCACGTCCTGATACTCCGGCCGCAGATCGTGATCATGGAAATGAGGCTGTTTGGCGGCGTGGTCGCGAACTCCACGCCATCAGCAACCCCAGCATCGCGCGAGCAAGCGGTGGCCGCTCCACATCCTCGACCGCCACGCCCCAAGATCACGATCCACGGGTGGAGTTCTAGTCCAGCACCGGGATCCGCCAGGTGAGGGTGGTGCCGTCCGGTCCGGTGTCGACGGTGAGGGTGCCGCCATGGCGTTCGGCGCGGTCGGCCAGGTTGGCCAGGCCGCTGCGCCGGGTCTGCGCCGGGTCGATGCCCACGCCGTCGTCGGTGACGACCAGCTCGAGGAGTCCGGTCGAGGGGTCGGCTCTGGCGCTGACCTGCGCGGTGCCGGCGTGGGCGTGGCGGGCGACGTTGGCGAGGGCCTCCCGCAGGGTACCGATGAGGTCCGCGCGGGCATCGTCGTCGGCGAGGGAGTCGATCGGGCCGACGAACCGGACGTGCGGTTCGAAGCCGAGCGGCGCCTGGGCCTCGGAGGCGGCGGCGAGGATCTGTGCCCGCAGGCTGGTCGCGTCCGCGGACGGCTCGTTCTGCAGGGCGAAGATGGTGCGGCGCACCTCGGCGATGGTCTCGTCGAGGTCGCCGACGAAGCCGGCGAGCCGGCCCGCCACGTCCGGCCGGCTGACCAGCCGGGAGGTGCCCTGCAGGCCGAGGCCGATCGCGAACAGCCGCTGGATGACGAGGTCGTGCAGGTCACGGGCGATGCGGTCGCGGTCTTCGAAGACGAGCAGCCGTTCGCGGTCCTCCTGCGCCCGGCCGAACTCCACCGTCAGCGCCGCGTGGCCGGCGAACGCGGACACCATCCGCATCTCGGCGTCGGTGAACGGCAGCGCCCCCGCGGCCCTGGCGACCACGAGCACGCCGAGGGTGTGTTCACCGGCCCCCAGCGGGACAAGGATGGTCGGCCCCAGCTCCTTGCGGGGGATCAGGCTCTCCTCCGGCTGCTCCGACTCGGGCTCGGGCTCGGTGGACAGGTCCAGCACCAGTTCCGGCCGGCCGGAGGCGTAGACGCGTCCCGCCACGGTGCCGGCGACGGGGATGACGTGGCCGGGCAGCTGGTCCGCGTTCTGGCCGTCGGCGACCTCGATGACCAGGCGGTCCGGCTCGGCGCTGGTCAGCGCCAGGTACACCACCTGGGCGTCGGCGATGGTGCGGGCCCGCACCGCGACGAGCTGGAGCGTCTGCCGGGGGTGGCCGCCGGCGAGCAGGCTGCCGGTGATCTCGGTGGAGGCCTCCAGCCACTGCTCCCGGCGGTGGGTCTGCTCGAACAGGCGGGCGTTCTCCACGGCGACGGCGGCCGCCGCGGCGAGCGCGATGACGATCTCCTCGTCCTCCTCGGTGAAGTCAACGCCATCGGACTTCTCGGTCAGGTAGAGGTTGCCGAACACCTCGCCGCGGACCCGGATCGGTACGCCGAGGAAGCTGCGCATCGGCGGGTGGTTGGCCGGAAACCCGAACGACTGGGGATGCTCGGCCAGGTCGTGCAGCCGGATCGGCCGCGGTTCGTCGATGAGCAGGCCCAGGATGCCCTTGCCGGTGGGCAGGTCGCCGATGCGCTCCCGGATCTCGTCGTCGATGCCGACGTTGATGAACTCGGTCAGCTTGCGGTCCGGGCCGATCACCCCCAGGGCCGCGTACTGCGCGTCGGCCAGCTCCGCGGCCGACCGTACGATGCGGCGCAGCACGTCCGGCAGGGACAGGTCGCTGGCCACCGACACCACCGCGTCGAGCAGCCGGTGCAGCCGCGACTCGGCGGCGATGACGCTGGTGGCCCGGTCGACGAGCTCCTCGAGCAGCACCTGCAGCCGCATCCGGGCCAGATCCGGGATCAGCCCTTCGTGCGCGCGAGCGGCGTCCTCGTGCTCGGTCTGCCCAGGCCCTTCCGCCATCACGCCCCCTGGAACGATCGTGACCTCCCCGGTGCCTCAGGCTACCCGTCCCGGCCGATCGGGCGGACAGCGTCCGACCCGTCGTCCGCTTGGCCGTGGCGCTGGCCGGGCGGCGCTATCCGGCGGCCGGAGATGACGTCGATCGGGATGCGGATGACGTGCTCCCGGGCTCCGGGCGCCCACGGCCGCAACGGCAGCTCGCTCAGCCGCTGGCGCAGCGGTGGATCGATGACCTCCCGGGCGTGGCCCACCACCACGACACTCCAGCCACGGTGGTACTCCCGGTCGATGTCGTCGGCCTCGAAGGCGACGACGGCGTCGCGGGCGGCCGCGGCCAACTTGGAGCCCTCGCCGGTCCGGAAAATGACCGCACCCTCGTGCACCAGGAAGTTCACCGGCTGCACCGCAGGCATCGCCTGGTCGGTGAAGACGATGCGGCCGATCGGGACGGAGGCGAGCAGCCGCCGGCACTCCGCCGCGTCGAGACTCTCCATGCCGGCTACTTCGTGCATCTCAGTCCTCACAGGAATCGACCCCCGCTCAAGCGTGGCTGGGCTGGACCGGCGTGACCAGGGACGAAGGTCCCGACTCCGGGGGGCCAGGACGAGCGCCTCGTCGAAACCGGCGAGGTCGCCCCAGCGGTGGGTGACGAGCAGCACGGTCCGGCCGGCCGTCGCCGCCCGCAGGTCCCGGGTCAGTGCGGCCGCGGTCGGCTCCTCCAGGTGGGCGGTCGGCTCGTCGAGCAGCAGGATCGGGGCGTCGGTGAGCAGTGCGCGGGCCAGCGCGAGGCGCTGCCGTTCGCCACCGGACAGCTGGGCGCCGCGCTCGCCGACCATGGTGTCCAGGCCGCGCGGCTGGGCGGCCGCCCAGTCCGCCGACCGCGCCCGCCGGAGCGCATCGTGCAGCTCGTCGTCGTTCGCCTCGGGCTTGGCGATGAGCAGGTGGTTGCCCAGTGTGCTGTCGAACACGTGCGCGTCCTGCGCGGAGACCGCCACGCTCCGGTGCAGCGCGGCGGGGTCCAGTTCGGCCAGGTCCACGCCGCCGAGGGTGACCGTGCCGGCCTCCGGCCGGAGGAACCCGAGCAGCGCCGCAACCAGGGTGCTCTTGCCGGTACCGCTGGGGCCGACCAGGGCCAGCCGGCGGCCGGGCGCCAGGGTGAGGCCGACGCCGTGCAGGGTCGGTTCGGCGGCGCCGGGCCAGCGGACGGTCAGCCGGTCCGCACGCAGCGTGACCGGCCCGGCCGGCAGCGGGCGGCAGCCGCCGGCGACACCGGGTTCCGGGAGGTCGGCGAGGGCGCGCAGCCGGTCGACGGCCCGCAGCCCGCGGGTCAGCTGGCCGACGGCGGCCGGCAGCGGGGCGGCCAGCTCGAAGGCGGCCAGCGGGGTGAGCACCAGCACCGCGAGCAGCACCCCGGGCAGCCGGCCGGCGGCGGTCGCGGGAACGCCGACCAGCAGCTCGCCCAGCACGGTGCCGCCGAGCGCCGCGGAAGCCAGCGCGGAGCCGAGGCCGGCGCCGGCGGCGGTGCGGCGGGCGATCCGGGTCAGCGTCCGGTCGCGGTCGGCGATGGTTGCCAGCCAGCGGTCCGCGGCCCGGTACGCGGACAGGTCGGCGCAGCCGTGCAGCAGCTCCACCACCGACCCGCCCAGCGCGCCGCGGGCGGGCGCGAGCCGCAGCTCCGCCCGCCGCGCGGCGGCGAGGGTGGCGAGCGGCCCCACCACGCCGGCCACGACCAGTCCTGCCAGCAACACCAGGCCGGCCGCGGGCAGGATCGCGGCGAGCAGAACGACGGCGGTGGCCGCTGTCAGCACCGCGACGGCGAGCGGGAGCAGCGCCCGGACCAGCACGTCCTGGATGGCGTCCACGTCGCTGACCAGTCTGGCCAGCAGGTCGCCGGAGCGCAGCTCGGCCAGCCCGGCCGGCGCGGCCTGCTCAAGCTCGACGTAGACGCCGACCCGGGTGCGGGCCGTGATCCGGAACGCCGCGTCGTGGCCGACCAGCCGCTCGCAGTACCGCAGCACGCCGCGGCCGAGCCCGAACGCGCGGACCGCCACGATGGCCACCGCGAGGTAGAGGATCGGCGGCCGCTCGGCGGCCGGGGACGAACAGGAAGTGGTACACGGTGGTGATGCCGAACTGCCACCGTGCCAAGGCCAACGCGTCCATCCGCCCCTCCGCAAGACTGCTCCGAGCAGGTCGGACGACCGTCTCGTGTGGACGGTGGCGGCGGCAGGCAGGAAGGTCCGGCCGGCGGTGACCTCGGGCTGCGGGATTCGGGACCTTGGTCCCTTAACCCTGGCGCTGGCACCGGCGAGGCTGGCGGTATGACTTCGGACGTGCGGCCGCGCGCGGCGGTGGTGGTGGGCATCGACGAGACGCCGTCCGCCCAGCGGGCGCTGTCCTGGGCGGCCGGGGAGGCCGCGCTCCGCGGCCTGCCGCTGGTTGTCTGCAACGCCTACCCGAATCCGGGTTGGCCGGCGGATGCCGCCACCGAGGAGGCTAACCAGCGGCAGGCGTGGCGGCTGGTCCGCCTCGGCGCCGAGACGGCCCGCGAGGCGGTCCCCGGGCTGGACGCGGTGCCGTACGCTGCCGAAGGGTCGGTCCGGCGGGTGCTGCTCGACGCGGTCGCCGAGCCGGCACTGCTCGTCGTCGGCGCCCGCGGCCGGGGCAGCCTGGCCGCCCTGTTACTCGGCTCCGCCGGGGTGGACCTGGCGGGCCGGGCGTCGTGCCCGGTCGCGATCGTCCGGGAGACCACCCAGGCGGGACCGCACCTGTTCGCCGGCAACGTCGTGGTCGGCGTCGACGGTGAGTCGTCCGGCACCGTGGTTGCGGTCGCGTTCGCCGAGGCGGCGCTGCGCGGGGTGCCCCTGGTGGTGGTGCACGCCGGCATCCTGGGCCCGGTCGACGCCTGGCGGGACGAGGCCTTCGGCGAGGTGCACGAGGAACGCGCGCCGGACGGCTGGGAGCCGCTGGAGGCCGCCGTCGAACCGTTCCGGGTGCGGTACCCGCGGGTACCGGTCAAGCTCGCGCTGCGTGACGGGGTGCCGGCGGCGAACGGCCTGCTCAGCGCCGCCCGCGGCGCCGCTGTCCTGGTTGTCGGCAGCGCCGGCTACGGCCGGGTCGGCGGCGCGCTGGGTCGGTCGATCAGCCGCGCGGCCGTCACCCGGGCTCCGTGCCCCGTCATAGTGGTACCGACGACCGCGGCGGTGCCGACGGCGAGCGCAGGGAAGGGCGAACCGAGATGATCCGGGTATTCCTGCTCGACGACCACGAGGTGGTGCGTCGGGGACTGAGCATGCTGCTGAGCGCCGAACCGGACATCGAGGTGGTCGGCGAGGCGGCGAACGCCGCCCAGGCCCGCGCCCGCATCCCGGCGCTGCGGCCCGACGTCGCCGTGCTGGACGTGCGGCTGCCGGACGGCGACGGGGTGAGCGTCTGCCGGGACATCCGCTCCAGCCTGGCGCCGCCGCCGGCGTGCCTGATGCTCACGTCCTACTCCGACGACGAGGCGCTGTTCGAGGCGATCATGGCCGGGGCGTCCGGCTACCTGCTCAAGCAGGTCAGCGGCACAGACCTGGTCGGTGCGATCCGGCGGCTAGCGTCAGGCGAGTCGCTGCTCGACCCGAGGATGACCGCCCGGGTGTTCGAGCGGCTGCGCAAGGGACCGGAGCAGGAGGACCCGCGGTACGCGGCGCTGTCGGACCAGGAGCGCCGGATCCTCGAGCTGATCGCCGAGGGGATGACCAACCGGCAGATCGCGCAGCGGATGTACCTGGCCGAGAAGACCGTGAAGAACTACGTCTCCGGCCTGCTCCGCAAGCTCGGCATGGAACGCCGCACGGAGGCCGCGGTCTTCGCCGCACAGCGCACGCACCGCGACGCACCGCACCAGTGACGGAGGGGTCGGGATGTCCACCGTAGAGCCGCCGGCCACCCGGCCCGAGCCGCTGTCAGCGCGGGATCTCGCCGTGCTCGTGTCCGCGGCCACCTCCGCGCCGAGCGTGCACAACACCCAGCCGTGGCAGTTCCGGGCGGTCGCGGACGCCGTCGAGCTGCACCTGGACCGGGACCGCGGGCTGCCGGTGGCCGATCCCGCGCACCGCGAGGCGGTGATCTCCTGCGGTGCCGCGCTCGAGGGGCTCGCGCTGGCGATGGGACATCTGCACCACCGGGCCGAGGTCACCCTGCTGCCGGACGAGCGGGACCCGGACCACCTGGCCACGGTGCGCCGCGGAGCACGGCGGGACCCTGGCGCCCGGGACGAGCGCTGGTACGCCGCGCTGCCGGCCCGACGGATGCACCGGATGCCGTTCGCGCGCCGCCCGGTGGCCGCGCACCTGGTGGCCGAGCTGGAAGACGCGGCCGGGGGCGGCGCCGTCTGGTGCCGCGAGGTGCGCGGCCCGGACCAGCGGTGGCTGCTCGGCGAGGTGTCGGCGCAGGCGGCCGGCGAGCTGCTGGGCGACCCGTCGTACCGCGCCGAGCTGGCCGACTGGACCCGGCGGGACGCCACACGCGGGGACGGGGTGCCGTTCGCCAGCCTGGGTGAGGCCGGGTACCCGGTCAACGGCCTGCCCTGGGGCCTGTACGCCGACGCGCCGGTGGACGTCGAAGCGTTCGCCTTCGACGTCTTCCTGCTGATCGGCACCGGCGAGGACACCGTCCGCGACTGGCTGGCGGCCGGGCGCGCCCTGCTGCGGGTGCTGCTGCACGGCGCTTCCCGCGGGCTGGCCGCCTCCCTGCTCACCCAGCCGCTGGAGGTGCCCACCGCGCGGCACGTCCTGGTGGAAGCGCTGAACCTGCCCGGTGCTCCGCAGGTACTGCTGCGGGTCGGGCACCCGACCGGCCGCGCGCCCGGGTCGCCGCGCCGGTCGATCGACGACGTGCTGACCGGGGAGGAGGCGCCCTGATGCCCAACCGGACCGTCGCCGAGGTGATGACCACGAAGGTGGTCGCGGTCGTGCCCGGCACCCCGTACCTCGACCTGGTGCGGACGTTGCGGCTGTGGCGGATCAGCGGGATGCCCGTGGTGGACGAGGCCCGGCGGGTGATCGGCGTGGTGTCCGAGTCCGACCTGCTCCGCAAGCACGAGTACCGCGGCCGGACCGGCCGCCCGCTGTTCGAGCGCCACCTGGCCCGGCTCGCCCGCACCAAGGCCGGCGGCGACAACGCCGGTACCACCATGACCGCCCCCGCGATCACCGTCCGGCCCGGCGACACCGTGGTCTCCGCCGCCCGGTTGCTGGCCGGCCACGGCATCAAGCGCGTCCCGGTGGTGGACGACAACGGCGAACTGGTGGGCATCGTCACCCGCGGCGACCTGCTGCGGGTGTTCCTCCGCCCGGACGAGGAGATCGCGTCGGATGTGGCCAGCTGGCTGACAGCGTGCGGCCTGGCCGCGGAGCCGGCCGCGTGGACGGTGCAGTCCCGCAAGGGGATCGTGGCCCTGGCCGGCCAGGTGGCGCGGCACGACCAGGTCGCGCAGGCCGGGCAGCTCGCGGCCGAGGTCGACGGGGTCGTGGACGTGATGAACCAGCTCACCTCGGCCGAGACTGACCCGGCCCGTGCCGCTGGCGGCTGAGCGCTGCTGATCCCGGAGGCGCGATCCCGCATCGCCACCCCCCCGGACGATCCCGGACCGGACGATCCCGGACCGGACGATCCCGGACCGGACGATCCCGGACCGGACGATCCCGGACCGGACGATCCCGGACCGGACGATCCCCCGATCGGTGATCATCATCGGTGATCATCGCCGAGTTTCTCCGCCTCCCGCCGTCGTTCCACGGCGACGATCACGGGTTCGGCGCGGGGCGGGCAGGCCGGGCGGTCCGGGGCGGTCTTCGAGCGGGCGGTACGGGGCGCGCTGTCCGGTACGGGCGCGCTGTCCGGTATGGGCGTTGCATCGGACGGGCCGGGGCCCGCCCACGACCGGTCATCCCGCATCGCTATCTCCGACGAAGCCAAGACCCGGACGAGCCCGGGACCCCGGACGACCGGGCGGACGATCCCAGACCGGACGATCCCAGACCGGACGATCCCAGACCGGACGATCCCAGACCGGACGATCCCAGACCGGACGATCCCAGACCGGACGATCGCAGACCGGACGATCGCAG
>WNFZ01012181.1_pt1 | contig 18402 bp, 15 predicted proteins | sample 5400081 | NCBI WGS metagenome assembly WNFZ01 (sample SAMN13153365, study PRJNA577476) | soil metagenome | isolation source: 80 cm soil or saprolite under grassland replicate 1 | place: USA:California | collected 2016-06-15 | reverse complement strand
TCGCCAAAGGGGGTGGCGAAATAAGGGACGATGGACGATTGACCATGGTCCATCGTCCATCGTCCATCGTCTACCATCCGAAACATTGACCTTCTCGGTCCTGTTACCACCACATCAAACTCATCTTTGCCGAATTCGAATTTTTCCTGAGAATACATCAGCGCGCCGTGACCCATATCATTGAAGACATCTTCGTGTTTCAGTGAACTGTCCGCTAACCTTCGCAAAAGCGACTCGAGTTTTGCTAGATCGATTTCGCCAGTGTGATGTTCGAAAACACCCTCAATTCCCTTCTCACTCAAACGAAAGGCCAATGTATGAAAATTTCCCACATTGCAGATGATCTTCTGTTTGCGCTTTGCTACCGTGGCATCAAAATTCGTACCTAACACCGCGGCCGGAGCTGTATCCATCACTACAAGCGGACAGGGTAACTTACCCGCCGAGTCCACAACAGATTGCAGGCGAGTCATAATATTGGGAATATCGTTTGAAAGATAAGCAAATGCGGAAAGGGAATTCTTCGCTCGAATCCGTTCATCCAGATAATCAAACCGGAACTGACGATCCGACACGCCCGCGGGTGCATTGCCATGATCGAAGACCGCGACTGCGACTGCTTCCAGGTCATTTAATGAAACACCGTAATCGTTGAAGGTCCGGGAAATTAACTCAAAATCAAAATCTTTCAACTCGATCTTGCTGACCGCTGAGAGCTGAAGGCTTTCTTCCTCCGAAATAATTTTGATTCCAAGTGCTTTCACCTTATCGAGTTCATCATTAAGCGTCGTCGCGGCGGAGGGCGTCATATAAACAGGAATCCCTGCGCGTGTAGCCTCTTCGATGGCCCACGCGGAAGGTCCGCCTCCCATTTGATAACCGGTCAGCAGAATGGGAGTCTTCTCTTCGAGTGCCTGCTTGACGCGGCGATGAACCATCATGGTTGGCGAAGGCAGGATCAGCTTGAATCCATTCTCGATATCGAGGCCGGAATCATAGAGGAAAATATCCTGAGTACCTGTACCAATATCAACCGTTAAGATTTTCATAATTCATCAAGAGCTCAAGCCGCCGTCCCTGGCGAGGAGGACGCCACCTAAAGCATTTAAACCTCAATCCCCAGCCACTTGCGGATCAAATACCCAATGATAAACGATAAAGCTGCGACGCTAAGGCTGAGCGCGGCCATCTCTACAAATCGGGCGCGGAAGGATTCTCCCTTGGCAATGGAGATGTAGTAATTGAAAATCGCAATAATAATCACAGCCGTGGTAAGCGCGATAGCCAGGTCAAGGATGTAGTTTTCGATCAACAGGTAAGGCAACACAAGCAGCGTAACCGTGATAATATAGGCGATGCCTGTATAGAGAGCGGCACGCACAGGATGTTTGCTCGTGTTTTCAGAACGCGTCGAAAGATACTCACTCGCCGCCATCGACATGGACGCGGCAATGCCTGTGATGAGTCCTGAAAGGGCGATCAATTTCACATTTTGCAGAGCAAGCGTCAGCCCCGCGAGGGCGCCCGTCAATTCCACCAGCGCATCGTTGAGCCCTAATACCACCGACCCCGCATAACGCAGCCTTTCCTCATCCAGCATATTGATCAGCCGTTCTTCATGCACATCCTCCTCGTGTCGGAAATTTTCAGCTTCAGGGATGTCATTTGAAACAGCCGCATAATCCTTCTGGACAGCTGCCTCACCCTGTTCCATCAATTTGATGCCAAAGGTGAAACCAAAAGCAACACTGATGAAATAATAGAACCAAACGTAGAACCAGCGCGGTTGAATATCCTGATCGGTATATTTTTTCCAGCCGTTGTAATGACGTAGCTCATCGACGGCGATCTGTTCGATGATCTTTGCATTTTCAGGTGAATTGATCTTTTTTGCCAGTCGCTTATAAATATGATATTCAGTAATTTCCGTCTGTTGAAAGTTCAGGACCTGCTTACGCACACTTTCAGAAAGTTGCATTTCCTTCTCCTCGATTTTGGTCTCTGTATTGTAAGCTATTTTGAGCTTTCCTTTTCCTCCCCAATTTCCAAAGATTAATTTCTCCATATTGATGAATGCCAGCAACAAAAGGCAGGTAAAGAAGTGATTTTTGTCCTCATCTATTTAGAAAGAATTGTATATGATATATCTTAACACATCCTCAGGAGGACATATGCAACGGAAGTCCCCTAATCCCTTTTTATCGTTTGTTTTCATACTGATTGTCGTTTCGCTCGCCTGTTCGACCGCTCAACCCACGCCAATAAGTACGCTACTATCGCGCCCACCAAAACGCCTCGACCCTCGCCAACGCTCCGGCCTACGCGGACACCGAATCTGGCAGCTACACAACGTGTCGAAGAGTTGAATGCCGAAGTGAAAGCCTTTTACGATGAAGGTTACCTGGCTACAACCGAGGGCAGATTCATCGAGCTGGATGATTTCAGCTACGATTGGGCACAATTGGGCTGGTACAACTGGCTGCCTCTCAAGGATTCGGCCGGCGACTTCTTTCTAAGTGCTCATTTCAAATGGGACTCTGCCTTCAAAAATTCAGATATTTCTGGCTGTGGCTTCATTTTTGGCTTACAGCCTAACGACGATCATTATGCTGTATTCCTTGATCGGGCGAAGATTTTCTTTCTCATCACCGATCATGCTCTTGGCTACTCAAAGCCCATGGCACCGACGCGCGGCACTGGGCGCGTGAAATTCGATTATCCGGCCGAGGCCGATTTCACTCTGATTGTCAAAGATGCGTACGCGTATGTGCTTGTGAATAATGAAGTCGTAGGTGAATATACTCTCGCACAGAGCAGATCGTTACAAGGCGACCTCGGCCTAACGGTGCTCTCGGGGACGAACCGGGACTATGGGACGCATTGCGAAATGACCAACCTCCATCTTTGGGTTCCACAAGAGTAAGTATATAGCCCTGATTCAGCCAACAGCCTGCGCGACCTCACCGCGCAGGCTGTTTTGTCTTCCCTCGCAATTAATTCGGAGTAGAGGTATCATATTGAAATCATTTTGAAGAACTGATACGGAGTTATTTGAATGTCCAACCTCGCGCTGACGGAACTCCTCGCCAGCTACGTCCCAAAGCTGATCCAAAACCGAGTTATCGCGAACCCCTCTCCCATCGAAGCGCCGGTCACAGAGGAGCTTCAGGCTGCCATTCTGTTCGCTGATATTTCAGGTTTTACGCTTCTTACTGAGAGCATGGCCGAAAAGGGACCGACCGGAGTTGAAACCCTCGCTCGGATTCTGAACGAATATTTTGGTCAGCTGATCGACATCATCCATGAATATGGTGGGGATGTGGTGAAGTTCGCAGGTGACGCGGTGATCGCTGTCTGGCCGATCGTTCCAGACTTGGGGCTGGCTGCTTCCATTTCAAGGGCGGATCAATGGCAATGGACAATGCGCGCCGCCGAATGCGCGCTCAAGGTTCATCAGCGGCTGACGAACTACCATGTTGAGGATGCGAACCTTTATCTCAAACTTGCAGTAGGGATGGGCAGGATCAATACTGTGCATGTGGGCGGGGTTTTTAATCGCTGGGAATTCCTGATGACGGGCAGCCCGCTCGTGGAACTGGGGATTGCCAATAGTATTGCCAAAGCGGGCGATATCCTGATTACCCCTTCTGCCTGGAAATTGATCCGGAATGATTGTAATGGCTTGCCAATCGAATTTGAACTCAGGGATACGATCGCGCAGGGCGGCCGTCTCGAAAGTCTGAATAAGCCCTCCTCCATTTTTAGTTCACCAAAAAGGCTCATCATTCCGAATGGTGTGGAAAACTCTTTACGCCCTTATATTCCCGGAGCTGTGATCAACCGTCTTACCGCGGGTCAGGGCAGTTGGATCGCGGAATTAAGGCGCGTGACCGTCCTTTTTATTAATTTGCCTGAGATTGATCAAAACACGGAATTGGAAACGGCGCAAAATATCTCAAAGCTGATCCAAAGGTCGGTGTATCGCTATGAAGGAAGCATCAACAAGATCAATGTGGATGATAAGGGCATCACGATTCTTGCCGCGTTGGGGTTACCCCCCTTCTCCCATGAAGATGACCCGGCTCGCGGCATTCAAGCCGCGTTGATGATCCGCAAGGAGTTAGCCAACCTGAATGTTCCCAGTTACATCGGCGTTGCCACGGGACGAATTTTCTGCGGATCGGTTGGGAATGAATCGCGCCGCGAATATACGATTATTGGGAATGCCGTAAACCTCTCGGCGCGCTTGATGACTGCAGCGAGCAAACAGGATGAGCTGATCGATAAGTATGCTGTCCCGATCTTATGTGACCGTCTCACATACGATAGTGCAAAAGACGCGGTGGAGTTCAAGCCTCTTCCGCCTCAACAGATCAAGGGTCGGACGGAGCCGGTGGAAGTGTTCCACGCAGTCGAAGCGAAGAAGAGTGTTGTTCGCTCGAAAACAGAACTGATCGGTCGTCAGGAGGAAAAGACGCTGATTGCCACTGCCTTGCAGGAGTTGTCGCGCGGTGCACTGCATCAGACGCTAGTTTTACAGGGTGAAGCCGGGATTGGTAAATCGCGCTTATTCGAAGATCTTGTCCGTCAGGCAGAGACGCTGAATGTGAAAACATTCGTTGGCAGCGGGGATGGCATTGAGAAATCCAATCCCTATCATGCGTGGCGTCCCATCTTTGACAAGATTTTTGAAATTGAAGATTTGTCTGCGAAAAGTGATTTTACCGGGGAAATGGATGCGGCAATTACAGATAGTGTTGTTGAAAAATTAGCAAGGATCGATCCGGACCTTGTTCGATATGCTCCACTGATCGATGTTGTTTTGCCAATTCACATCCCGGATAATGAGTTGACTTTAGCCATGTCCGGTGAAATTCGGGGTGGCAATGTTCGTGAGATATTAGCCCGGCTACTGGCTTTCGAAGCAAACACGACCCCGCTGTTGATCGTACTGGAGGATCTGCACTGGTTTGATTCAGCGTCGTGGGCATTGCTGGTGGATGTTCAGCAAAAAGTGCGACCGTTGTTCCTGGCATTGAATACCCGTCCGTTATCAGACCCAGTTCCGGTGCAGTTCAAGCAAATTATCGATGTACCGGGCGCGCGGCTGGTGAAACTCGAAGCGATGATGCTTGACGATGTGGAAGCATTGGTATGTCAGCGTCTGGGTGTCAAGTCTGTGCCGCCAATGATTGGCAGGTTGATCCGCGAAAAGTCGGAAGGACATCCATTCTTTGCTGAGGAACTGGCGTATGCCCTGCGTGATTCGGGGACCCTGGTAATCGAGAACCAGGAATGTCAGGTATATTCACGGTTCATGAATTTTGAAGACTTGGCGTTGCCCGATACACTCCAGGCAGCCATCACGAATCGTATCGACAGCCTCGATCCCTCCCAGCAACTGACGCTCAAAGTGGCCAGCGTGATCGGACGGATTTTTGCATTCCGCCTCTTGGAGGCAATCCATCCTATTGAGGCGGATAAGTCGGCGCTTCCGGATTACATGGCGACATTAACCCGTTTGAGCCTGACGCTGGTCGAATCGGAAGCGCCTGATCTCGCTTATATTTTTAAGCATGCCGTGACACAGGAAGTTGCCTATAACCTGATGCTCTTCTCCCAGCGCAGGCAGTTACATCAGGCGGTCGCCGAATGGATCGAGCAAACCTACGAAAAAAACATCGAAGCGTATTACGCGCTTCTCGCTCATCACTGGTCTCAGGCCGCGGAGACGTCCGAAGCACAGCGGAATGATCAAGCCCTTCTCAAGGCAGTCGAATATCTTGATAAGGCTGGGGAACAGGCGGTACAGAATTATGCCAACCAGGAGGTGATCCAGTTTTTCACCCAGGCACTTGAGTTGGATGACAAATTATCCGGGCCAGAGGTCGGTCAGATCACGCAGGATCGGCGCATCCGCAGGGCGCGCTGGCACAGCCGGATCGGACTGGCGCACTATGGACTCGGTTCCTTGCCGGGTTGTGAGCGGCATGTTCGAGAAGCGTTGCATTTGTTGGGATATCCTATTCCAAAATCCAGAGTCCAATTTGGTTTGGGTCTGATCCCACAAATTATTCGTCAGGTGTCTCATCGCTTCTTTCCAGCCCGTCATGTTGGAGTGCTCAAAGGCCAGGAGCTGGAAGTGGCCATAGAAGTTTCGCGTCTCTATGAATTAATGGGAAGAATTTACTTTTACTCTCAGGAAACGCTTCCCATCATGTATTGTATTCTTAGCTTTGTGAATACCGCTGAAAAGGGTCAGCGTTGTGACCAGCGTCTACCAAATTACGGTGGGAAAGTGGAGTGAAATCCGCGCCCGGGCAGAGAAGGCTAAAGCCCTTTGTGAGCAGTTGGGCGACTATCGTCAGTGGGGGGATAGTGCCGTTGTTCTGGCTGAAAGCGCGCTGATTTCAGGCGATATCCAGTATGCGCTGAATACTCAGAAAATATTGCTTGAGGATGCGCATCGAAGGCGCAATCCCCTGCAACAGGGTTGGGGATTATTCGGGGTCGCGGCGAACAATATTCGGCTGGGAAATGAAGCGATGGCAATTCCGATGCTGGAGGAGGCGCTTCAGATCCTGGAAGAGATTCCTAATCTCGCCTCCTCAATTAATACGAATGGAGAACTCGCTCTGGCGCATCTGCGTCTGGGTCAAAGCGAACAAGCGCTGGCTTATGCAAGCCGGGTCATTGATCTGGCATTAGACATATCTCCAACCGTTTATTCCATGGATATTGGATTTGCTGCGGTCGCTGAAGTTTATTTTGAACTCTGGGAAAGAACGCTTCACGATCCGAACCGACAATTGGAGGCCGATAAATACAGGTCGCTTGCTGGGAAAGCGATCAAACTCCTGCGTGCTTTCCAGAACGTTTTTCCGATTGGCCAACCTCCTGCGTATTATTATCAGGGCTGGTATGAATGGTTGAGGGGTAAACCACAAAATGCAATTACGTTCTGGCGGAAGGGATTGGAAGCCGCCCAGAAATTCAATATGCCCTATGAGGAGGGATTGATCCGAGTTAAGTTAGGGGTCGCTTTGAAGGATGACTTGATCGAGCGGAAGGAACGCTTTGCGCGCGCGATTCAGATCTTTGAGGGGATGGGCGCAGTCCATGAGCTGCGGTCTGCAAAAAGAGCAGAGGCGGAAGTAACTCAAATTTAAAAATCAAATTTTACGAATGGCAAAACGAAGAATCCATTACCAAACACGAAAAACTGATTTCCTTCAATACGTATCGTTTATCCTCATCAAGTAAAGTTGAGAGACCCACCGTACAAGGAGATGGCGCTAGGCAATGCACACCTTAGAAGTGAAGAGAGATTATCGGCGGCATATTCTCCATCATTACAATCGTCACGCGTATTTTTACGATAGGATGGAATTTATCCGCCGCGGGACTCGTCGTAAAGCCATGACATTGAGCGGGTGGCGCAGCGGCGAGAGAATCCTGGATCTCTGTACTGGGACCGGTGAAATGGCGCTGGTGTTTGCCTCTCAGGGTGCAAAAGTGGTTGGCACCGATATCGCTCGCGGGATGTTAAAGCGCGCGGTCAACAAAAGCCTGGGCACCGCAGCCACGTCAGCCTGGGTTGAAATGGACGCGACCAATTTGGCGATCGCGGATCGTTCTTTCGAGATTTCCCTGATTTTTCTGGCGCTCCATCATATGCCTATTTCAGTTCAAGTGTGCGTGCTCATGGAACTACGCCGGGTGACCAGCCGGCGCATTGTGATTATTGAACCGGATGTACCAGTGGATCGTCGCTGGAGCCCGCTTTGGTCATTTGTGGCTTCCATTATCGATGAGTCCGAGTATATGCATGAATGGGTCTATCAGGACTTTATCAATACCTGTCATATGGCTGGTTTGAATGTGGAAGCTGTCCATGGGACGACCTTTGGGCTGCATCGCATTCTCCTTTGTGATCCTCAAATGGGAGCACCCAGAAGTTGAAGCGTGAACTCGGAACTCTTGAGCGGGCATTATTGATTGCCGATCAACACGCGCCATTTCATATTGTCAGTGTTCTACGTCTTGAAAACGCGCCTTCCCCGCATATCCTGAAGCAATCGCTGCAGATTTTGCAGAACCGCCACCCTTTTCTTAGATCACGTCTTCTCTATGAAAAGGGAAACTATTATTTTGCCAGGTTGGTGAACCCAGCTCTCCCATTTTATTTTTTTCCGCGCTGGAATGCCGATCACTGGGTTTATATCGCGGAGGTCGAACTTGGCAAACGCATCGATGCGTTGAGCGGGCCTTTGTTCCGTTGTACCTATCTTTACAGTGAGGCGGATGAACGCGGGGATATTATCTTTTCATTCTTTCATTCGATTGTAGATGCCTCCTCAGTGAGCCATTTCCTCCACGAACTATTAACAGTTTGTGCTTCATTCATGGACCAGAAAACTGTTTCTCTCTATGAACTGCCTGCCACCCCTCCAGCGGAATTCCGTTTTCCACCGGCCTTTCGCGGATTGCCATTAGCCCTCCATCAATTGCGATATGCGTCTCAACAAATGATCGATGAGTTTGTTTATCAAATACAAACGCGCAGCAAACGGATGCCTCCCCTGCACAATCATTTTTCACAAGGTCATATCCTTTCCACCCAATTACCGGAAGATCTCACTGAATCTCTTGCCAAGCGGGCACGCAAAGAAGGCATGACTCTTAACAGCGTTCTTAATGCCGCCATGCTGCTGGCTGTCAACCGGCATCTTTACGTGGGTCAACAAGTCCCTATGCGGACGTTTTCATTCGCAAGCCTGCGTCCCTACGTCCAGCCACCCTTGGGTGATGAAGATCTGGCTAGTTATATTTCCTTGCTGCGTTATACGGTTTTCGTGAGTGGAGGCATTGAGTTCTGGTCGTTGGCGCGTAGTTTGCACAAGAAAATCTATTCTTCGCTAAAGTCTGGTGATAAATTTGTGGCTGCCACATTGGCTGAACCCCTGATGAAAATGGTCACGAACTCCAAATCCTTTCGCATGGCGTCCACTGCCTTGAACTATAGTGGCGTTGTTCCCGTCCAATCGGTTTATGGAAGCATCCGGGTCATGGGCTTGCATGGATTTGTATCGGCTTACGATCTTGGCCCTGAATTTTCCGCCGAGGCGCAGATCTTTAACAACCAGTTATTCTGGGATTTTATGTATCTTGAGGCAGATATGAGCCGCGAGGAGGCGAATGCAATTGTGGAGGAGATCAAGAGTATTTTGAATTCTTCAATAATGTAGGGCGGTGTCAACCCACCCTACGGCACACTCAAGCCGAATCTTGTCGCCTCAGCAGGAACCAGGTAACGCCTAGGAAAAGAAACGTCATCCCTGTTAATACTGCCCATGATTTGGCAAGTTGCGCATCGTCATAGGGAAGTCGCAAATCATCCTTCGCTTCGGGGTAATTGAAGCAAACTGTTTTCAGCCCACTGTTGGGGTCAAGTAGGTTTTCCGGTACATCATTACAAAGAATCGTGCTTTCCGCGATCTTGTTCATATCAATTGTCACGCCGAGCGCGGTGAGCGACCAGCGTGTGGTCGAAAGATATGACATCGGCTCGAACTTGTTGCCGCGCAAATCGAAGACCGCGCCGGCGAAGAAGAATTGGAAGAACAACATCATGGTGAGGATGTAGATCGCCATCTCTGTGGATTTGCTGACCGCCGAAATGATGAGGCCAAAGCTGATGCCTGCCATCATGGTCAAATAGAGTGTGATGAATATTTCAACATAACCGTTGAAATATAAACCTTTCGCGGGGATGTCTACCCCAAAGGAAATAATCAGAAGATAGAGTAGAACTTGTATGATAACAAAGATGCTGTATAAGAATGCCTTGCTCAACAAATAAGGCAAGACTTTTAGATTAACCATCCGTTCGCGCAGGAAGATCGAACGCTCTTTAACGAGGTCATTCGATGGTACGAAGAGACCGGTCAATACAGCTTCCAGTCCCATCACGAAGATAAAGGTATTCGTCCCCGGGAAGGGCGTATAGTTCTCCACCATCGTTTTCGCCGCCGCGACCGGGTCAGCCAGGATCGCGAGATTCCCTGTCAGAATATCAGGCTTGGCGATGACGAGTTGCAACGTCGCCGTCACCGGAAAGAGCAGCAACATCAGGAAGAGCGTGATTGGGTCGCTGAACAGGACACTCAGTGAGCGTTGTGTCAGAACCACTAATTGTCGGAAAAAATCTCCGATGCCAAATCCCACTTTCGGTAAGGGGCGCCGGGGTATAGAGGCAAGAGTCTTTTGGCGGTCCTGAATATACTTTTTGTGTTGGGCAGGTTTCTTTTCCTGAAAGACCTGCCGCCATTCTTCGCCTTTGCTGTCGATACGTTCATAAATATCGGCAAAGTCTTCTACTTCGAAAAAATTCAAGGTTTCTTCAGAAGGACCAAAGTAGACAAGCTTGCCTTCGGAGAGAAACGCGACATGATCCGTTTGTACAATATTATTGGTCGCGTGCGTCACAAGGATGACCGTGCGTCCTTCATCGGCCATGCGGCGCAGCGTGTGCATCATCTTCTTTTCGAGGCCCGGGTCAAGACCTGAGGTCGCTTCATCAAGATAGATCAATTTTGGGTCAGCCAGTAATTCTGCGGCGATGCTGACGCGCTTGCGTTGCCCGCCCGAGAGATTGGAGATGCGCGTCTTGCGGTTGGCTTCCGTATTCATCGAGACTGTATCGAGCACCGCGTCGATGCGACTCTTATGTTCGTCTGGAGATAAGTTCGCGGGGAGTCGGAGGCGGGCCGCGTAATCCAACGCTTTTTCGACGGTGAGGCTTGTGTGCAGAATATCCGATTGGGCACGTATCCAAGTTGGGATCGGAAGCTTTCATATTCCTTATAAAAATCATGCCCGTTGAGCCGCACCTGCCCATCGCCGCGACGAATGCCGATCAGCGCGTTGAGCAATGTGGATTTGCCCGCGCCGCTCCCGCCGACCAAAGCGATAAATTCTCGAGGCAAAACAGAAAGATTGACGTTATCCAGGATGCGCTGCTTGCCGCTCTTTGTTTTGATATCCTTCGAAAGTCCAGTAGCATCGAGCCGCATGCCGCTGCTTTGATAGGGGATTAGCTGCCCATCCTGAAAGAGCAAAAGGAATTTGCTGATCTGGATCAAATCCCCTTCATGCAGTTCAGCTTGCTTGATCGGTTTATCGTTGACATAAGTGCCGTTACTACTATCCAGGTCTTCTAACAAATATTGTTCGTTCACCTGACGAACGAGTGCATGTCTGCGTGAAACTTCGGAATGATCGAGAACCAGATCACAGGTCGGTAGACGCCCAATCAATACGTGTTTGATCTTTGCGATCTCCGTGGCGGGTGCGGACTGCAAAAAACCATCCATGCCTTTGGCTTGCGCGGCGGGATTGATCAGAGTGAAGCTGACTGAAACACCGTATTCATCATCTCCGAGCCGAACAATTGATTCGTTCCCGAGCGGATACAAATGGTCTGGCTCAAGGGGTTGATTATTGAGCAGTGTTCCATTGGTGCTATGTAAATCCCGGATGACAAACCCCGTTTCGGTGTTCAGGATTTCGGCATGGCGACTCGATACAAAGCGCAGAGTCTCGGGGACGCGCAGGTCGGCATCCAGGCCTCTCCCAATGATGAGCTTGTCTATTTGAATGGGAAAATAATTTGTCTTGCCGGTATGCCAGCGGATCTTGAAATGAGGTTTGTTTAAGGGCGCTTCACTGGCCAGCCCTGCGGAGGGTGGGATCGTCGCACACGCTTCTGAGGAGAGCTCCGAGAGGAGGGTTTCACTCCCAAGTTGAAATTGGATGCGGATTTCCTGTCCCTGCTCATCCTGACCCAGGCGGATTTCATCGCCATCCCTTAAGTACATATCCTTGGCGTACACGCCGTTGACCAGGACGCCATTACGACTCCCCAGATCAATCAACCGATAGCCGCCTTTTTCGCGGCGAATCTCCAAATGCTGGCGGGAAACGGATTGATGCACATCCGGGACAGACACATCGTTACCGGTTGCGCCGCGTCCAATGCGTGTTCGTTCACCGAGGCGAACTGTTTCTATCCTGCCATCGGTCCAGTGGATGACGATCTGGGTGTGTTTGAGGAATAACGTTCCTTGATGTTCCGTCACTATCGCCTCCAAGCCAGTTGAATAATGATAATATTATACGAGTTTTTTTATCACCAAAATCGCAAAGGTGTTGCATTATGAGTGAAGTCACATTGGAAGATATCCAGAGATTGGTGGGGTTACAGTTGGGTGCGCGGAATGTACGAGAGGCCGACCGTTTTCTCGAAGATTTGGCAGCCGAATCAGCGGATGTGGCGAATCTCATCGCGTCTGTGGAAGAGAAATATAAGATTACCATCAAGGAATCGGAAATCGCAAAGATCTTCACGCCCAAGGATTTGTTTGAGTTGGTAAAAGAACGCACATCCTTGCGAGGGGCCACGCGCTGAGCGGATTTAGGCGACACTTGCACCAGCACGATTTGCCACACCGCATGATTTGCTATGAATTTTGAAATGCTAAGCATTTCATAGCAATTCAAAAATCACGTACGGTGCCAGTGAGCAAATCGAAGTGCAGGTGAGACGAAGCGCAGGCGACAAAGCAATCCTGACGCACAAATTGGAGACAACACATTGGAGATTAACACCTTAATTGAAATGATCGAACTTCGCGCGCAGGATTCCGGGGAGAAAATTGCGTTCACTTTTGAGGGACAACCTACTTCTTTTCAAACGATATGGCAAGGTGTCAATCAATTTGCATCATACTTGTTGAATAAAGAACTTGCGCAAAAGGAGCGCGTAGTCATTGCACTGCCGAATGGGGCAGAATTCTTTTTTGCATTTTACGGAGTCCAGCGCGCGGGTGGAATTGCTGTGCCTCTCTTTCCTGATTCAAGTGCTGAACGAATCGCATCCATTGCGAAATCATGTGAGGCAAGCTCTATTGTTTTACCTGAAAGTTCGTTGAAGAGAGGTGAACTCGAAGCAAAGGACTTTTCGTGTATTACTTTTTCCGAAACACAAAAAGCTGAATTAAGAATTAATTATCCTGAAATTCAACCAGATGATATTGCCTTTCTGCAATATACATCTGGCAGCACCGGCAATCCCAAAGGCGTGATGTTGACTCACGCCAATCTGCTCACGAATATGCGACAGATGATTGCTGGAATGCAGATCACGCAAGAAGATATTTTTGTCAGTTGGCTGCCCATTTATCATGACATGGGACTCATCCTCATGACGCTGGTCCCGTTTTATCTCGCAGCGGATGTGGTAGCAGGCTATGGGTTGGCGGAAGCGACCGTTGGTGTCAGCATGTGGACGCCGCAAACGCCGGCGCGCGTCGATGCGAATGGACTCGTCTCGGTCGGTCATCCATTTCCGGACGTGGAACTAAAGATTTTGAAAGATGATCCGTCCAGTCAAATTGGTGAGATCATGATCAAGAGCGCGGCCAATTCTAAGGGATATCTTCATAACCCCGCAGAGACCAAAGCTTTGTTCTGGAAGGATGGTTACATCCATAGTGGTGACCTGGGTTATCTGGATGAAAATGGATATTTGTATATTGTGGGACGCAGGAAAAACATTATCAAGCACGCGGGCGAGACCATTGCGCCGCAGGAGATTGAAGAAACAGTGGATGCAATCTCAGGGGTTCGCATGTCTGCTGCGGTTGGCATTGACCGTGGCCGGGTGGAGGGGGAACAAGCCTATGTCTTTGTGGAGGTGCGCGAGAAGCCAAACATTTCGGAATGGGGTTATGAGTTGACTGTGGAAATTGTGCAAGCGATCCATGACCGTTTAGGGATTCGTCCCGCGCGAGTGGTTCTGGTCAAGCCCCATACCATTCCAAAGACTCATAATGGAAAGGTACAGCATGTGAGATTAAGAGAATCTTATTTGGACGGAACGTTGCGAGCACAAGGAAAGATTTTGTATCCGGAGTATTGATGTCATTGCGAGGGCGATCGCCCCGAAGCAATCTCCACCGCTATTATAGAGATTGCTTCGGGGCCTAAAGGTTCTTGGCAATGATGAAAAAATCATATGATCCTCGGCATTGGCATTGACATTACTGAAATCAGAAAGATCGAAGAAAGTATTCGAAGCGAAGCATTTCAACGAAAGGTATTCACAGCTTCTGAGTTGAAAACTGTGGCTGGATTCAAAAATAAAGCCGAACATCTGGCCGGAAAATTTGCGGCGAAGGAAGCTTTTATGAAAGCCATCGGCGCAGGGATTTGGCAGCAGGTCTGGTTTGCGCAGATTGAGATATTGAATGACGAATTTGGAAAACCTTTTATCAAGGTTAGTGGGGAGGCGGAGAAGCGTTTAAAGGAAAGTAAGTCAGAGAAAGTTCACATTAGCATTTCCCATTCGGGAGGAATGGCAGTCGCGGTGGTGATTTTGGAGAGTTAACTGACTCTTCCTAACCACAACTGGTATAACCCAAAACAAAAGAGTGCAATTGCAGAAATTCCCAACAAAATATGGTTTATCTTTGGTCCTAATTGACGGGCGGTACTAAATAGAAGAATAATGGTTACCAAACTGAGAACCATTGTGAGATAAAAGCCCACTATAAACCCTAGTCCGTAAACTGGTGTTTCGCGCCAGCCAGACAAAAGGATTGGACCGGTAACCAACGTCCAGAAGATGTAAGGGCTCGGATTCAATATGTTTACGAAGGCAGCTTTCAAAATGCTCTTTTGCGTTCCTGATTCTGTCGAGGGAATCGTTGGATCGAAGTTTTTCCAGGTTTGGTAAGCGCCATAAGCAAGATACAGGACAAATAATCCACCGGAAATGTACAAAAACCGCTGAAGCCATAAAGGAACCTGACTTAGCACAAGCAAACAAATGGTAATGATCGGGCCATCGCTGATCAGTGGGGCGAAGGCAGCCGGGAGAACGCGCCTCCAGCCCTTTGTCAAAGTTTGGGAATCCCAAAATGGACCCTCCAGACCAATTTCGGAGAAGATATTAACCATTTCATCCGGACCCGGGCGACGCGATTCAATAGTGAGGCGATTACCATACCAGGTCACTGCCAACTGCCATAATTGATCCAATGAGACGAGAGGCCGCTTCGTTACTCCATTCACTTTGCACCACTGGTTTACGTGTTCTTCCGACCGGAAGAAAAGCATGCTTTGTCAGGTGTAGATAATATCCTGCCACCATTGCGCGGCCGGGACCGCAAAATGAACCACACATTCCTGCGGCAGGGGTTTTCCATCGCGGAGTTGAAATGTCAGAGGTTCGCCACAATCTGGACAAGTCGATTCAATGTCCGCATCACGTTTCAACGCCGCGGCAATGCCGAAGGCATCCCAGGCGCAATTGGCAAAATAGACTTTTTCCTCAATTTTCACCCGATGCTGTGTCTCGATCCCTGAAAAAGGAGGAGCCATGCGAATACGAGATGTACTGCCTGGCTCTACTACAAGCAGCCGCTTCTCGTATAGCCTTTGAAAGGCCTGCTCTACGTCAGCCATAGAACTCCCAATTCCTAATGCGATATCAATGGATGTGGGCATCCGGGTTGTACGCGCGATCATTTCATAAATGTTCAGCTTAACAGAAGTATCAAAGTCCATAAGCTAGCTCCCTTCATCGGAATCAAAATAAGGTAGAGCCATGTCTATGATTGTCCAACGACTTCATAATGGACGACGGTTGGTTCAAATTCAAGCAGAAACTCCTTGTCTTCAGGATAATATTTTGCGACTTCTACATTCTCGCCTGCAAACGCTTTGATTGACTCGATATCTTTCCAGAAGGTGAGAGTAATAAAATGCGTGATCGCACCCTCACTCCGTTCAAGAATATGGACGCTGAGGTTGCCCTCCACCGACTGATAATCTGGGATGGCACGCGCATTCAGGAATTCACGATAGGCGCCGGCTTTTGCGGCGGGTACTTTTCCATGCCACATTCTGGCGATCATTTCATTCCTCCTCAAAAAGAAACTTCGTTGGGTCTTCAGTGAACTTTGACCAGGCGATACATTGACGCGGGGTGAAGACGAATAATCCACCTTCGTCCCATGAATTGGGCCCGGGCGTGTATCCTAAATCTTTATACTTTTTGTAGGCTTCAGAAAGTTTTCTTCCGAATTCGGGTGAAGGCTTTTCGGCAGGCCGAGATGTACCTTCGAGGATAATGGCTTCCATGCCACTTTCGAGATGGACGGAAACATATGGATTGGAACTGATGTTGAGGGCGTGCCGCGTTTCGGGACTGCCATCGTAATAGATCTTTCCGTCCACATAAACGCACCAGCGCGGGACCACATGTGGATGTCCATTGGGGCGGACAGAACAAAGCCAATAATGTTTGGCTTCCGTCAATTGCGTGGCGACCCAGTCCCAGGTCAAGAAAGAGACCGGCTTGTCCACGTATCCTTTTGGAAAATTTGGGCGGGTGATTTTTATTGGTTCCATACCCCAAACTATAAAGCAAATTTTGCCAATCCGCAATCAATTGAAAGAGGAGGAAGGTATCCTTTTACCTGGGTGCTTTTGAGTAGGGAGGAAACCAGTCCACCATAAGCCGAAATGGTAGCCACTGAACGCGACAGCATATCCACCGATCACATCTAAAATATAATGCTGGCCGGTGAACAAGGTGGAAAATGAAACGATCACCAAAATCAGAAACCATAACAATTTCTGGCGCGGGTACCAGCGGCTAAAGAATAGAGCTAGCAGCGTTGTAATATAAATGTGGCCACTCGGAAAGGCATCATACCTTCCCCAACGTTCATGGAGCATGCGAAGGAGAAGCGTAAAGATGTCATTTCCATGCAATGAAGCTGGTTTTACATATGTTGGCACCAAAATAAATATGATGACGCTAAAGGTAAATGTGAAAGTACAGGCTGCAAGAAAGGAACGAAATGCACGATCCTCTGTTTTTAAAACACTCCATATCACACTGACCAGCCAGAGAACATAACAGAATACGTATGGCAGAACCCATATTGCCCAGATTGGAAAAATATCGATCGATAACTTTGGCTCGATTCCCCCTGAGACACGGTTGCTGGTTGGAATGTAAATGAGTTGAATCGCGTATGCAAGAATAAATAAGAGGATTCGTTTATTCACTGTCAAAGTGAATTTGTTTTCTTTTGACTTTCCACGAGCGTAGACACGAGAAGCCACAGACGACCTCCATACGTAGAAAAAATATAATTACTAAGCATACAATAATGCCCTCAAAGTTTCTATGGGGGAATTCATTTAGGGGGAAACGCTATTTGCTAGGATTCATGAAATGAAATTAGTCTTGTTGCACGATCACGGCGCGCACATCATCTGTATAGTTTTCCAGGTCATCGAGCCGCTGATGTCGATCAGCAATGGCAACTCCTGCAAGAGGTGGTCGTTCGAACCGATGATCTCCGCCTCATATCCGATCAATGTTTGGTAAGGATGTACTTCCAATGGGGTTTGGCTAAGCCCCACAATTACTGCGCGTCCCATCACACCCAGAGATTCAATCGTTTGTTTCATTGTTTTCGGTAAACCGATCATTTCCAGCGCGACATTTATGCCTTTGCCCTTCGTTAACTTACGGATTTCCTCCACTACATCCACGCGGCTGGCGTCGATGGGGATCGCGCCGTATTCCGATGCAAGTTCGAGTTTATCCAATTTGATATCGACCGCATAGACTTCGACTGCGCCCAGGGCCTTCGCCAGCTGAATGGCAGACATGCCGAGTCCTCCCACGCCGAAAATTGCCACCGTTTCCCCCTCTTTCACTCTGCCCCGGTGCAATGCGTGGAGCGCAGTCGCAGAAGCACACATCAGAGTCGCACCTTCTTCAAAAGAGATTTCCTCCGGCAAAGGGATCGCGTTCCGCGCCGGCACAGCGATGTATTCCGCATAGCCGCCATCGATGTGATGACCGATCATTTTCACAGTAGCACAGAACTGTTCATGCCCTGCTGTGCAGTGATAACAATCTCCACAGGAGATGTTGTAATGCAAACAAACTCGCTCGCCGGCTTTGATCGTTGTTACGTTCGAACCAACCCATTCCACTTCACCGGCGACTTCATGTCCCAGTGTGATTGGCATCATTCCCATCCTCGACCGCCCGGCTCGATAATGGGCATCCGAATGACAGATTCCTGCTGCACGCACGCGCACGAGAACATCCTCTTCGCCAACCGAAGGGATGGGAATCTGCTGCAGCACTAATGGCTTCCCAGGCTCGATCATGCGGATTGCTTCCATGAATACTCTCCTCAGAAATGAAAATCGTAATAGCGACCCTTCACTGCCAGCTTCGCTGATTTCTATGCCGCATCCCTTCGTAATCAGTGATTCCGGAATACATTTGGCGGGTCGCTCCTACAC
>WNFZ01020722.1_pt1 | contig 18404 bp, 16 predicted proteins | sample 5400081 | NCBI WGS metagenome assembly WNFZ01 (sample SAMN13153365, study PRJNA577476) | soil metagenome | isolation source: 80 cm soil or saprolite under grassland replicate 1 | place: USA:California | collected 2016-06-15 | reverse complement strand
TATTGGTCTCGCTGGCAAACGACGCGCGATCTTTCCCTGATCAAAAGTTGCGGGCGCGTACCTTGTCGCGGATCGCAGATGCCCTTTGGGAGCCCGATCCGGAACAGGGACGCGCACTCTTTCGCAAAGCCTGGGATTCAGCTGACGTTGCGGATCAGGAGTCCGCGCGCCTTGTTGCCGAAGAACGCAAGCGCCAGCAGGCAGACAACGGAAGTTTTGCTGTAGTTGCGCCGTCGGATTTGCGCTCAGAAGTCTTACGCCTTGCCGCCAAGCGCGATCGTGCGCTCGGTGAAGAGCTTTTGGACAAACTCAAAGACGCGCGCACCCGCGAAGCGAATGACGGCGGCTCGCCGACGCGCGACCCATTCGATACGCCGGCGGCAATCAAACAACGCCTGCGCCTGGCGAATCAATTGCTGGATACCGACGTGGAGCGTGCGCTGCAGTTTGCGGATCCTGTCCTCGGAACAATCACGATGGAAGGACTCAATTTCCTTTCGTTCCTGCGAGACAAAAATCCAGGAGCAGCCGATCAACGCTACTCCAGAATGCTGGCACTCGCGGAGACGGATTTGAAATCGGACGCTAACACCATCTCGCTGCTCTCCTCCTACTTATTCACCCCACATTTGTTCATTACCTTCGAGCGCGACGGTGGCGAGCAGTGGTCCCAATGGAATCAACGCACTCCGGCACCGGAGGTTACGCCGGAGTTGCGTAGCGCCTTCTTTCGCACTGCGGCACTGGTTCTGCTGCGCCCATCACCTTCGCGCGAACAGGACCGCAGCACGTCCGGCTTACAGGGTAAATACGTGGTCATCAAGCGACTGATGCCACTGTTCGAGCAGTATGCAGCGAAAGAGACAGTTGACCAATTGCGCAGCGAAATCGCGGTGCTCGGACAGGGTGCCGATCATACGGGCATGCGCGATGACGAAGGTAATAATCTAATACAACACGGAATTGCTCCAGATCGTACAGCGGAGGAGGTCGAGAAGTCGCTGCTGGATCGGGTTGACCGCGCCAAAAACTCTGCTGAGCGTGATGCGCTTTATTTGCAACTGGCGACCAAAACGGCGCAGAAAGGCGACATGCGCGCCCGCGACTTCACTGACAAGATCGACGACGGCGAGCTGCGGAAACTAGCCAAACCCTATGTGGATATGACGCTGGCTATGGTTGTAGTCGAGAAAAAAGATACTGAGAAGGCGCTGACACTGGCTGGCAAAGGCGAACTGACGCACATTCAGAGAGTGTGGTTGTTAACGCAGGCTGCTAAGTCGCTGCCGCCGGCCGATCGCGAGAAAGCATTGGAGATCATTAACGAGGCGGCGGTCGAAGCGCGCCGCATTGATGTTTCAGATGCTGACCGGCCGCGTGCTCTGGTCGCAGTTGCCAATGCTTTCGTGGTGACTGATCGAGGGCGTGCATGGGAGATGATGCTCGAAGTTGCCAAGGCTTCCAATTCCGCCGAAGGTTTTAATGGTGAGGATGGCCGGTTAGAATTGCAGCTACAAACCAAAAACATCACGTCGTTGCGGAGCAGCACAGTTGAAGACTTTAACCTGACCGGCGTGTTCCGCATGTTGTCGCAGGAGAACGCGACTCAGGCAATTGAACTGGCGCGCAGCTTTGAGGGTGAGGCCCCGCGGGCAACTGCTCTCATTGCTGTCGCCCGCACGCTGCTTAGCGAAAAGGCAAACTGAGCGGGATCCAAGGGTTTTCAAGAGCGGGCAAGCCCGCCTTCCTAACCTTGAGACTTTCAAACATCACTCTCTGGCTATAGCTCGGAAGCTTTGAAATCAACAAAAGCCTATCAAGTCTAATTGTCTCAGGGTCAGGAAGGCGGGCTTGCCCCCGCTTCTCTTCTGGCAATCAAGAGTAAATATTCATCGGTCTTGTCAGTAAGGCAACCGGATCGTCCACATTCAAGGCCTCCCTTACATAGAATGGCTCACCGGCATTGACGCCGATAAGCGAGCCAAAGTAACGCATGCGATACTCGATTTGATCGAGAAACCCCGGCTCGCTGATTCGGGTCTCGGGCTCGTTTGATTCCTGCCGGTAAAACTGCGATGTGTGTGCCCTGATCGCCGCCATCTTCTGCTCGACAAAATCTGAAACATCAACGATGAACGACGGTGTTACGAGACGCGAAAAAAGCGAGTGCATGATAGTGGGCATTCGCACCGGCTGTTGATTTCCTTCCCCATCGTAGCGGGCCATTGTTGCCAGCCGCGCGGCTTCGCGCACGATGCGGCACGTGTTGGCATGATCCGGATGAGGATCGTCCCAATGTGTTGTCAACAACACCTTCGGTTTATGCGAACGCAGCACGCGAACCAGTGCCGTGCGCACTTCTTCAGTCAACCAGATGTGGCCGTCCGGTTGGCCCAGGTTCAGCCGCAAGTCCAGGTTCATGATGCGGGAGGCTGCAATCGATTCTTCCGCGCGCATTTCCGGTGTGCCGCGCGTGCCCATCTCACCTCGAGTCATGTCGAGCACGCCGGTGCGATAGCCCAACGACTTCAAGCGAAGCAACGTACCTGAAACGGAAAGTTCCGCATCGTCGGGGTGGGAGAAAACCGCCAGCACGTCAAGCTCGAATTGTGATTCGTTCATTACCTCTTGAGGTTTAACTGAGGCCACGCTTTTGGTCAAGTGCGTGACGGTTTAACGCAAACTGTTTGTTTTCAACCAGCAAGCTACGATGTGACTACTACTTGATCAGCCTCTGCCACACGAGACTCTTTCGCTGGCTCAGCGGCGGCTTTGCGCGCGTTCACTTTGAATATGGCGCGCTAATTGATTACGAGGCAGAAACGTGACGCGGTTATATATCACTAGTCGGATGAGGCTACAATACCCTCATTGTAGCCACGCTATCTCTCTATGAAACTTGTTGTCCTCGGTTCAGGCACTTCAGTTCCGCATGCCGGTCGCAGCGCTGCCGGCTATTGGCTGGAAAATGAAAGCGGCCGGATACTCCTCGACATAAGCGCTGACGCGCCGCATCGTATCGCCAGGGAGGAACTTGATTGGGTTAATCTCGATGCAATTTGGATTAGCCATTTTCACCTCGATCACATGGGCGGGCTTGCGCCGTTTCTTTTTGGAACGCGCTCTGCTCCTCAAACTCAACAACGCCGCCAGCCATTGCGTATTTATGGCCCGGTTGGTTTCGTCAAAATCCTCCAGGCAATCGATCAGGCTAATGATTACCATCTACTCGAGCAGCCGTTTCCTGTGGAGCTGATTGAAACGCAGCCAGGGAATGAGTTTGAGTTCTTGCCCGGACTCATTGCCGCGACCTTCTCAACTCCTCACACAAGAGAAAGCCTGGCCATCCGCCTGACAGATAAAAGTGGCAGCGTGCTGGTCTATACGTCCGACACGGGATACTCCGAAGAGCTGGTCGAGTTTGGGAAGGGCGCCACCATCTTGCTGATGGAATGTTCTTTCCATAAAAACAAGCCTATAAAGACACACCTGGAATTAGCGGACGCGATGCGATTGGCGAGAAAGTGTGGACCTCAAATGGTAGTGTTGAGTCATCTCTATGCTGAGTGGGATGGCATCGATCTTGCCGGTGAAGCGCGAATGCTTTGGTCCGGCCAAACGATAGCAGCATTCGATGGGCTGCGATTGGATTTCTAGACCAGGCAATTCGAGTCTGAATCGCATATGCAAAAGATCTTCCTGATATTACTAGCAGTTGGGTTGCCAATCTTGTCTTCGTTTCCGGCGCCATATTTCCATTCAAAGGGCCTCGGGGAACGGTCAAAGGGTCCTCATATCGATGGTGAAGCAGAGTTGCTTGAGATAGGTCGTGCGCCAGGATTCGCGCGGGCGCGCGAGTCGTCTCCGGAGATCAAAGTTGTTTCTTACAACATCCGCTGGCGCAGCGGAGATGATCTGCACAAGCTGGCACGACTTCTGAAGGAGGATCCTGAAATTGGCGGCGCTGCCATTCTCGGGTTACAGGAAGTGGATCGAAACAAGAAACGCAGCGGCAACAGAAATACAGCCGCATTTCTGGCCGCAGAGCTAGGCATGTACTACGCCTGGGCTGCACCGCCACGCCCGGCAATTGAAAAGGAAGAAGAAACCGGCGTTGTTATTTTGAGCGCATATCCGCTAACCGATGTTCACCGCCTCGTCTTGCCTCACGAAGGCCCAGGTGGCAGACGACGAAGTGGCGCTGGGAGCGACTGTAAAAATCGGGCAGACAGAGATGCGAGTTTATTCCGTGCATTCCGAGACCCGGATTCCAATAGCTTGCAAACTCGAGCAGATGAAAGCTGTCCTAGATGATCTGGCGTGCTACCGCAAAGAGATGCCGGCAATAATTTTCGGCGACCTAAATACCTGGGAACTTGAGGCTGTCAGCCAAACGTTCGAGCTCTTCGGCGCGGCAAGTTTTCAAACTCCCTTTGATGATCAGTCTACATTTTCTCGACGCGTGCTCTTTATTCCAATCGACCTAAAACTCGATTGGATATGGCTGCGAAGCCTTGAGCCAACCAGGCACGGAATCGATCGCGCGATCAAGCTGTCGGACCATTGGCCGTTGTGGGTCGTTATAAGGAGACCGGGAAGCGGTGGCTGAGAGAGCACGTACAATAAGCCATGCTGACACTCATTGTCTGAACACTTCAGTAGAGAGCCTGAGTGCCAACAACGGGTCGCCACCGCTCCCGGTTCTAATGCGCAATTTGACCGCCACGCTGAATTGAGGACCAGCCGAAATTGGCTCTCGATATGGTAAAGTACCGCCTGCACCAATAGCGTTCCGCTTAAAGATTTTCAAAAAAACCGAATTCGGGGATAACAGTATGAGGTGTCCAAAGTGCGGGAGACGGGCCGGCTGGGCCAGGACCCGGTGTCCTGCGTGTAAGACTAAACTCATCACTTGGTACATCATCGCAGTGATTATCATCGTCAGTGCCTGTTATGGCGGGCTCATAATCCTCGAAAAGGTAGGATAGAGACTTACGATCTCGAATTTGAGATCTGAAATCCGGCAAGCTCAAAATCTGAAAACGAGAGCGGAGCACTTTCATCTTACGCGCGAGCGCACAACACTTACAAAATCGCGCCGACCTGGGTCGCAGTCTCGGGCGCGACCTGAACAGTTGCTGCCGCAGGTCGGGAGACGTTCAGCGCACACGCACGACGATGTTGTTGCTCGTCAGCGCATTCCCGGTTGCTCTCTGTAATTCTGCGATCGCCTTGTTGAGATCAGTCTGCGCGCGTAATTCATTTCCGCGCGCAGTAGTTAAAGCTGTCTGACGCTCAAGCACCAGGAACACCGTTGATTGCCCGGCGTCAAGTTTTCTTTGCTCGCTTTGATACTGCTGCTCACTTGCCTGCCGGGCAATAATTGCGGAGTGCAAGCGCGCCTCCTCGCTGCGCACCACCTGCAATGCATTCCTCACGTCAACCTGAATCGACTGCTCCAGTTGTTCGCGCTGCGTGGCGATACGCTGGCCTTCAACGAGTGAACGTCCCAGCTGCGCCTGCGCCGTGCGGTTTCCGAGGGGCAGGTTAATTTGCACCCCCACGCGAAAGTTATTGAACCGATTACTCAGCAGGTTTTGCAGCGACTGGTCGTAGCCGCCAATGAGAAAAGGCGACAGCGCTTGCGGCGGCTGCGGCGTCAATAGCGGCAATCCTGCCCGGGCAAGAAGCTGGTCGACTCTATCCCGAAGCTCCTGAGATGAGGCGCTGTTGAAAGGATTCCCGCTTCTGCTTTGCAAACCCGCCAAGCCGACCATGCCGTAACTACCGACCAGATCAATCGCCGGTTTGGTCTGCTCACGAAAATACTTCTGATCGATTTGATTGATCTCTCGCACAAGATTCGACTGCTGCAGCTCAGGCCGGTTTTCCATCGCCGCTTTCAAAGCATCCGGCAAGGAAACATCAGGCGGAGCGAGGTCCACGGAATCGGTAGGAACCACCGAGAGGTTCCAAAGGTCAGCCAGGCGATTCACCGCGATGAGGTTCTTCAAATTGTTTTCGGCACGAGACACTTCTTCCAGCGAGCTGAAGAGGCTTTGCTCGAAGCCAGCTACCTGCGCCTCTGCCGCCACCACGTCGATCGGCGCCAGCGCGCCTTCCGCAACCAGGCGCTTGTTGTGTTCGAGCTGCAGACGCGAATCACGCACAGCATCCCTTTGCACTTGTAAATTCCTGAGTGCAAAAACAAGATCCCAGTACGCACGTTGTACGCCGGTTATCGTTTCGATCGCCCGTTGTCGAAACTGCGCATCGGTGAGCGAGAGATTTTTTTTGGCAATCTCAATCTGCCGCCGGCTGTTATCAAAGCGCAGCCCTCGAAACAGCGGCTGGGTGTAGTTAAACGTTAACGCCGTCGGGTATTGCGGGCTCAGTGGCACAAACTGATTGTCGGTGGTCTGACGAATGGAAGAGAAGTCGAGACGATAGTTGCCGCCAAACTTCGGTGTCTGTCCTTCCAGCCGGCCGGTTGCGGTGTAGTCGCTGGAAGTGGTGACACCATTCGAACCCCCGGTGAGAAAACTCGAGATAGGGTTCTCGAAGCGCTCGTAGTAAGAAGATGAGCTGAGGCGCGGATCGTAAACACCACGCGCAGCAGTTAGATCAAACTCAGCGATCTTCACATTGTGGCGTGCAACTTCAATGTCCTTGTTGTTTTCCAGCGCCAGTGCCAGCGCCTCGCGAAGCGAAAGCGGCCGCTGACGATCCATGTCGACACCAACGCGACCGAGTTCCGGCAAGCGTCTTTCAGCCGGATGAAACTCAGGAGCGATCGCGGGCACCTGCAACTCCTGGGGTGACAGAGAAGGCGATGGTGTTGGTGTCTGCGCGATAGCGTTTAGCGAGCACAGCAAGAACGCCAGGAGCAAAACCGCGGCTTTGCCTCTCCGCACTGTGCGGCGGCGAAGCGGCAAATCATGATTTGTCTCAACGTCAATCATTGTTCTGACTCAACATCAATTTAAAAAACCTATCGCTTGTTTACCTAGTTTTTCGAAACTAAACCTAACAACGACGCCGTCGCGCTTGCCGTCTTGCGTCGCGCCCAGGCAAATGCTCCGGTCACACGCGAGCCGATGATTCCCCAAACTCTACTTCGGCCAAGATCGTCGAAGAGTGAATAGAAAACAGGAACGGCCAGCAACGTCAGCAGCAAACACAGCGACTGCCCGCCAACTACCAGCACGCCGATTGAGCGGTTCGTGCCGGAACCCGGACCACTGGAGATTGTGAGCGGCAACATACCGGCAACCAGCGCGATCGTAGTCATCAGAATCGGACGTAAGCGATCACGGTTGGCGCGAACGATCGCCTCGAGCCGTTCCATACCCCGCGCCCGTAACTGATTCGTGTGATCGATTTGCAGAATTGCGTTCTTCTTGACGACGCCGAAAAGCAGTAACAATCCCAGTCCGGAGAAAATATTTACGGTCTGTCCCGTGATCAGCAGCGACAGGATGCCAAAAGGTATTGCCAGCGGCAGGGTCAGCAAAATCGTAATTGGGTGAATGAATGATTCAAACTGCGCGGCCAGCACCATGTACATGAATACAAACGACAGGATGAACGCGAGCACGAAGTAGTAGCCGGCGCGGCCAAGTTCTTTTGAACGGCCAGCCAGACCCGTTTTGTAAGCAGCATCGATGCCCACTTCTGTCGCAAACTGGTTCATTTTTTGAATTACCGCCGCCTGTGACCCACCCGGTTTTACGTTGGCCAGCAACGTTAACTGACGCTGGCGGTTCAGGCGATCGATAGCTGAGGGACCCGTCCCCTCTTCTACTCGCACCAGATTGTCGAGACTTACCCAGCCGATTTTTGACGAGGACACGATCATCTGCTTGAGACCCTCGACGCTCGATCGAAATTGTCCGGTCGCGCGCACGCGCACGTTGTATTGATCGGTGCCGGCATTGAAGGTGGAAACTTTTTGACCGGCTACCAGGGTGTTCAAAGCCTGCGCGACATCGGCTACGCGCACTCCAAGGTCCGCTGCGCGCGCACGATCTATAACCACGCGCAACTCCGGCTTTCCCGAAACGAGCGAAGAGTCGGCGTCTACAACATCCGGAATAGTCTTCATCTTCGCCAGAAAAGCTTCGGAATATTTCGTCAGCTTCTCGAGGTCGGGACCGCCGATGACATATTGAATGTCGGCGTTTCGGAAACCGCCGCCGGAAATTGCTGCGACCGGCTGCACGCTCGTTCGTAATTGCCCCGGAAACTCTTTCAAGTATTTCGCCAAGACTTCTGATCGAGCGCGCAACATCAGATCACTCTGCGATATGCTGCGCTCCTCGAGCGGCTGCAGCTTGACGTAAACTGAAGCGACGTTTACTTGCTCTTGAGACCCGCCGCCGATTGTCGTCAGGGTATCGGTGACGCCAGGCAGTCTCCGTATGTCCGCGGAAATCCGCTCGGCCAAAGAAGAGGTTGCCGCGAGCGTTGAGCCTTCCGGCGCGCGCACATTAATCTCAAACTGTGACTGGTCGTCAACAGGCAGAAAGTTTTTTCCAACGAACATGAACAACGGCACGATACTGATGATCACGACGAGGCAGGCGCCCACAACCACCCAGCGATGGGCCATCGACCAGTTCAGCATGCGCGTATAAGTACGATCGATGGGCCGGTAAAACCTCGATTCTTTCGAGCCGTGATCAGCCGGTTCGGTGCGACCTTCAAACGATCCCTCTTCAGAGTCGTTGCTGCGCTTGATCAGGCGCGCAGCAAGCATCGGCGTTAGCGTAAAAGAAACAAGCAGGGAAACGGCAATGGCGAAGGAAGAAGTCAAACCGAATGACGACATGAACCGCCCGACGATGCCGCCCATAAATCCTACGGGCAGGAAAACCGCCAGCAGCGATAACGTCGTGGCCGTGACGGCCATGCCAATCTCACGTGTGCCTTCGATGGCTGCCTGGAACGAAGGCATTCCCTTCTCTTCGATGAAACGGAAAATGTTTTCCAGCACCACTATCGCGTCGTCAATCACAATACCGACCATCAAAGTCAGCGCCAGCATCGTGATCTGATTCAGCGTGAAGCCCATTGCCGCCATCAAGCCAAAAGTGGCTATCAACGAAGTGGGAATAGCAAGTGCCGCAATCACAGTGGAACGGAAGCTCCAGAGAAAGAGAAACACGACGATCGCCGCGAGCACGCTGCCCTCGATAAGGTGTGTCTGAATAGATTCGATTGAAGCCTTGATGAAGATCGATTGATCGCCCACCACCTCAGTTTTATAACCAGGTGGCAAACTCTTTTGAATCTCCGTCAGTCGTTCCTTGACCGCGTCGGCGACCGCCACCGTGTTTTGTCCCGACTGTTTGGAGACGACCAAAGTGACCGCCGGCTGGCCATTGAGTCGTGCTTCCGTCCGCGGCTCTTCAGCTCCGTCTTCCGCATATCCAACGTCGCTGAGCTTGACCGCATAATCGCCGCGGTTGCCGACCGCCAGGTTATTAAAATCAGATGGCTGAACGATGCGGCCCATCGTCCTGACAGTGAGCTCGCGCTTTCCCTCATCTACGCGTCCTCCCGGGAGCTCCATGTTCTGCGCGCGAACAGCGTCGGCCACTTGCGCGACTGTCACGTTGAAAGCACGTAACTTGTCTGGATCGACCCATATCTGAATCTCGCGGGTGCGCCCACCAATGATGGTCACCTCGCCAACACCACTGATCGATTCAATCTGTTGTTTGATCTTCTTGTCCGCTACGTCCGTAACTTCGCGCGGCGAGCGCGGTGCTGAAACCGCAATGCGTAAGACTGGCGCAGCGTCGGTATCCAGCTTCTGAACTATAGGCTGCTCGGCCGTGACCGGAAGATCATTCACGATCAGGTCAACCTTGTTGCGTACTTGTTGACAGCGCCTTCAACTTTGTCGGTTATCTCTGTCTCGATTTCCTGCGGAGAAGCGCCTGGGTTAACGACCGTGACCGTGATGGTCGGCAGATCGATCTTGGGGAAAAGATCCACGCCCAGCGATTTGTAGGAGAAGAGCCCGACGACCGTCAGACTCAGAATCAGCATCGTCGCAAACACCGGACGCCGGACACAGATTTCAGCTAACTTTTGCATCGTTTAAATAAAAGTCCAATGTCTAACGTCCAACGTCCAATGTCCGCTTCCAGTTCTTGACTTTGGACTTTCGACATTGGACTTTGGACTGTTATTGTTTGACTGCCATCCCATCGCTTAGCTGTTCGACATTGCTGGTCGCCACGTTTTCGTTGGCGGCAACACCGCTTTTGATCTCGACCAAATCGCCTTCGGTTTGTCCCGTCTGCACCAAACGCTCCTCGGCATGGCCATCCTTGATTACAAACACCCGACTCACTCCGGTTTCCGTACGCACAGCGCGTACGGGAACGAGGGTCGCCGGCGCTGGTCGTGACTCGAGAATTCGTATGGTGGCAAATTGTCCCGGCTTCAAGGCGCCGCTGCCATTTTCGATTTCTGCTTCCACTGTCAGCGTGCGCGAAGTCGGGGTAACGTTTGGCGAGATGCGCGCAATTCGACCGCTGAAATTTCGGTCGGGCCACGCACTGGTAGTTACGGAAACGGATTGACCAACCGTAACCGCTGGAATTGCCTGTTCCGGAATATCGATACGTACACGCAAAGGATTGATGCGAACGATTGTCGCAACTTTCGTGGTTGTGGAGACATATTCGCCGAGATCCGACGGGCGTTCTGAAACGTAACCATCGATCGGAGAATATACGTTTGCGTAGGATAGATTTCGGCGGGCAAGATCAAGCTGGCTTTCCGCGTTGGCGACGTTTGCCCGAGCCGTCATCACGGCAGCAAAGTTTTGGCGCGCGAGCGAGAGTGCGGCTTCATACTGTTCCTTCAATTGATCGCGCTGCGCCTTCTGCTGGTCGTACATCGAACGCGAGATGTCTCCCGACTCAATCAACTTTTCAGAACGTCGCAGGTTCTTCTCTGCGAGCTCCAACGCCACTCGAGCATTCGCAACTTCCGGAAGCTTGTTTAAATCGAAAGACTGGCCCGGGCGAATTCCCACCTTCTCTTCAGCCTGGCGTAACGAGGCCTTTGCTTGATCGACCTGAGCCTGCGCCTGCTGTACACGAAGTTTCAAATCCACGTCGTCGAGACGAACAATGGTCTGTCCGCGCTTAACATAGCTACCCATTTCTACGGCGACCGCAACCACTTTTCCCGCAGTCGAAGGCGAAACATCCGTCTGCTCATCCCCGGTCAAGCTTCCCGTCGCCTCAAAAAACCGGGGCAATTCCCGCACGATGGCCGGGGCAGTTGTTACCTGTACCACCGCAGGCTGCGAGGACGTGTTTGCCTCATCTGTTCTGACATTTGCCTTAGAGCCGCCGCAGGAAATTGTCAGAAACAAGAGGCTTGCCAGCGCAACAGCGAGAAACAAAACCTGCAAAGGCAAAGTTTGTATTCTGGGGGATGACATTGAATCTATTTCTTTCTCGGAAAACCGTTTCCCGAACCCTTACTTTCATTTCCCTTTCACCCGGCGGACAAATTTTTCGAAGAACATCTCGGCCAGTTCATGGCCTTCCAGTGCCGAATGAAGTAGCAGTCGTTGAAACTCGGGATCGCCTTCGTGATGATCAAGAGCACCCAGAGCCAGCTGCTCAAATACTGCGTGGTCGTCCTTCTGCTTCAGCGCCTCGGCAACCATCTGCTCCGGATTCATCGAATCGCCTGAGCACGCTTTGTGGTCGAGGATTGCGCTGTATAGCTCCTGCTTGGTGGCGAAATGCCGGAACACCATGGCCTCGGAAACGCCGGCCGCATGCGCGATTTCTTTGGTGGTGGTGCCGCCAAAACCCTTCTGCGAAAAAAGACTTACCGCCACCCGAAGTATCTGCAGCCGCCTGTCTTCCGCGCTCATTCGGGTTCCGCTTGCCACTTGACCCGCGGTTGCCGTTGAGGCCTTCCTGATACTGATTTCTTTACTCAAAAGGGCGATTTCCTGACTGCCATCCAGCCAAAGTAAGTACTTACTTACCATTGGCGGCCTGACTTGTCAAGAACAGGTTCGCTCGCTGGTGCGCAGGTTTATCGCCTTCCCTCAAGGACACATTCTCTTCTTTGTTTTTTGTATTGTTCCCGACCTGAGCGATTTCAACTTGTACCCTTTCGCAACAAGTCGCTTGTCCAGGACGTGAGTTGGTCTTTGCCTCAGGCGGCAATTTTTCAGCGTAACTTTGAGACATGCAGCTCGACGATCAAAGGCGAGCCAACTCGGCACATAGTTTGCTCAACACTTGAGTGATTATTTGTACGCGCGTTTAGCTTTTCGGAAATTTCAGGTAGTCACTTCAAAGGAGATAATGATCATGTCGCAGAACAGAACTTCAACCGATTTCCCCGGAACTTCGCAAACAGGTGGGCAGACAGAAACTAGCACTCCGACAGAAACCCCTGCGTCGTCGACCGAGCGCGTTGCGGCCGGCACGGCGGTCGGCACTACTGGAACAGGCACCGGCACGGCGACCGCTTTAGCACAAGAATACAGTACTAAGATTTCGGAAGCTGCCAGCCAGGCCAAGGATTACGTTAGCGACAAGATGACCGTTGTCGGCGACAAGATCAAGGAACTGCAGAACGCCGATTTATCCGAGATTACTGAAACAGCCAAAGACTATGCCCGGCAGAATCCAGGACAAGCCATTTTGATATCGGCAGCGGCTGGTTTTCTAATTGGCTTGATAATTCGCGGCCGGCGTTAAGAGACTTGAACACGAATCGCGGAAAGGAGATAAATGCCATGGCAGCCTCGGCTGGGAGTGCGACAGCAAATGCGGCAACACCTGCCGTAATACAGAAGCCAGACAGCGAAAGTTTACCGTCGTTATTCAGTCGTCTGGGTGACGACGTAATGCAACTCTTTGATACTAAGTTGAGTTTGCTCAGAGTCGAACTCAAGGAAGAGGCGAATGAATATGCGCGCGACGGGCTCACGATCGCCGTGGGTGGCATCATTGCGGCAATCGGTTTTGCCCTCGTAAATGTTGCTCTGGCTTTTGGGATCTCTACGCTCTTTGCCAATGCCGACTTGAGCCAGTCGGCGAAGTACGCGATCGGGTTTGTAACCGCCGGTGTACTCTATCTCGTCGTTGGCGCGATAATCGTCTTGGCAATGAAGAGTCGTTTAGCAAAACAAAAGCTCGTTCCGGATAAGACGGTCGCAGAGCTTAGAAAGGACAAGCAATGGCTGAAGAACGAACTTTAGGACTCGCGCGCGCGCGCGAAGCGGGTGACGAAGAGCCATCCAAGGAAGACCTCCAGCGGCGCATGGAGGAAACGCGAGATTCCATTACAAACACCGTGACGGAAATCAAGGAAAGCGTGGCCCAGCAATATGAAAACGTAAAGGAAGCGCTCGATTGGCGCGAACACTTCAAACGACAGCCGCTCGCCTGGACGTTGGGGGCGGCGGGCGTCGGGTTCTTTGTGGGCTATGGAGTCGCGGCAGCGATCAAAGGAGAGGAGTCCGATCAGGATTACCGCGCGTCTTCACCTAAATACGCGACTGCTCATTCATATGCAGCGCAACCAGTGCTTGGCGAAGCGGTCGGCACGGCGTCTCCCACCAGCACTGCTGCCAAGCCTAACGGCAAGGACGAAGGGCCCACCGTGCTTGAGCGCCTCCGGGAAACGCCAGCCTACGATCGTCTAAGCAGGGAAGCGGGAGCGCTGGGTGACCGCCTGGTCGAGGAACTCTCAACTACTGCGCAACAAGTAGTGTTACCGGCGTTGTTAAGGAAGGTTAAGGGTTGGATTGGCCTAGATCTTTCGACTAAGAGCCCATCGATGAAGGCTAATGAAGTGGGCCAGAGTTCATCTTACAAACGTCCGCTCGAGGCCTCGAGCTAGCTGGTGACTGGACAGATAACCATGAAAAAGGCGAGCCGTTGGAGACTCGCCTTTCTTATTTTCAGCACAGCTATCGTCTACGGCCTCATCGCGCAATTGTCTTGCGTGGCAGCTTCTCGTTCCGCATCGCGGCGTTGTAAACAAAGACAGCCATGATTGTTGCCGCCTGCTTCATGTCGTCTGCCTGAATGCGATCAAACACGTCCTGGTTTGAATGATGTGTTCGGCTATCGTATTCAATCTCATCTTGAATAAACTGAAATCCGGGCAAGCCAATGGCGTCGAACGAGAGATGATCGGTGCCGCCGGTGTTTGAAACGGAAAGCGTGGCCGCGCCCATCTCACGGAGAGGCATGAGCCACTGGCGAAACAATGCCCGGACAGATTCGTTACCCTGTAGATAGACACCACGTATCTTTCCAGTGCCGTTGTCCAGATTGAAGTAAGAACTAAACTTTTCGTACTCAGGCCTGGTAACGAGAACACCAGGCGTGGGACTCGTTGCCGGTGTTGCGCGCGCGCCTGGAGCAGCCGCGGGCATTTCAATTTTGCCGAAATGTTCAGCCACGTAAGCTTTCGATCCCAGCAAGCCCTGTTCTTCTCCAGTCCAGAGCGCAACTCGGATCGTCCGGCGCGGCTTGAGATTCAGCGCCTGGAGAATCCGCACCGCCTCCATCGCTACAGCGACTCCAGCGCCATTGTCAGTGGCGCCGGTTCCGGCATGCCACGAATCCATGTGGCCCCCCAGCATGACCACTTCATCTTTCAGATCGCTGCCGGGAATCTCTGCGATTGTGTTGTAACCCATCGGATCGGCGTCTTGCCATTCCACCGCCAGGTCCACAGTCATCTTTACCTTTTCACCCGCTTCGATCATTCGCGCGATGCGATTGTAATGTTCGACAGCAAGTACGAGCTGTGGGACGATTTTTGGCGCAGTCTTGTCGTAGGCCTGTATTTGACGCGGTGCGTTTGGCCCAAAAGGGTTTTCCACACACGGCTGTGGCACCGTGGCGGATTGAACAAAGATGGTGCCGCCATCGCCCAAGCGGCTTACATCAACTAAGGCTGCAGCACTCTCGTCGTGGAAGAACTGATTCTTCCGGCAGGTGAACAATTGCGCCGCGCGCTGCTCCGGTGTGAACCGACGACCACCTCCTGTTGTTGGCTCGGGTGCATCGGCTAACGTTAGCAGATCTTTGTCATCGCGCCGTGTTCCCATAGGTTCGAAACGCGCTTTCACTTCTCGCATTTTGCTTGTTAAGACAATCGCGCCTTTGAGTTTGCCTTTGAACCGCTGCAGCTCCGCTTCATCTTTTGCGTCGACGTAAACCACCTCGGCGGTAAGGGGGCCAGTTATGCCGGGCGACCAGGCCTTCGGGTAAGCGATAAGCGGGATGCTCAACGGCTCTGAAACTTGCGCCGAGAATCGTTTTAGCGACCAGCCACGCCCGAAAGGTCCCCACGCTTCAAGGTGCGCGTTCTGCAATCCCCATTTCGTAAGCTGGTCACGGGTCCACTCGTTTGATCTCTTCATGCCGGGCGACGCAGTCAAACGAGGGCCGATGACGTCGCTGAGATAACTCAGTGTCTGCATTACCTGCGAACGATTCATGCCTTCGTCTTTTATACGCTCGATGGGATCGTTTGGATCTTTTGCCGGCGTCGTAGATTGCTGTGTCGTGACGGCCGCTGGTGTTGACGCCGGAGTTGCTACCGGAGTTTGCTGCGCGTAAGTTGCGCTCGGCCAAACCAGGAAAATGAAAAGCAGCACAACGGCCACATTGCGTCTTAACATTCTTACTTTTCCTCTAATTCTTAGGATTGGGTTCCAGGCCTGACAGATTCTAGTTTGAATAATAACGAACGACCCAAGCTATGAAGATGCCCGGTCTCATCTCTTCTCTCTGCAACCTCCGTGTGCTGAAGTGACACAGAGAAGCATGATTACGCATTACTTCTAAAAGGATACATAGCGCAACCGTAAAAAACTTTGCCGCGCTTCGACTTTTTAACGACCAGTTCACCTTCGCAACCAGGCCGCGCGCACTTAACGCCCGTCGATTCCTGCTTGATGTATTTGCACTTTGGATAGTTTGAGCAGGAGACAAATTCTCCGTACCGACCGACGCGTCTCACCAATTGAGCTCCGTCGACCGGACATTTTTCGTCCAGAGCGACGGGGGCCGGTGCTGCCAAACCGCTCTTCGCGATCTTGCGAATATTGCGGCATTCGGGATAGCCCGTACAGCCAAGAAATGGTCCAAAGCGTCCGCGCTTCAGCTGCATCTGTTTCCCACAGAGCTCACAAATCTCCGGTTCGGCAGCTTCCTCGGTGCCCACCGCAGATGCTGTCCCATTCTCACCACCATTAGCTGCAGCCTTCGGCTCCGCGTCGCGCGTCGCCCCACAGTTCAAGCACTTGAGATACTTCCCAAAGCGGCCCCACTTCAGCACCATCCCAGCTGTGCCGCATTTCAAACAGACTTCGTCGGTGGGTGTATCTTTATCCTTGATGCCTTTAACGTAGACCTTGAATTTGTCCAGATCGCTCGCAAACTTTCCATAAAACTCATGTAGCGCATCGGTCCACTTGAGTTTTCCTTCCTCAATCGAATCGAGTTCTTCCTCCATTCGCGCCGTGTAAGTTTCATTAAAGAGATCGTCAAAGCCGCCTTCGATCAGAAGATCGTTCACGGTCTTCCCTAGCTCGGTCGGATGGAAACGGCCCTCGAGCTTTTCCACGTATTCGCGCGCCTGGATCGTTGTCATGATCGCAGCATAAGTTGATGGCCGTCCAATTCCCTTTTCTTCCAGGGCCTTGACGAGTGTCGCTTCAGTAAAGCGGGGCGGAGGATCAGTGAAATGTTGTTCCGGCGTAATCTTGTTAAGACCAAGCGTCTCACCCTTCTCTACCGGCGGCAGCTTCGTTTCGGCTTCTTCATCCTCTTCCGTCTTTTCATCCCGACCCTCCTGGTAAAGCTTCAGGAAGCCGTCAAACTTCTGTACCGATCCGGTGGCGCGGAAGATGAAACGTCCGGCGCCAATATCGATTGTGGTCTGATCAAAGACGGCGGGAGTCATCTGCGAAGCAACGAAACGCTGCCAGATCAGGCGATAGAGTCTCAGCTCATCCTTATTCAAATAGCTGGCTAGAGAATCCGGTGTGCGTGTGACCTCGGTAGGACGAATCGCCTCGTGTGCATCCTGAGCATCCTTCTTCGAGCGATAATAAATTGCTTTTTCGGGCAGGTATGGGGCGCCATATTGGGCACTAATGAAGTCTCGCGCCTCGTTCAAAGCGGCATCGGAAACGCGTGTGGAATCCGTTCGCATGTAGGTGATCAATCCGACGGAACCTTCCGCCCCAAGTTCCACGCCCTCGTAAAGCTTTTGCGCAACCATCATGGTGCGCTTCACGGCAAAACCCAATTTTCGCGCCGCCTCTTGTTGCAGTTTTGAGGTAATAAAAGGTGGTACCGGATTACGCTTACGCTCTTTCTTTGTTACCTCATTGACGACGAATGTTTGCTGATTTGCTTCGGCGACCATCGCCGCGGCTTTTGTTTCGTCACCGATCAGAATCTCATTGGCTTTAGCGTCCTGATCAAAACCGCCTGTCTTGACTGTCTGGGCGTCAACCTTGAAAAGCCGGGCATCGAAGGCCGGCGGAAGTTGCGCCCGGAGGTTGGCCGATATCGTCCAGTACTGGGTTTTGATGAATTGCTCGATCTCGCGTTCGCGCTCAACAACCATCCGTAGCGCTACCGACTGCACTCGTCCTGCGCTTAGCCTGCCACCAACTGTGCGACAAAGAAGTGGAGAAACCTTGTAACCCACGAGACGATCCAGCACGCGCCGGGCCTGTTGCGAGTTGACCAGATTCTCATCAATTTTTCGCGGATGTTCGAAAGCCTCGTTTACGGCGCGTTTCGTGATCTCATTAAACATCACGCGGAAGTGGGGCTTTGCCGGACGTTTCGGCACAATTTCTTCCGCCAGGTGCTGGCAAATAGCTTCACCTTCCCGATCAGGGTCGGCCGCAAGATAAATCGCCTCGGCCTCTTTAGCAGCCTTCTTCAGCTCGGCAACGATCCTCTTGTTGTTTCGCTTTTTGGAATCGGGAATTACTTCGTAGCTGGGCTTGAAATCATCGTCGACATCAACTCCCAAACCCTTGGACGGCAGATCTTTGATGTGGCCTATCGAAGCCTTAACCACATAGTCTTTTCCCAGATATTTGTTTATCGTCTTTGCCTTCGCCGGCGATTCAACTATTACTAAATTCTTTGCCATTTTCTATCACTTCACAACCACTGCATGGGCGGCTTTATCTCGTTCGCTTCGAGCCAGAATTCCAAAATACTCGCTGCCGACGTTGCCAAGTTGGTTCGCGAGCGACAAGCTGAACCAGCGACCAGCGGCAAGATCCTGATGATAAATCGTCATTGTCTCTTTCCTATCGCATGAGCTTGCGAACAATCCCAATTATTCGTTCCCTTATT
>WNFZ01004444.1_pt1 | contig 18409 bp, 20 predicted proteins | sample 5400081 | NCBI WGS metagenome assembly WNFZ01 (sample SAMN13153365, study PRJNA577476) | soil metagenome | isolation source: 80 cm soil or saprolite under grassland replicate 1 | place: USA:California | collected 2016-06-15 | reverse complement strand
AGCACGTTCATGTTGACCGTGGCGGCGCGCAGCTTGGCGAGCTGGCCCTCCGGCAGGTCCGGAAAGGCCCGGTAGATCAGGTCGGTGATGACCACCCCGAGCACCGCGTCGCCCAGGAACTCCAGGCGCTCGTTGGTTGGCAGGCCCCCGTGCTCGTAGGCGAAGGAGCGGTGAGTCAGGGCCCAGGTGTAGAGCTCCTGGTTCCCGAAGCGGACTCCGAGCGCCTTCTCGAGCGGAAGCCGCTTAGTCAACCTCAATGACCTGGCGGCCACCGTAATACCCGCAGTTCTGGCAGACCGCGTGCGGCAGCTTGGCCTGCCGGCACTGAGGACAGGCTGCGTACGTCGGCACGCTGGACTTCCAGTGCGAGCGACGCTGCCGCGCCTTTGAGCGCGGCGTCTTCCGCTTCGGGACGGGCATCATTCCTCCAGTCGGGTTACGTGTCGCTGTTCGGAGGTCTGGCCGGACCGGGAGTCGTCGGGATCCAGGTCGGCCAGGGCCGCCCAGCGAGGGTCGATCTCGCCTTGCTGGTGGCCACAGTCGGTCAGGTTGCGGTCCGCGCCGCACTGCTGGCACAGCCCGGCGCAGTCGGGCCGGCACAGCGGCGCCGCGGGAAAGGCGAGCACGATCGCGTCCCTGGCCATCGCGTCGAGCGGAATTCGGTCGTCACGCAGGACGGCGTAGCAGTCGTCGTCGGCATCGCGTGGGTCGAGCGCGAACAGCTCGCGGACGTCGACCAGCTGCTCCTGGTCGACCACGCGAAGGCACCGGGCGCACTCCAGCTTGGCCATGACGTGGACCTGGCCGGTCACGAGCAGGCCCTCGACCACGGACTCGACCTCGGCGTCGACGGTGACCTCGGCCTCGGGCTCGACCCAGGCCACCGGGGTGGCCAGGTCGGGCACGGGGCCACGCTGGACCACGTGCTTGTGTGCTCCAGGCTGTTTGAGTAGCTCACGGACGTTGACCGCGAGCGCGGGTGTTGCGGCTTGCTTGCTCATTTGCGAGACCTTGGTATTTCGTTCGGGGTCAGGGACCCCCCATGCCCACAACGGGGACGCGGGCACGAGTCTCAGGGACGGCGAGCCGCCCGGGGAAGGGTAGCAGACCGGCCCATGAAGGTGAAAGGAGCCTGCCAGGTGGAGGGAGCCATCAGCGGGGGGCGCGCTCCCGGAGCCTGGCGGCGACCGGCTCGGGCACCAGGCCGCTCACGTCGCCGCCGTTGCGCGCGACGTCCTTGACGAGGCTCGAGCTGAGGTAGGAATAGGACGGATTGGTGGTCATGAACATGGTCTCGACGCCGGCCAGGCGATAGTTCATCTGGGCCATCTGGAGCTCGTAGTCGAAGTCGCTGATGGCCCGCAGCCCCTTGACGATGGCGGTCACGCCATGCTGGCGGGCGTAGTCGACCAGCAGGCCCTCGAAGGAGTCCACCTCGACGCCGGGAATGTCTTCCGATGCCTCCTTGAGCATGGCGATACGCTCCTCCACCGTGAACAGGGGCTGCTTTCCCGGGTTGACGAGGACCGCGACGATCACCGAGTCGAAGACGTGCGCGGCTCTGGCCACGATGTCGAGGTGGCCATTGGTGACCGGGTCGTAGGTGCCTGGGCAGCAAGCGATCCGCACTGATCCCGCCTCCTGTTCAGGGAGAGCTAGAGCTTAGCGTGGCCAGGTGCAAGGCGGTGTCGCCGTAGCGGCGAGGACTGTCCGGGCGCAGCCCGGCGGGCCAGGGCGGCGGCTCGGCCCGAGCGGCGGACTCGCACACCACCACCGCCCCGGGCGCCAGCGCGTCTCGCTCCAGCCTGGCGAGCAGGCCCGCCAGCATCCCCACGCCGATCGCGTAGGGCGGGTCCAGGAAGACGAGGTCGAAGGGCCCGTCCCGCTGGGTGCGCAGGTACACCTCGGCATTGGTCCGGCGCGCGGTCGCCACCTCCTCGAGGTCGAGCGCCTCCAGGTTGGCGCGGATCACCGCGATCGCCCGCGGGGCCTGCTCGACCAGCACGGCGGACGCCGCGCCGCGCGACAGCGCCTCGATCGCCAGCGCCCCGGTGCCGGCGAACAGGTCGAGCACCCGAGCGCCGTACACGCGTTCGCCCAGAATCGAGAAGAGGGCCTCGCGCACGCGGTCGCTGGTCGGCCGGGTCGCGCTGCCCGGCACCGCCCGCAACCGCCTCCCGCCCAACCTCCCAGCCACCACTCGCACGCCAACCCCCCACCAAATCGGTACCCCGCCACCATGGCACAGGAGCTCGGTCCCCCCGCCACCACCGCACAGGCGCTCCCGGTACCCCCGCGACCATGGCACAGGCGTTCTTGGGGGCCGTGGGGGGAGCGACTCCCCCACGAGAGACGAGGACCCCCTGAGACAAACCCAACGCGACCCGCGACGGCTCCCCTTGTGGCTGGACGGCGGGGTCGAGCCCGGGGGGGCCAAGGCTTTTCCCCGCCATCCAACCGGATTGGCCGGTTCAGTCGTCTCCGACGAACCGTCCGTCTCGTCCGCGCGGCACGAGCTGATGGCGCTCGCGCGGATCAGGCCCTATCCCGTTGTCCATGGATCCTGAGGCCTGGCGCATCGCCTCGGCGAACGGTGTCGCCTGCTCCCAGAGGCAGTCGAAGGCCTGCTGCAGGGTCTGCCCGAGCCCGTCGTGGTCGATCAGCAGGGACTCGAGCTGGCGGCTGGCCAGCTTCGGCCTTGTCAGGTGGAGGATGCTGAGCCGCCGGTCGAATACCGAGAACTGCGCGTCGACGTTGTCGACGACCCGGGTCTCGACCCCCTGGTCGGCGAAGCGGCCGACGAACTCCCGGTGTGGCCGGCTGGCGCAGACCGCCCGCTCGTGGACGGCCCGCATACGGACACCGGCGCCGATCCGCTCCCGCGCGGAGAGGCGCGGGACGGGCGTCCACGGCATGGCCACGGCGGAGACGACCTCGTCCTTGCTGAGGTCCAGCAGGCGGTCGTAGGCGCCGACGACCTGATCCCTTCGGCGCAGGGTCTGGACGGGCTCGTCGCTGGGCGCGCCGCCCGTCCCGGACTCGCGGCTGTCGAGCGCCTGCAGGATGGTTGCCAGCGCCTCGGCCCGAAGGCGCTCCTGCTCGGCGAGGAACGCCTCCAGGCGGCCGATCGCCTCGTTGGGCGGCGCGGCGCGAAAGCGCGCGACCCGGCCGCCGGCGACCTCCGAGCACAGCCCCGAGCGGACCAGCGAGTGGATCAGCTCGTACGAGCGCGACCTCGGCAGGCCGGCCGCCCTCGCGACCTCGCTCACCTTGAACGCCCTGGGTGCGAGCATGGCGACGTAGCAGCGAGCCTCCCCCTGGCCCAGCCCATAGCGAACCAGGCGGTCGATCAAGTCCGCCTGCAGCGGCCCGCTCGGCATGATGGATCCTCCCACCTGGCCCGATGACCCCCTGCTCGATGACACGCGAACAGTAGGCAGGGCCTACAAAGGAAGTCAAGCTGCTTTGCGTAGACTCATGGAACTTGTCTGGATTCTACCGGGTGGCCTGGTCCGGCGCAGGTCCCGGCGCCGGAACCGCCTCGGCCCACTGGCGCTCGAACACTCCGGTGAGCAGCGCGCCCAGTCCAGGGTGTTCCAGCGCGAGCCAGTTCTCCACCCGGACGGACCTGGCCTGGGGGTTCAGGCTGAGCATGATGGCGGTGCGGTCCACGACGCAGACTCCGGCGGTCACCCGGTCCAGGAAGCGGAAGCGCTCGCCGCTGGCCTCCCGCTCCACCATCCACCTGCGGAAATGCGGATCGGCCAGGGTCTCGCGCTCGAGGATGGACCGGTAGCTGACCCCCGCTCGCAGGCTGAGGTCGTCGGTGCGCAGCGTGCCGCTGGTCCCTCGCCGGCGGGTGCGGACGACCTCGTGGCGGGCGCCCGCGATCATCGCCTCCTGCCTGGCCCAGGCCGCCTCGCCGTGCCGCAGGAGCTGGACGGAGTCGAACGGGTCGTCGGCGGAGGCGGTGGCGTAGTAGCGGTCGAACAGGTCGGCGACCAGCCGGCTGGTGTCCTCGACCAGGTTGGCCTTCTCGGCGAAGGTCTGCTGGCGCAGCGACTTCGCCACGGTCCTGGCGTCGGCGGCGCGGAACCGCGCGACCCGGCCCGGCTCCTCGGTGAACAGGCCCTTGTCGACCAGCAGCCGTAGCGCATCATAAGTCTTGGTGCGGCTGATGTCGGCGAGCTGGGCGAGCTCGCTGGCGCGCATGCTGTCGCGGCCGACGGCGGCAAGGTAGAGCCTGGCCTCGTTCCGCCCTAGCCCGAACTCGGCCAGACCGGCGATGAGCTCGTCCTCGTCGCCCCATCGCGCGTCACCACCGACCATGCCGGGGAGCCTAGAACGTCCGCTATGAGCTTGACTAGGGCCTCATTACCCTCGGGCGAGCCATTCGGCGCGGCCGTCGCCAAGACGGGCCAGGACTTCCTTCCCGAGCTGCCGGTGCTCGGGCCCCCTGAGCTCCGGATCGCCCTCGACGAGCGCGAACGCGTCGTTCCGCGCTCTGCGGACCCATTCGAAGTCCTCGACCAGGCGGGCGAGCTTGAGGTCGGAGAGCCCGCTCTGGCGCGCGTCGAACACCGTGCCCTCGCCGCGTATGCGGAGGTCCTCGTTGGCCAGCGCGAAGCCGTCGGTGGTGCCGGCGATGGCGGCCATGCGGGCCCGCCCCTCCTCGGTCTGCGGATCGGCGAACAGGATGCAGACACCGGGCGCCCGTCCGCGGCCGACCCGCCCGCGCAGCTGGTGGAGCTGGGACAGGCCGAAGCGGTCGGCGTCCTCGACCAGCATGACGGTGGCGTTGGACACATCCACGCCCACCTCGATGACGGTCGTCGAGACCAGCACGTCGACGTCGCCGGCGCGGAAGGCGTCCATGGTGGCTTCCTTCTCCCTGGCCGGCATGTCGCCGTAGACCAGGCCGACGCGCAGGTCGGGGAAGACCTCGCTCCGCAGGCGCTCGGCCTCGGCCTTGGCGGAGCGCACCTCCAGCTTGTCCGACTCGTCCTTGAGTGCGCACACCACATAGGCCTGGTGCCGGGCGGCGACCTCCTCGCGGACCCGCTGGTAGGCGCGCTCGCGGAGGGCGGGATCGGCGACCACGTGGGTGGCCACCGGTGTCCGGCCGGGCGGCAGCTCGTCGAGCGTGGACACGTCCAGGTCGCCGTAGAGCGTCAGCGCCAGGGTCCGAGGGATGGGCGTGGCGGTCATGATCAGCACGTGCGGCTGGTCGCCCTTCTCGCGCAGGCGTACCCGCTGGTGGACGCCGAAGCGGTGCTGCTCGTCCACCACCACCGCACCCAGCCGGTGGAAGCTCACGCCCTCCGAGAGCAGGGCGTGGGTCCCCACCACGATATCGACCTCCCCCGAGGCGATCTCCGAACAGGCCGCCGCCCTCGCCGAGTGGCCCGAGCAGCGCCCGCAGGTTGATGAAGTGCTGGTCGGCGAGCACCTCGGTCGGCGCCATGAGGGCCCGCTGGAACCCCGACTGCACCGCCGCCAGCAGCGCCCAGAGCGAGACAACGGTCTTGCCGGAGCCCACATCCCCCTGCAGCAGCCGGTGCATGGGGCGCGGGCGGGCAAGGTCCGTGCCGATCTCCGCCATCGCGCGGGACTGGGCCCTGGTCGGGCGGAACGGGAGGCTGGAGAGCAGTCCCTTGGTCAGCTCGCCGTCGGGCTGCAGGGAGTGGCCACGCTCCTGGCTGGCCAGCGCACGGCGGCGAAGCGCGAGCCCGACCTGGAGCACGAACAGCTCGTCGTAGACCAGCCGCTCGCGGGCGCGACGGACCGCGGCCATGTCGGGTGGCCGGTGGATGGCGGCCATCGCCTGGGCGCGTTCGCGGAGCCGGTGGGCGCGTCGCAGTCCCTCGGGCACGAAGTCCGGCACCTTCCCGAACTCGTTCAGCAGGCCGCCGATCGCGCGGCGCAGCCGGCCGGAGGAGACCTCCTTGGTGGCGGGGTACACCGGGATGATCTCGTTGGCGAAGCCCTCTGGGTCGTCGCCCTCGCGCAGCACCTCGTAGCCGGGGTTGGACATGGTGAGCCGGCCGGCCTTCCAGACCAACTTGCCGGAGAACGCCGCCATGGTCCCGACCGGCAGCCTGGCCGCGTGCCAGGGCTGGTTGAACCAGGTGCACACCCAGGCGCCGCCCCGGTCGCCGACGCGGATCTCGAGGATCTTCAGGTTGCGGCGCGGCAGCTTGCGGGCGATGCCCTTGACCGTGCCGACCAGGGTGACGTCCGCCCCGGCCTTGGCGTGGGCCAGGTCGGTGAGGTCGCCGCGCGTCAGGTACCGGCGCGGGTAGTGCTCCAGCAGGTCGCGGACCGTGCGGTAGCCGAACGCCGACTCGAGCGTGGAGGCAAGGGAGGCCCCCACTCCGGGCGCGCGGGCGAGCGGGGTGGTGAGCGGGTCAGCCCTGGGATCTGGCACGCGCCCGAGTATAGGGCCGTCGCCTGACATGCTCATGGATTTTGGGCGCATTGCCGCTCCGTCGCAGGTCGTGGTACCGTCGCGCGGGCTTCGAGGGAGCGCGTTCGCGCTCCCCTTTCATCATCAGCAAGCAGGAAGGGCTTCTCACAATGGCTGCCGTCTGCGACATCTGCGGCAAGCACCCGGGCTTCGGGATGTCGGTGAGCTTCTCGCACAAGCGCAACCCAAGGCGCTGGAACCCCAACATCCAGCGCATCCGCATCCTCGAGGGTCGCAGGCCGGTGCGCCGCAACGTCTGCACCTCCTGCATCAAGGCCAACAAGGTGCAGCGCGCGATCTAGCGCCGTCCCGGCGCCGCTCCAGGAATCGAAACGACCGGGCTCACCGCCCGGTCGTCGTTCGTGTTCGAGGCTCTACCGTCGGCTCTGAACGATAGGCTGTGTCCATGTACCAGCGCGATTACCTGATGCGGCAGATCGAGCAGGCCGCGCGGGCGCTGGCCGCGATCATGAAGAAGGCCCTGGGCGGCGAGCCCGACCAGGCGCTGGTCATGTTCGACCAGGTGTACCAGCCGCTGCTCGGGGTCAGCGCTCGCGTGGTGTCGACCCTCACCGACGAGCAGCTCATCTCGCTGCTCACCTCCGGGTCGATGCCGGACCTGCGCCGGGTCGCGTCGGTCCTGGAGGCGGTCAAGAGCGAGGCGGACGTGCACGCGCAGGCCGGGAACCAGCAGGCCGCGGCCAGCCGGTACCGGCGCGCGCTCAGCCTGGCCGGCTACCTGGCGAGCCGCTCCGAGGACCTGCTCGACACCGGGCTGGCCGGCGACGTAATGGAGCGGACCAGCGGCACGGCGCTCAACGCCAACCAGCGGCTCGCCCTGGCAAGGGTGCTGGAGTCGCTGGGCCGCTACGCGGATGCCGAGGACACCCTGTTCGAGGCGATCGAGGACCTGCCGGCGGACACCGGTCTCGTCGACGCCGGGATCGCCTGCTACCAGCGGCTGCTCGCGCTCCAGGATGCCGACCTGGAAACCGGCGGGCTGCCGCGCGACGAGGTCAGGGCGGGCCTGGCCGAACTGCTGCGCCGCCAGGTCCCCGACGAGGACCCCGGCGCCTGGCCGGAGGACCGGCCGGGATGGCCGGACGAGGACCCTGGCGCCTGGCCGGAAGGGCCGGGCGAGGACCCCGGCACCATGCCCGGCCGTCAGCCCTCGTAGGGGTTGGCCGCGAAGGGCCAGCCGGAGGACGCAGGGCGGCTCGGCCCGCCGGGTCGCAGCAGTCCAGCGGCGCGCAGCCGCCAAACGTGGTCCGTCGGCCCGATCCCCTTGCCGAGGGGGAAGGCGCCGGCGATGGCGCCGGTCAGGTACTGCTTGGCCTCGCGGACGGCCGTCACCACGTCTAGGGCGCAGGCGAGGTTGGCGGCGATCGCCGACGACAGCGTGCAGCCGGTGCCGTGGGTGTGGGGCGTGTCGATGCGCGCGGCTTCCAGCCGGGTCCCCTGGTGACCGTCCCAGAGCAGGTCGACCGCCCGCGGCCCCGCCAGGTGGCCGCCCTTGATCAGCACCCAGCGAGGCCCCAGCGCGTGGACCGCCCGCGCGGCCGCCTCCATGTCGGAGTGGTCCCGCACGGCGACGCCGGTGAGCTGCTCGACCTCGCCGACGTTCGGAGTGACGACGGTGGCAAGCGGCAGGATGCGGGTGCGCAGCGTCTCCACCGCGTCGGGGCGCAGCAGTACGTCGCCGTGCTTGGAGACCGCGACGGGGTCCACCACGAGGTTGGGGACGGCGAAGCGCTCGCAGGCGTCGGCCACCGCCTCCATGATCGCGGCCGAGGCGAGCATGCCGGTCTTGGCGGCGTCCACGCCGATGTCGGTGGCCACCGACTCGATCTGCTCGAACACCGCCCGCGGCTCGAGCTCGTAGAAGCCCTGGACCCCGATCGAGTTCTGGACGGTGACGGCGGTGATCGCCGACATGCCGTGGACCCCGTGGGCCAGGAAGGTCTTGAGGTCGGCCTGGATGCCGGCGCCACCTCCGGAGTCCGACCCGGCGATCGTCAGCACGCGTGCGGGCACGGGCACCGGAGATCCTCCCTCGTCTCGTCACGTCCTTCCGACCAAAGGCTACCGCCAGGAGCCGTGGCGGCGGGGCGCCGGCGGCCGCGCCGGGGGCGGCGGCGGGTGCGGCGCGGGGCCGGCGGCGGGTGCGGCGCGGGGGCTGCGGCGGGTGCGGCGCGTCAGGGCCGCCCGGCGGGCGATCGAGGGACGCGGTCAAGCGGGCCGGAAGTGGTCGAAGGCGAGGCCGGCGAGGGGGGCGGGGCCACCTGGGGTGAGGCGGACGCGGCGGTCGGGTGTGCCGGTGAAGCTGCCGCACACGACCAGGTCGAGGGTGGCGGCGTCGACCTCCGCCGGCAGTGCCACCGCCAGCACGAACTCCTCTCCCCCGCCGAGCGCAAGTTCGACGGGGTCGCGGTCCAGCAGCGCGGCCGTCTCGCGGACGCCCGGGGCCAGCGGCACGAGCCGTTCGTCGATCTCCAGCCCCGTGCCGGACGCCTCCGCCAGGTGCAGGGAGTCCCCGGCGAGCCCATCGGAGACGTCGATCATGGCGGTCACCCCGCCCGTGGCCAGACGGGGGCCGGCGCCGAGGTCCGGGCACGGTCGCCGGTGCGCCGCGGCCAGCGTCGGGAAGCCGGCGAGCAGATCGGCGGCGGCCTCGCCGTCCCGCTGGAGCAGGGCGAGGCCGGCCGCGGCGGCGCCCAGCGGCCCGCTCACCGCGAGGCGGTCGCCCGGCCGGGCCCCGGCTCGGGTCACCACCCGCTCCGCCTCGCCCACCGCGGTCACCGCCAGCGACAGGGCCGAGCCGCGCGAGGTGTCGCCGCCGACCAGGTCGACCGCGAACGCGCGGCAGGCCTCGCCGATGCCGGCGTAGACCTGCTCGAGCCGGCCGACCGGCGTGCCCTGGGGGACGGTCAGCGCAAGCACCAGCCAGCGGGGCAGCGCACCCATGGCCGCGACGTCCGAGCAGTTGACCGCCACGGCCTTCCAACCCCAGTCGGCCGGGTCCGAGAGGGCGGCCGTGAAGTGATGGCCCTCCACAAGCACGTCGGTGGTGATCACCAGGCGGCGCCCCGGCGTGGGGACCAGCACGGCGGCGTCGTCACCGATGCCCACCTCGACGCCAGGACCGCTCTTGACCTGGGAGGTGAGCCGGGCGATCAGCCCGAACTCGCCCAGCGATTCCAGGCCGTCGTCTGTGGGTATGGGCTTCCTCCCACGATCCGTGGAGCTATGTCACCGAGTTGACGATCGCCGCTTCGAGGCCGGGGAAGCCGGCCAGGTATTCCGCACGCTCGGCCTTGAGCCGCTCGACGTGCTTGCGGTACTCATCGGCACGTCCCTGCCGGTCGTACAGACGGCGCGGCTGGAGCAGCTCGAGGTCGTCGATGCCGGGCAGGTCGCTGGCGACCTGGTAGCCGAAGTCCGGGTCCTCCTCCCAGGCGATGTTGCCCTCGGCGATGGCGGCCACGACAGCGGACGAGTGCGGGATGCGGACCTTCTTGGAGCGGTCGTCCTCGTCCGGGCCGCCTACCCGGCCGGTGTTCATCAGGTAGACCTCGAGCGGACGGGTGGAGAGCAGCTCAGCGAGGCGGTTGCCCTGCTGGGCGTGCAGCAGCGGGAAGAACGGGTTGGTACCGGGTACCCGCAGGGCCTTGCCGGCCTCGTCAGCGCCGCCCGCCGAGGTGCCCTGTGTCTCGCCGAGCATGAAGTAGCCGGCGGCCTGGGCGATGTTGAGCCTGGCCACCGCCGGGATGATGTTCTCGTTGCGGTTGAGGATCAGCAGGAACGAGGCCGGCGGCACCTGGTCGGGCGGGAAGTTGTCGATCGAGCGCATGTTGAAGACGGAGCGCCCGTTCTGGGTGTACGAGGTGTCGAAGAAGTCCAGCTCGTCCCCGGTCTGGCTGACGTTCTCGAGGTAAGCGTCGGACTTGGTCACGGCCCCGTAGATGGCCGGCTCGTCCTTGGGGTCGAGCCCGAAGGTCTTGGCGAAACAGCCGTCTTCGGTCGAGATCACCTCGCCGCCCGGGAACAGTCCGATGAAGTCGTCCTGGACCGCCTGGGAACCGTTCTGCTTGGTGAAGGTGGTGGTGGTCTTGCCAGTGCCCGACAGCCCGACGATCAGCATGGTCTTGTGGCCGTCGGCGGTCGGGATGACCTTGCAGCCGGCGTGCATCGCCAGTCCGCCGCCCTCGTAGACCTTCTTGTTCCACATCCGCAGGCCACCCTTTTTCGACTCACCGAAGTAGTCGGAGTTGATGACCCGCGTCACGCTGGCGTCGAGGTCGACCGCGATGACGCGGTCGTCAGGGTAGCCCGGCATGGTGAGGTTGGGCGTGTAGATGATGGTGATCTCGGGATCGTGCGACTGGTCGCCGTCTACCGGGTCGTAGTAGAGGAATCGCTGCATCCCGGCGATGTTGGAGTTGGCCTTCTCGATGACCAGCCTGGCCGCGGTGCGGAAGGGGCCGTCGTGGCCGAGGAACCCGTCGACCACCACCATTTCCTGGTCGCGGATGTACTCGTCCTGGACCCGGGCGATCCGGCGGCCCTCCTCACGGGTCATGGTCTTGCCGCTGTGCTCATCGGGGGTGTCGGTCACGATGTAGGTCGACGCGGTGGAGCGGGCAAGGACCTGCGTCTGGACGTTGACGTTTCCGTAGCGCGTCTGGCGCGCCTGCGGCATGGCGTCGGTGAAGGTGCGAAGCTCCGCCTCGCTCGGGTGCAGTGCGATCGACTTGGCGACGAGGTCCAGGTCCGGTGACGAGAGGGTGCTCGACATACTCCGCTTCCTCCAAGCACAGCCGTAGCGGTGGCCCGCGATTCGGGACCACGTGGGTCGAAGCCGTCAGGGATACTGGCGATTCTACCGTGGGGGTAGCCGGCTCAATCAGGGCTGTCCACACCCCGCAGGCACGCCAGCACCTGTTCATCGCTCACCTGTTCGAATCGAACGTAGGCCTGGCCGACGGCGAGATACGGGTCTGGCCGCAGCAGCACGACCACGTCGTCCACCTCCGATCCGAGCCGGTCCTCGAGGTCCGGCGGCCCGACCGGCACGGCCACCACAACCCGTCCCGCGCGCTGCTGACGGCACCAGCGCGCCGCCGCGACCGCGGTCCAGCCGGTGGCGATGCCGTCGTCGACGAGCACCGCGGTGCGCCCGTCCAGTTCGAGCGGCGGGCGCCCGGCGCGGAAGGCCGCGGTTCGTCTGGCGACCTCCTTGGTCTGGCGCTCCACCTCGTCGCGGACTGCGCTGGCGTCGAAGCCGAGCCGGCGGAGCGACTGGTGGTCGATGGCCTCGACGCCCTCGGCGACAGCGCCGACGGCCAGCTCCGGGTTGCCTGGAGCGCCGATCTTGCGGGGGACCACCACGTCCAGCGGGGCGTGGAGCCGGCGCGCGACCGTGGCGGCGACGATCACGCCGCCGCGGGGAATGCCGAGGACGATCGCGGGGCCGCGGACGCGGTCGACCAGCGCCGCGGCCAGCCGCTCGCCGGCCTCGACTCGGTCGAGGAACCGCCGATGCTCCTGGATACGCGCTCCATTCCCCTTGGGAAGTCGCCATTCGAGCATAACGGCCCCCTCGTTCCCCTCCAAGGCCGCCTCGAATCCGGCTCCGCGGTTCCGGGCCGGCCGCCCGTTGCTGCCTGGATCGGCCAGATCGATCCTTGGCATGCTTGATGACCGCGTGTACCATGCGCGCACCTTTTCCACCAGGATTCCATCCGGAGGTTCACCCGTAGGGCGCCGTGGCCCTCGGGACCTCGGCAACGTGGCGGCCTCGGGGCGTCGGCGGGACCACCTCGGGTGGTGGCCCAGTCGGTCGCGGCGGTCAGACAAGGAGGTCGGTGCTCGTGGTGACGGCGTACATCCTGATTCAGACCGAGGTTGGCAAGGCGGCGCAGGTGGCCAAGGAAATCTCCGAGATCAAGGGCGTCCAGCAGGCCGAGGACGTCACCGGGCCCTACGACGTGATCGTCCGGGCCGAGGCCCGCAACGTCGACGACCTCGGCAAGCTGGTGGTCGCCAGGGTGCAGGCTGTTGACGGCATCACCCGGACCCTGACCTGCCCGGTCGTCCATCTGTAGGTCGCGGAGCCACCACTCATAGTCCTACTCATCGCGACAGACGAAGTCGTCCGCGTCTGTGGGGACAGTCTGCTGTCCCGCTTGCGCTCAGTCAGCCCAGGCGCTCGACGATCCAGTCGACAGCGCGCGTGAGGACCTCCAGGTCGGCTGGCTCGATCGCCGGGAACATGGCGATCCGGAGCTGGTTGCGGCCGAGCTTGCGATAGGACTCGGTGTCCACGACCCCGTTGGCGCGCAACGCCTTGGAGACGGCGACCGCATCGACGCCCGCGTCGAGGTCGACGGTGGCGACCGTGTGACTCCGCTGGGCAGGGTCGCTGACGAACGGGACGGCGTAGTCGCTGGCCTCGGCCCAGCCGTACACGATCGCGGCGGACTCCTCGCAGCGCTTGACCGCCCAGTCGAGTCCGCCCTGGCGGTTGATCCACTCGAGTTGATGCACCATCAGGAACAGCGTCGCCAGGGCGGGCGTGTTCCAGGTCTGGTCGGCGCGGGAGTTCTCCAGCGCGATCGGCAGGCTCAGCGAGTCCGGGATCCAGCGGCCGCTCGCGGCGATCGCGGCCGAGCGCTCGATCGCCGCTGGTGACAGCAGCGCGACCCACAGTCCGCCGTCGGCGGCGAAGCACTTCTGCGGGGCGAAGTAGTAGGCGTCGAACTCCGCCGGGTCCACCGGCAGCCCCCCCGCTCCCGAGGTGGCGTCGACCACGACCAGGCCGGCTGCGCCATCGGGCCGGCGCACCGGCATGGACACGCCCGTGGACGTCTCGTTGTGGGTGAGGGCGTACAGGTCCACGTCCGGGTTGGGGCGCGGCTCCGGGTGGCTGCCCTCCGGGCTGGAGATGACCTCCGGGTCGGCCAGGTGCGGGGCGCGCGCGGCCGCGGCGGCGAACTTGGAGGAGAACTCGCCGAAGGACAGGTGCTGGCTGCGGCGCTCGATCAGCGAGAAGACCGCGACGTCCCAGAACACGCCGGTGCCGCCGTTGCCGAGGGCGACCTCGTAGCCGTCCGGGAGGGCGAACAGCTCCCGCGTCCCGGCCCGGAGCCGGGCGACCATCGAGCGGACCCCCGCCTGGCGGTGGCTGGTGCCAAGGTACGTCGGTGCGGCCTCGGCCAGCGCGGCGACCGCCTCTGGCCGTACCTTGGACGGTCCGGAGCCGAACCGCCCGTCGGCCGGGCGCAGGTGCTCGGGAAGGGTAATTGGAGGGAGCCGCCGCTCGATCTGTGCCACCATGTCAGTATCCCAGTTCTAGGAGGCGGGTTCGTTCATGTCGTCGCCCATTGAACCAGCACCGGGCCAGCGCGGTTCCGGTGCCGGCCAGAGCAGGCCGAGGATCTCCCGGCGCGTGGGCTCGATCGCCGAATCGGCGACGCTCGCCATCGACGCCAAAGCCAAGGCGCTCAAGGCGATGGGCCAGGACGTGATCGCCTTCGGCGCCGGCGAACCGGACTTCCCGACACCGTCCCACATCGTCGAGGCCGCCGCCGTCGCCTGCCACCAGCCGCGCTTCCACCGCTACTCCCCCACCGCCGGCCTCCCCGAGCTGCGCGAGGCGGTCGCCGCCAAGACCGCTCGCGACTCCGGCTACCAGGTCGAGCCGACCCAGGTGCTGATCACCAACGGCGGCAAGCAGGCGATCTACAACGCCTTTGCCACGCTGCTCGACCCTGGCGACGAGGTGCTGGTGCCGGCGCCCTACTGGGTCACCTATCCCGAGGCCATCACCCTGGCCGGAGGCGTGCCGGTGTCCGTGCCAACGGACGCCTCCACCGCCTTCCGCACCGACGTCGAGCGCCTCGAGGCGGCTCGCACACCGCGGACCAAGGTGCTGCTGTTCGTGTCGCCGTCGAATCCGACCGGCGCGGTCTACCCGCGCGACGAGATGGCGGCCATCGGCCGCTGGGCCGCCGAGCGCGGCCTGTGGGTGCTCACCGACGAGATCTACGAGCATCTCGTCTACGGCGACAGCGACTTCCACTCGCTGCCCGTGCTCGTGCCGGAGCTGGCCGATCAGACCGTTGTGGTCAACGGCGTGTCCAAGACCTATGCGATGACCGGCTGGCGGGTCGGCTGGATGCTGGGGCCCCCGGACGTGGTCAAGGCGGCGGCCAACCTCCAGTCGCACGCGACCTCCAACGTCTGCAACGTGGCGCAGGCGGCCGCGCTGGCAGCGGTCTCCGGCCCGCTGGAGGAGGCGATGCGAATGCGGGACGCGTTCGACCGCCGCCGCCGGCGCATCCACGAGCTGCTCGCCGCTATCCCTGGGGTGACCTGTGTCGAGCCGCAGGGCGCCTTCTACGCGTTTCCCTCCTTCCAGGGCGCGCTCGACCGCACGATCCGCGGAAGGCGGCCGGGCAGCGCCATGGAGCTCGCCGAGGTGATCCTGGAGGAGGCGCGGGTGGCGATCGTGCCGGGCGAGGCCTTCGGCGCCCCGGGCTACGCCCGCCTGTCCTACGCGCTCGGCGACGACGATCTCGTCGAGGGCGTCACCCGCATCGCCAAGCTCCTGGAGGAAGCGGCGTAGCTAGCGCAGCTCGACGACCACCTGGAGGTCGTCGCCGCCCTCGGGGGTCGGCAGCGTCAGGGTGAGCGTGGAGGCCTCAGGTGGCGGCGAGGGCGCGAACGTGGCCTCGTGGACCTGGAACAGGGCGTCCCCGCCGACGGACGTTCCAAGGCACCGGTAGCTGGTGCCGACGTCGTCGGCCATGTTCCATCCCATGAGGCCGGGGACCCCGACCGGCGTCCGACGCTTTTCCTCGGAGCTGAACAGGCTGACCCGCAGGTCGACCCAGTCGGACCAGACCTCCAGGGACAGCAGCCCCAGCCGCCGGCCCTCGGAGATCTCCACCTCTCGGGCGATCGGGACCACCCGTACCAGGCTGGGCGGACCGGGACCCTGTGACCGCGCGTGCCGGGCGCCGATCGGCGGCACCACGGTGCCGGAGACCACCCGTGTCTCGGACCGCTCCTCCCCTCCCACCCCCGGGAGCGTCAGGATCTCGGTCACCTGCTGCCGGGCACGGGCGAGATCGGCGCCCAGCTTGACGAGCACCTGGGCGGCGACGCCCTCGCCCTCGCGGATGAGGCCGAGCAGGATGTGCTCCGTGCCGATGTAGTTGTGACCGAGCTGGAGCGCCTCGCGCAGCGACAGCTCGAGCACCTTCTTCGCTCGCGGCGTAAATGGAATGTGACCGGTCGGGGCCCTTTGCCCCTGACCGACGATCTGCTCGACCTCCGAGCGGGCGACCTCCAGCGACACGCCGAGCCGTTGCAGGACCTCGGCCGCCACGCCCTCGCTTTCGCTGAGCATCCCGAGCAGCAGGTGCTCGGTGCCGATGTAGTTGTGGTTCAGGAGCCGGGCCTCCTCCTGGGCGAGCACGACCACCCGCCGGGCCCGATCAGTGAAGCGCTCGAACATCGCCAAACCCACCTCCGGTGCAGCCATGATGCGCCGTCGACCTCGAACCGTCGACCCGTTCGGCTCAGCCCTTCTTGGCGGAGTGGCGCTCGACCGCGAGGGCGACCAGGCGGGCGATCAGCTCGGGATAGGGCACCCCAGAGGCGTCCCACAGCATCGGGAACATGCTCTTGGGGGTGAAGCCCGGGATGGTGTTCACCTCGTTCACCAGCACCTCGCCGGTCGAGTCGACGTAGAAGAAGTCCACGCGGGCAAAGCCCTCGCAGTCCAGCGCCTGGAACGCCCGGATCGCGAGCTGGCGGACGCGCTCGCTCACGGCCGGGGCCACCGGCGCTGGGATCACCAGCTTGGAGGACTCGTCGAGGTACTTTGCCTCGAAGTCGTAGAACTCGTGCCCGGGGACCACCTCGCCGACGACGCTGGCCTCGGGCTCCTGGTTGCCGATCACGCCGACCTCCAGCTCGCGCGCGACCAGCCCCTGCTCCACCAGCACTTTGGCGTCGTGGGCAAAGGCCGTGGAGAGCGCATCGGGCAGACCCTCCGGCGACTTCACCTTGCTGATGCCGATCGAGGACCCCAGCCTCGCGGGCTTGGTGAACACCGGGTAGCGCAGCGCGCCGGCCACCCGCCGGGTCACCGCCTCGGGGTCGGCCAGCCACTCGCGCTCGCGCACCACCAGGTACGGCGCCTGGCCGATGCCGGCCTCCGCGAGCACGACCTTGGTCATGGACTTGTCCATGGCCAGCGCCGAGGCCAGCACGCCGGCGCCGACGTAGGGCAGGTCGGCCAGCTCGAACAGGCCCTGGACGGTGCCGTCCTCGCCATAGGGCCCGTGCAGGATCGGCAGGACCACGTCGATCGCCCCGAGCTCCTCGGCGCCGGCGGTCATGGCGAGCGCGCCCGCGCGCTGCTCCGGCCGCAGCGCGATCGCCGTGCCATCCGCCTCCACCTCGGGCAGCCCGCCCTCGGGGGCCGACAGCTCGAGCGGGGAGGTCCTCGGCAGCATCCACGCGCCCTCCCGGGTGATGCCGATCGGCACCACCTCGAACCGCTCCGGGTCCAGCGCCTCGATTACCGACCGGGCCGAGACCACCGAGACCGAGTGCTCCGCGGACCGCCCGCCGTACAGCAGCGCCAGGCGGATCTTGCGCTTGCCCACGATCACGCCACCTCCAGAGCCGCAGTGAGATCCTCCAGCAGGTCGGCCGCGTCCTCGAGGCCGACGGACATCCGCACCATTCCCTCGCCGATGCCGGCTGTTGCCAGCGCCTCGGCGTCGAGCTGGTGATGCGTCGTGGAGGCGGGGTGCGAGACCAGCGTCTCGACCCCGCCCAGGGAGGCGGCCAGGCGGGCGACGCGGGTCGCCTCGATGAAGCGCCGCCCCGCCTGGCGGCCGCCGCGAACATCGAAAGAGAGCATGCCGCCGAAGCCGTCCAGCACCCGCTTGGCCACGTCGTGCGTCGGATGGTCGATCAGGCCCGGCCAGTAGACCCGCTCGACCTTGGGATGGTCGTGCAGCATCTCGGCGACCTTGCCGGCGTTGGCGCTGTGGCGCTCCATTCGCAGCGGCAGCGTCCTGATGCCGCGCAGCAGCAGCCAGGCCGCGAACGGGTCGGCGGAGGCGCCGATGTCGAGCATGGTCTTCCAGGCGCGGCGGTGCAGCCCCGGGTCGGAGAACACCGCCACGCCGCCGACCACGTCGCTGTGGCCTCCCAGGTACTTGGTGGCCGAGTGGACCACCACGCTGGCGCCGTGCTCGATGGGACGGCAGAGGTAGGGGCTGGCGACGGTGTTGTCGACCACCAGGGGCACGCCCGCCTCGCGCGCCACCTCGGCGACGGCGGGCAAATCGGCCACCGTCATCGTGGGATTGGCGATGGTCTCGACGTACACCGCCCTGGTGGTCGGCCGCAGCGCCGCCTTGACCGCGATCGGGTCGGCGGCGTCCACGAAGCTGGTCTCGATGCCGAGCCGCGAGGCGACCACGGTGGCGAGCGAGAAGGTCCCGCCGTACAGGTCCCGTTGCAGCAACAGGTGGTCGCCGGCGGAGGCAAGGCCCAGCAGCACCGAGGCGATCGCGCCCATGCCCGACGCCGTGGCGGTCGCCTCGGCCGCGCCCTCCAGGTCGGCGACCAGCGCCTCCAGCGCGGCCGTCGTGGGGTTCTCGTAGCGCGTGTAGACGTAGCCCTCGCGCGGTTGCTCCAGGGCATGGGCGAACCGCTCGGCGTCCTCGAACACGAAGGTCGAGGTCTGCCAGATCGGTGGCGAGAGCGGGCGCTCGGTCGGCGCCGGCAGCTTCACCCCGTGGATCGCGCGCGTGCCGAAGCGTGCCATCCTTTCGCTCCTTTCGCCCTGTCGGCCCTCGGCGTCCGGCAGCCTACCAGCGTCACCCCCATCAGACGGGGGACCTTCGTCAGCCTCCT
>WNFZ01002248.1_pt1 | contig 18409 bp, 16 predicted proteins | sample 5400081 | NCBI WGS metagenome assembly WNFZ01 (sample SAMN13153365, study PRJNA577476) | soil metagenome | isolation source: 80 cm soil or saprolite under grassland replicate 1 | place: USA:California | collected 2016-06-15 | reverse complement strand
GGGGGCGATGCGAAGCGGGTGAGCTCGACCACCTTGTCCAGGCCGAGCTCGCCACGGACGAGGGCATCCGACAGCCGAGGAAGTCCCTCGAGGGCATGCGCGGCGGCGATCCATCGGTGGGCCTTCCAGCCCGAGATGCCGTAACGCATAGAGACCCAGTGGGCCGTATCCCGCGCGCCAGAGTCCCGCCAGGACTCGCGGCGATCCACCTCGGCGATCAGGGACAGCAGTTCGCGTTGGCCGCGACAGACGGCCGCGTGCACGGCGTCGACCGCCGCCACCAGGTGCTCATCGGAATGGAAGTCGTTCCTACCCACGATGCCACCAACCGATCCGGGGGAGGAACGAAGGTCAGTATATCGAACATATGTTCGCTTGTCAAGGCCTTCGCTTTGTCCGTCAAAGGGCACCGACCGCATGGCCTTGCAGGTACGGCTTCGCGGATTGATGGTCGATTCCATCACGAAGCGACGCTGAAGGTGGCGCTAGATGCTCAGGCCGAGCGGCTCTTCGCCCTACCCACAAACGCTGCTACGGGCGCCGTGCGACGGCGTGGAAGACGTGCCAATGCTTGGGCCCCGAGCACGCCTCACCGTCCTCTTCCTCCTCCTCAAATCGCTCGAGCTCGAACCCCTCGAACAGCGCGCGAGCCTGGTCGATGGTGAACGCCGACATGTCATCCTTCGGGGCCCACGTATCCCGGTCGCCAAGGAGCTCTCCCGCGAACCGGCCTGCGGGGCGGATCGCGCGCCGCACCCGTTGCCACACCTCGCCGAAGCGGTCGGGGTGACAGAAGAAGAGACTGAAGCCGGCCCACACCAGATCGGCGGACGGAAGCTGGACCTCCTCCATCCGCGAGACGAGTGTGCGGAGCCGCGGCGCCAGGGTCGAGGGCACGCGCTTGCGCACCCGCCCGATCGCCTCCTCCTCCGCGTCGATCGCGAAGACCGACCATCCGCGCTCGAGCATGGCGAGGGTATCGATGCCGCTGCCGCAGCCCAGATCCACGGCCTGGTGCTCTGTCGGGCCGAACGTATCGAGGACGTCGAGGAGCATCTCGCGCGGCGCACGATCCTCGTTCTCGTCGTAGTACTCGGTCCACTCGCCCGCGTCGGCCACCGTTCGCGAACGGTATCAGGGGCCGCTTCATCCGTCTCCTCATGACTGCAGCAGACGATCGGCCGCGTGACGATCCCAGTCGCGTACCATCGGCCGGTGGACCCGAGAGAAGCGGCCCGCGCGTGGGTGGACGCGTGGATGGCCGGGTGGATCGGGCACGATGCGGACGTGATCGCCTCCCGGTACGCCGAGGAGTGCGAGTTCCGGTCGCACCCATTCCGAGAGGCCGTGCACGGGCGCGATGGTGCGCGCCAGTACGCCCTGCAAGCCTTCACCGAGGAGCATTCGGCGCGACCCAGCTTCGGAGAGCCGATCGTCGCCCCGGACGGGCGCGCCGGGGTCGAGTACAGAGCCGAGATCACGACTCCCGACGGCGATAACGTCACGCTCGCCGGCGTCACCGTCCTTCGCTTCGATGACGAAGGCCTCGTCATCGAGCACCGCGGCTACTGGGCGATGGAAGCCAGACGCTAGAAAGTGTTGGCTCGTCCCCGCATAGGAGTGCGGGGGGACGTCTGTTGGCGAGACCTACTCGAGGTAGCCGAGGCCCCGGAGGGTGTCGGTGACCGAGCGCTCCTCCTCGCGCGCGTCTGACGCGGGTGCGCTCTCGCCTGCGCGCACGCTCCTCTCCGGCCCGCCTTCTCACAGCGCCGACTCTCTATTCGAACTGGCCGAGGCAGGGATCAGCCTCTCGCTTCCGCAGCGACGGCCTCCGGGCGGATAATCCTTCGCGTGGCCGGCCCGAACCAGCCCGACGACCCGCCCAGGGACGATGCTGCGGATGACGCCCAGATCAGGACGTTCCTGATAGCCGACGTCCGCGGCTACACCCTCTTTACGCAGGAGCGCGGCGACGAGGCCGCGGCGAAGCTTGCAGCGAAGTTCGCCGACATCGCACGCGACGGGGTCCAGGCCCGAGGCGGCACCTTGCTGGAGCTCCGCGGCGACGAGGCGCTCTGCGTGTTCTCCTCGGCGCGTGAGGCGATCCGCGCGGCTGTCGACCTCCAGCAGCGGTTCGTCGAAGAGACGCTCGATCTGCCGGAGCTCCCGCTCATGGTGGGCATCGGGCTCGACGCCGGCGAGGCCGTCGCGGTTCAGGGCGGCTACCGCGGCGGAGCGCTGAATCTGGCCGCTCGGCTTTGCGGGCAGGCTCGTGCCGGTGAGATCCTCGCATCACGCGAGGTCACGCATCTCGCGCGACGGGTCGACGGCGTTCGGTACGTGGATCGCGGCATCCTCTCGCTGAAAGGCCTTTCGGAACCGGTCGCGGTCGTCCGGGTCCTGCCCGAGGACGTCGATGCCGTCGAGCGGCTGCGATCGTTCGCGCCGCCTCCCGCCGCGGCGGGGAAGACCCGGCGCTGGGCCGTCCCCATCGGGATCGCCCTCGTCGTGGTGCTCGTCGCCATCTCGATCCCCCTGCTCCGATCCGGCGATGGCACCGTGGACATCGGGACGAACTCGATCGCGCGCATGAACGCGGAGGATGGAAGCCTCGATCTAGCAACTGCGCTCGGTCAGCGTCCCGGCGCGAGCGCGATCGGGTTCGGGAGCCTCTGGGTCGCCGAGCCCGACCGCGGCGTCGTGGTACGTCTGGACCTCGAGGGCGGCTCGGTCACCGACACGATCAGGGTCGGGAACTCGCCGGCGGGTCTGGCGGTGGGCGAGGGCTCGGTGTGGGTGACGAACGCCGGCGCCGGAACGGTGAGCCGGATCAACGTCGACACCAACGAGGTCAGCCAGACGCTCGATGTCGGCTCCGGACCCGCAGGGATCGCGATAGGCGACGGCGCGCTGTGGGTCGCCGACACGATCGGCGCCGCGCTCCTCCGCGTGGATCCGACCTCCGGCGCGATCAAGGCCGTGGCGCTCGCCGGCCAGCCCTCCAGCGTCGCCTTCACGCCGAACGGCGTATGGGTCTCGGTCGCCCCAGCGGGGATCGCACGCGTCGACTCCGCGAGTCCGAGCGTGACGCTCACCCAGGGCGTGGGCAGCGGACCGACGGCGGTGCTTCCCGCGTTCGGCTCGGTCTGGGTCTCGAACCACCTCGACGGCACGGTCTCCCGAGTCGAGCCCTCCACCGGACGCGTGGAGGCGACGATCTCTGTCCGCGACGGCCCGAACGGGCTCGGAGCGGCAGGAGGCTCCCTATGGGTCGCGAACGAGCTCGACGGCTCGATCACCGCCATCGACCCGGCCACGAATACTGTCGAGCAGACCGTGCCGGTCGGCGGCGCGGCGGCCTCCCTTGCGGCCGACGGCGATGGATTGTGGCTCGCCGTCGGGGCATCGGCTACCGAGCACCGTGGCGGGACCCTGACCGTCTCTTCACGCGTTCATGCACCGACCTCGCTGGACCCCGCCCTCTTGTATGGCGGGGGCTGGGAGATCCTCTCGATCACGAACGACGGGCTCCTGGCGTTCAAGAAGGTCGGGGGCCCAGACGGCGCGACGCTGGTCCCGGACCTGGCGTCGGCGCTCCCTCAGGTTTCCACCGACGGACTGAGCTACCGGTTCCCGCTGCGCGAGGGGATCCGCTACTCGACCGGCGACCTGGTGCGCCCCGAGGACTTCCGGCACTCGCTGGAGCGAGCCCTCACGCTGAGCTCCGATGCCGCGGGCCTGTATGGCGCGATCGAGGGCGCGGATGTCTGCGCCCAGAGCCGATCCACCTGCGACCTGTCGGACTCCGTCGTCGCCGACGCCGAAGCCGTGACGTTCCACCTCGCGCGCCCGGACACCGACCTGCCCTTCAAGCTCGCGCTACCGTTCGCCTTTGCCGTCCCGGCCTCGATGCCGGTCGAGGACCAAGGCCTGGATCCAGTCCCGGCGACGGGGCCGTACATGATCGTGCGAGCGACCAGAGGCCACATCGAGTTGGCGCGAAACCCGGCGTTCCGCGAGTGGTCGGGCGCCGCCCAGCCCGCCGGGTTCGTGGACGGGATCTCGTTGCGGTTCGATCAGGGGCTCGCCAGCGCCTTCGATCGGCTCAGCGCCGGCGAGATCGACTGGATGAGTGAAGTACCGCAGCCTGCGGACCTGGCGTCGCTCCAAGCGACTCACCCGGATCAGGTCGTGCTCTCGCCGAGCGCGTTCACGATCTTCGTGGGCTTCGACGTTCGCAAGCCGCCGTTCGACGACGTGCGGTTGCGCCAGGCGCTGAACTACGCCATCGACCGCCGTCACGTGGTCGAGCTTCTAGGCGGACCGACCAGTAACCGCGCGACGTGCCAGATCCTTCCGCCGAACTTCCAGGGATACGAACCCTACTGTCCCTACACGCTGGACCCAGAGAGCGGCGTGTGGTCAGCGCCGGATCTCCACCGAGCGCAAGCCCTCATCGAGGACGCCGATGCTATCGGGGAGGAGGTCACCGTCTGGGTGATGAACGAGGATCCCGCGGTCGTCGACCCCGTCAAGACCATGCGGTACGTCGTCCAAGTGCTGAACGAGGTCGGCCTGCGCGCGCACCTGAAGATCGTGGCCCGTGAGAAGTACTTCGACACGATCTACGGGGGGGCGAGGCCCGGTTCCGAGGGCTATCCGAACGTGTACCTGAGCGGATGGCTCTCGGACTACCCACGCGCGGGGGACTTCATCGATCCTCAGTTCAGCTGTGGGGGGTTCGGCAACCCCTCGGGTCTGTGCAGCGAGAGCCTCGACGCCCAGATCGACGATGCGCACCGGCTCCAGGCGACCGATCCCGGAGCCGCGAACCGAGCGTGGACCGCCATCGACCACCGACTCGTCGAGGACGCGGTGTATGCACCCCTGACGAACCCCGTCTCCGCGTACGTCTTCTCGGCCCGCGTGGAGAACGTCCAGGTCCACCCCCAGTGGGGGATCCTGCTCAGCCGTCTCTGGGTGCAGTAGCCGGCGGCTACTCGAGGTAGCCGAGGCCGCGGAGGTGCTCCTCCATCTCGTCGGCCTCGGTGTCGGTGACCGAGCGCTCCGCCTCGGGCGCCTCTGACGCGGGTGCGCTCTCGCCCGCGCGCACGCTCGCCTCGGTACCCACGACCTCATACAGGACCCGGCCCGTGTGCTTGATGGAGGCCGGCGCGTCGAGCGCCGCCAGCATGGTCGGCGCCAGATCGATCAGCAGCGGCTGTTGGTCGAAGGCCGTCACCTTCGGGCCGACCGCCACGATCACGCCCTCCGGCCGGTGGTCCCCGGAGACCCAGTCGGCGTCCTCGATGGCGCTTTTCGCGTGTGTGAGCGAGTACCCCTCGGCCGGCTCCATCAGGATGTCGGGCGCGGCGTCGGCGTGCTTGCCCTTGAAGACCTCCTCGCGCCGGTAGATGGCCTTGACCGGCTTGCGGCCGGTCTTCGGGTCGACGAAGGACGACAGCCGGTCCATCAGGCCGTCGCGGACGCGCTCGAAGTCGCCGGGGTCGACGATCCCGTCCGGCTCACGGCCTGCCAGGTTGATCGAGACACCCTCGCCGGTCGAGCGGATCGTGGTGAACGCCCTGGTCTTCGACCAGACGACCGGCTGCGGAAGCGAGACCTTCCCGTGCAGGCCGAGGAGGTCGTAGACCTTGCGGGCCACCTTGCGCATGGGCCCCCACTGCATCGGGCCGAACACGACGTTCGACGCGCTGAACTCGAGGTAGCCGAGTTGCCTAAGCAAGCGATCCATGTTGATGGCTCGGGTGCACGACTGGAACCCATGGTCCGACATGAAGATGACGATGTCGTCGTCCCGGATGCGGCCGACGAACGAGCCGATGGCCTCGTCGAGCTGCTGGTAGACGCCCCGGGTCTTGCGCGCGAGCTCCGTGTCCAGGTTCCGCCCGTAGTCGGGATGGTCGGGGCCGACGTAGTTCGACAAGCAGTGCTGAGTCCGGTCCACGCTCACCCACACCGAGGCGAACAGGTCCCAGTCGGTGTTGTCCATCAACCACTCGGCGGACTTGATCCGCTTGCCGGTGATCTCATACGCCTCATCCAGGTAGGCGTCGGGGCGGTTGCGGTAGGTGGTCCACGACATGCCGTTGATCTGCCACGGCACGCCGGCCTTGGCGAGGTCCTGCTCGAGGCCGGCCGGGTGGGTGAACGGGCGACCCTTAGGCAGGACGCCGCCGGCGACGACGTTCCCCTCGATGGCGGGTGGGGGGAACATCAGGGGGACGTCGGCGTAGACGCCGGTCTTGCCGGCCGCCGAGAGGTCTTCGACGAAGGTCCGCTCCTTGATCGAGCGGTAGGTGACCGGGTACTGCTTGTGGGTCCCGCGGACAGTCTCGAGGATGTCGTAGACACCGTGGTCGGCCGGGTCCACGCCGGTCAGGAACGATGGCCAGGCGGACCAGGAGTGGGTGGGGATGGTCGAGCGCAAGACCGCCCGGTGGCCCCGGTCGATCAGCGCCCGGAGGTTGGACAGGTCCCCCCGCTCGAGCAGGGGATCCAGGATGCGCCAGTCAGCGCCGTCCCACCCGATCAGCAGTACTCGTGGCATTCAGGGGCCTTAGAAGGGAATCTCGGAATCGCCGTAGTCTAGTCGACGCCCCCAAGGGGCAACCCAACCTGGTCGTTGTTCCGCGTACCAAGAGCCATCGTCTGAGCGCCTAGCTCACACCACTGTTCAGCCGCCTCCACGCCATTTGGTAGGACGGGCTTTACCTTCCGATTGGCGTCCGCGTCCGACATGAAGGGTTTCCTAACTGTCGGAATCGCATGTTAACTTCCCGCTCAGAATTCAGGCAAGGAGGTCGCGATGGCAGAGTTCGAGTACACGACCGTTCCGGCGAAGGTCCCGGCGCTCTTGAGTAAGATTCGTGAAGTTGGCGTGCCGCCAAAGGTAACGGTTCAGTGGCTGAAGACAATCGGGTTTACTTCAAGCAATGATCCCTCCCTGATTAATGTCCTCGAACAGATCGGTTTTGTTGACGGTAGCCGCGTTCCAAGAGAGCCGTGGAAGAAATACCGCGGTGGCGATTACCGGCGAGTGCTCGGCGAGGCCACTCGGAACGGGTACAAGGAACTCTACGAAACATATGCAGACGCGCATACCAGATCGAACGCCGAACTCGATAGTTTCTTCAGTACGCACACAACAGCTGGCAAGTCAGTAAGGGACCTCACCGTACGAACTTTCAGGACACTTGCCGGATTGGCCGATTTCGGACCAGCTGTTGAGCCAATCGAGACACCCGAGGCGGATGCCAGCCCTGAGTTGCCCATCGCCGCACGCCAGGCGATTGCCGGCGCAACCATCAACATCAATGTCCAACTAGTCCTGCCCGAGAGCGCCGATGAGACCGTATACGAGCGATTCTTCAGCGCTATGAAGAAGCATCTCCTTACGCCGAATGGAGAGTGATTTCGGCGACGTCATTCGGTCTCTGCGGGCTCGGACGAGAGCGTTCGAGAAGGAGGACCATCAACTACTTGGTGAGTACGAAACTTCGACGTCCCGGATCATCTCCGTCGCAGAGACCTGGAGGAAACTCGAGGGTCTCTCCCTCCTTCAGAAGCAGTTGTTCGGGGACTCGCTTCGATGCGTGGAACGTGGTATCTACCGGGCCGCGCACGTGATGGCATGGGCAGGCTTCATGGACTACCTCGAATATCGGATGGCGGACGACGGTTTCAAGAACCTGCATTTGATTCGTCCGAAGTGGAAGGCTTACGCCACCATCGAGGATCTTCGCGAGAACGTAGTTGAGCATCAGTTGATAGAGGCGGCTCGTGACCTTGGACTACTTTCGAAGACGGCGACGAAGATACTCTTGGGCTTGCTGTCGAAACGGAACGAGTGTGCCCATCCAAGTGGATATGACCCCGGACTCAACGAAAGCCTTGGATTCGTTTCGGAGTTGCTCTCGCGGATTGAGATCGTCCAGACCAAGACTCTGTAGCTTGTAGCATCGACTGCGCACGCGTGACCAGTTCGGCAATGCCATCCGAATCGTGCAGCCGATCACAGTCGCCAACTGAAGCTCCGCCGCCGGCGCGGTATCTCGTATCTGAGGCTTACCATGGCGATCTCGATGCCTACCCGCGATGACATCCGCAACGTCGCCATCGTGGCCCACGTGGACCACGGCAAGACGACCCTGGTCGACGCAATGCTGTGGCAGTCGGGGGCCTTCCGAGCGAACCAGGACGTCGCCGAGCGGGTGCTGGACTCGACCGATCTCGAGCGCGAGAAAGGCATCACGATCCTGGCGAAGAACACCGCCGTCCGCCACGGCGACCTGAAGATCAACATCGTCGACACGCCGGGCCACGCCGACTTCGGAGGCGAGGTCGAGCGCGGGCTCACGATGGTGGACGGCGTCCTGCTGCTCGTCGACGCCTCCGAGGGACCACTCCCGCAGACGCGATTCGTGCTCCGCAAGTCGCTCGAGGCGCTCCTGCCGGTGATCCTGGTCGTGAACAAGGTCGACCGGCCCGACGCGCGGCCCAAGGAGGTCGTCGACGAGGTCTATCAGCTCTTCCTCGACCTGGACGCCGACGAGCATCAGATCGAGTTCCCGGTCCTGTACGCCGACGCGCGGGCCGGGCGCTGCGGCCCCGACCCCGCCTCGCTCCCGGACGACCTCGAGCCACTCTTCGACGCCCTACGGACCCACATCCCCGCTCCCTCCTACGAGGAGGGCCACCCGCTCCAGGCCCTCGTCACGAACCTCGACGCCTCGCCCTACGTCGGGCGGCTGGCGCTCTGCCGCATCCGGAACGGCACGATCCGCCGAGGCCAGGTGGTCGCGTGGTGCCGGGCCAACGGCACGATCGAGCAGGCGAAGATCGCCGAGCTCTACGTCACCGAGGCCCTCGACCGCGTCGAGGCCGAGGAGGCGGGCCCGGGCGAGATCGTCGCGGTGGCCGGCATCGACGAGATCACGATCGGTGAGACGCTCGCCGATCCCGACGACCCGCGCCCGCTGCCCGTCACCCGCGTCGACGAGCCCTCGCTCTCGATGACGATCGGCATCAACACCTCGCCGGCTTCCGGACGCGACGGCGACAAGCTCACCGCGCGCCAGGTGAAGTCCCGCCTGGATCAGGAGGTCGTCGGGAACGTCTCGATCCGCGTGCTCGAGGGCGACCGCCCCGACCGGTGGGAGGTCCAGGGCCGGGGCGAGCTCCAGCTCGCGGTGCTCGTCGAGGTGATGCGCCGGGAGGGGTTCGAGCTCACGGTCGGCAAGCCGCAGGTCGTCACCCGAACGATCGACGGGCGCCTGCACGAGCCTGTGGAGCGCGTGGCGATCGACGCGCCCGAGGAGTACCTGGGCGTGATCACGCAGCTCCTCGCGCTTCGCAAGGGCCGGATGGAGAACATGGTGAACCACGGCACCGGGTGGATCCGCATGGAGCACCTGGTTCCCGCTCGCGGCCTGATCGGCTTTCGGACAGAGTTCCTGACCGAGACACGCGGCACCGGGCAGCTCCACCACGTGTTCGAGGGGTACGAGCCGTGGCACGGAGAGCTTCGAACGCGCCCGACGGGTTCACTCGTCGCCGACCGCGCCGGGGTAACCACGGCGTTCGCCCTGCTCACGCTCCAGGAGCGCGGGTCGCTGTTCGTCGGGCCGGGCGAGGATGTCTACGAGGGAATGATCGTCGGCGAGAACGCCCGGGCGGAGGACATCGACGTGAACCCCACGAAGGAGAAGAAGCTCACGAACATCCGCCAGTCCACGGCCGAGGAGTTCACGCGGTTGATCCCCAAGCGGGCATTGGTTCTGGAGCAGGCGCTCGAGTTCATCCGGGAGGACGAGTGCGTGGAAGTGACACCTTCGAACGTGCGGCTCCGGAAGGCTCTGCTCCCCCAACAGGACCGCGCGAAGGCCGCCCGGCGTGGCCGACCCTCCATCGAGAAGTGAGCCCGGCTGAGTTAGGTCGAACCCGCGCAGGCCGTCCAGGAAGCGGCGATGGCTATGGGCGGATGTTCTGGTTCAGGCGGAAGACGTTGTCGGGGTCCCAGGCTAGTTTCAGCCCGACCAGACGTTCGTACTTGGCGTCGCCATAGACAGAACGTACGACATCCTCCGGTCCTGGCTCCGAGACGTCGTTCACGTACCGGCCGGTCACGGTAAACGGCGTGATCGCCGTCATCGCCGAACGCCCCCATTCCCGATGGTCCCCGTCCGATCCGGGGTCGTCCCACATCGCCTCGGCGCTCGCCCAGAAGGCCGCGTCGCGGGTTGGGAACGCCGTCGCGTCCACGTCGACTCGGGCGATGGCACGTCCCCACGACCAGAACGTGAACGAGCAGTCGCCGCCCTTCGGGACCTCCTCGAGTCGCGACAGGCACCCATCGACCAACTCGTCCGGAAGACCAGCCGTGAAGCCGCTCTTCATGGAGAAGCGGTGCCCCCATCGCATCGCCTCGTCGTTCAGGTGCTGCGCGGTCAGGTATGACTTCTGCTCGACGGTATCCACGACCGGCGATCCGAACGCCCGCATCGGGGTGAAGTCCCGCTCGGCCTGATCCAGGGAGCCGCAGTGCAGGCCTCCCATGAAGACGATGGGCCGGCCGGCGACCTCCGGCGGGAACTCCTCCTCGGGGAGGGCGAGCCCCACGCCGAACGCGCTCCACATCTCGTCCTGCGTGGTCTCGACGAAGTCGCGATAGAACCCGGCGACCTCGACGGCCCGCTCCACCGGATGCATCACGATCCCGTGCGTGATCGTCGGCCCGACTGGATGGAGGCGGAACTCGAACGACGTCGCGATGCCGAAGTTCGGCCCCGCGCCCCGGATCCCCCAGAACAGATTGGGGTTCTCGTCCTCGCTCGCGTGGACCAGTCGGCCGTCGGCCGTCACGACGTCGACCGAGAGCAGGTTGTCGATGGTGAGTCCGTACTTCCGCTGGAGACGGCCCATGCCACCGCCGAGGGTCAGGCCGGCCACGCCGGTGTGCGCGACGACGCCCACGGGACACGCCAGGCCGAACGCCTGCGCCTCGTGGTCGAGGTCGCCGAGGAGCGCGCCTCCGTTCACCCGCGCCACACGGCGCTCCGGATCGACCCGGATGCCTCGCATGCTCGATAGGTCGATAACGATCCCGCCGTCGCACGTCGAGAAGCCCGGGATGCTGTGGCCGCCGCTCCGGACGGCGATCTGGAGCTCCTGCTCGCGCGCGAACCGGAGGGCAGTGAGGACGTCGGCGACGCCGGTCGGCCGGACAACGATGGCCGGCCGTCGGTCGATCATGCCGTTCCACACGATCCTGGCCGCCTCGTAGCCGGCGTCCTCGGGCAGGACGATCTGACCGGCGAAGCCATCGCGGAACCTCGAGAGCGCTGACGCATCGAGCGCGGCGGTCAACTGTTCCGACACGTGCTCCTCTCTCCGGACAACGAGCACGCATCATCCGGGGGATCGGTCGTTGTCGTCAATCTCGATGCGGATTTCCGGTCAGGAATCGCAGATCGAGTAGTCCCTCCGCTGGGAGGGCGAGAGCTCGGCGAGCACCGAACACGACCGGACCATCGTCACGAAGCTGAGGACGGCCCCATCGGCTTCGCCGTGGATCCGGTAGCAGCCCTCAACGGGAAACACGATCCCGCTCGCGTTGAAGCCGGTGTCGCCGTAGCCGCGAGCGTTGGCTCGAACGGGGACGCCGATAGAAAGCTCGTGGCCGCGGATGTGCAGGTGACCGTGGATCGCCGGACCGCGCCACCAGGGGAACTTCATCCCAAGCGAGCCGTTCGGTCCGATGTCATCCGGCGGAACGAGGACCAGGCCTCCGGGCCACAGGACGGTCCACAGGCGGCCGTTCCCGAAGTACAGCTCGTCCGGCGCTTCTCCCGGCGGCGTCAGGCCGTTGGGCGACGTGACGGGACATGGTCGGGTGGAGGCGTTCGATGAGGGCGCCGCGGATGGCGACGCGTTCGGGCTGGTCTCGGACGATCCCGAGGAACAGCCAATGAGCAGGAGGGCTGCCGCGAAGACGATCGCCCGCATGCCCCTCGTACACCGAAGAGGGCGCGCTCGTTCCCGGCCCTCGGAACGACTCGTGAGCGCGTTGCCAGTTACGAGCCGGACGCGACCTTCCACAGGTGGCCGTCCGGGTCGCGGAAGTAGCCGAAGTACCCGTACTGAGAGGCTGCCGCTTCCCTTGCGACGCCGCCACCGGCCGCCACCGCCTTTGCCATGACCTCGTCCACAGCTTCGCTCGACGGGACGATGTAATGGAATGAGACACCCCGGAATCCGGATCCCTCGGGGGAGACGCCGGCATCTTGGGCCGCTGCCTTCCATTCGTAGAGGGCCAGTGATGACGATCCCTCACCCAGGTTGAGCGATACGAAATTGGGATAGTCCTGGTCGATCGTGCAGCCCAAGCCTTCCCCGTAGAACGTCTTGGAGCGGGCCAGGTCCTCGACACCGATCATGATGGCGCTCACCTGTACAGCCACGGTTGCCTCCCTTCTGACGCGGCACCTCTAACCCAATGAAGCGACCTCCTCATCAGAGCGTCGTTGCCACACCCCGAGCACATTCCCCGGCGGATCGCGGAACGTCGCCACCATCAGGTCGCCCTCCTCATACGGCGGCGTCACGACCTCGCCGCCATGCCCAATGACGGCGTCGAGCGCGTCGTCGACCCGCTCGACGAAGATGTAGGGAATCACTCCAGCTTCGCCGGCAACGGCCAGGTCCGTCATGAAGTGGCCGATGACGTGCCCGGTGCCGTCCTCGAAGCTCGGATCCTCCGGATCGCCGCGGAGGCTCCAGCCGAACACGGCCTCGTAGAACGCTGCTGAGGCCCGCGGATCCTCTGCCGGCATCCGAAGATAGGACACCCCGCCGACCCGGAAGACGTGTGGCTGGCCCTCGACGCCCGATGACACTCGGCCATTATCAGTGGAGACGACTCGATGCGCGACCGGGCCCGATCGCGATCAGGCGGGCTCGAGCTTGAAGACGGTGTGATCTCGGGCGAGGGCCTCGAGCTCATCGTCGGACGTTGTCGGCGTGGCGAAATAGGTCCGGACCATGGAGCTCGTGTTCGACGCCAGGTATTCGTGAAGGAGCGGCAGGCGGCTCTCGACCGGAACTTCGACCAGACGAACCTCATCCCGTGTGGCGCCCCGGCTGACCGTGACGTGACCCGCCGCTCGGGCGTTCTTGATCGTGTTGGTCTCGCCGAAGACCGAGACCCAATACCACCCGTCCCCCTGTTCCAGGAGCCAGAAGGGTGTCGAGTACTCCTTACCGCTCTTCCGGCCCCGAACCGTGACCACATGCATCGGCTTCGGTCCTCTTCCGCGACGCACGACGCGTGTCAAGACGCCGTTCCCGAAGCGCTTGAACGCCGTGTGACGGTAGGCCTTGGGCACCCGGGGATTGTGCCACTCGGGTGAATCCGGCGCGAACCCAGCCGTCAGTCGCTGGCGACGACCTCGGCCGGCTCCTTCATCGATGCCCGGCGCTCGGCCTCCTGCGATGCGATGTGCCGGGCGATGTATCTCCCGTCCCTACCGGCGCCAGCGATCACGTCTGAGGACACCGCAAACTGGAAAACCAGGCCCATGAAGTACAGGCCCGGCTCGGAGCGCACGATTCCGCGATCGTGAACCGGCAGGCCGTCCCGGCCGAAGACCGGCAGGTCGATCCACCGGTAGTCCTGGCGGAACCCCGTGCACCAGATGACGTTCGCCACCTCGAGGACCCGGCCGTCGTCCAGCACGGGAAGGCCGTCACGCGCGCCCACGACCCTGGGGACGCGCTGGACCCCCAGCCCGATCAGATCCTTCGTCTTCACCCGGATCAGCGGGCTCGCCTTCACCGAGAACTTCGCACCGATCCCTCGGCCGATGGGGGTCCTTCTCGTGATGACGTGGTGGCCCAGGAACCGGACGACGCGGAAGGCCGTCCGTGCAGTTGCCGGTCCGTGCCGGAAGGGGATCTGGCCGGTCTCCTTGCCAGACAGCCACGTGCCGTGACTCCGGGCCACCTCGGACGTGATCTCCGCGCCGGAGTTCCCGACGCCCACGACCAGGACGGCCCCCGGGGCCAGCTGCGCGATATTCCGGTACTCGCTGGAATGCAGCTGCACGATGCCGGGGTCCAGATCGAAGGCGAGGCCGGGGACCTTCGGGATGCGGAACGCACCCGTCGCCACGACCACGCGGTCGGCCTCGAACCGGCGCTCGCCGGAGGTCACCACGTAGCGGTCCCCATCCCGCCGCAGCCCGTTGACGCTCACGCTGGTTCTGACCGGGAGCTCGAACCGTTCCGCGTATGTCTCGAGGTAGTCCGCGAACTCGTCCTTCGTGGGGAAGCTCCACTTGGGCGCGGGGAACCGCATCCCTGAGAGGCCGTTGAAATGAGCCGGCGTGAACAGGCGAAGCGAGTCCCATCGGGTGCGCCAGGAGTCGCCGATCCGCTCGCCGGCGTCCAGGATCACGAACGGCACCCCTCGCTTCGCCAGGTGGTACCCGGCCGCCAGGCCCGCCTGGCCTCCTCCGATGATCACCGTCTCGAACCGCTCCGCGCCGTCGCTGCCCATTCCGGCCACCTCCTCGATCGTCGTGGGCGACCGTAGGGCCTGGCCGAGGCCCCGCTCATCGCCGGAATCGGCCAAAGTCGGGACGGGGGCGTGTGGTGAGAAATCACCACGAGGGCCCGGAGGGTCAGACCAGGTCGTGCTCGAAGGCGTACGCCGTCGCCGCAGAGCGGGACGAGATGTTCAACTTCGCGAAGATGTTCTGGACGTGCCGGGCGACCGTGTGCTCGCTGATCACGAGCTCGCCGGCGATCGCACGGTTCGACTTGCCGGCGGCGACGAGGCGGAGGACCTGTGCCTCGCGCGCCGTCAGCCCGCCGGGGAGTTCCCCAGGCCCCTCCAAGAGCGCCTCGACCGAGGCCACATCCCGGACCGCTCCGAGGCCTTCGAACGCAACGAGCGCCACGCGAAGCTCTGCCCGTCCGGCGTCCTCGTCGCCCACGGCGCGCGCGGCTTGCGCGCACAAGACCCTGGCGTGCGCCGCCTCGTACGGAAGGCGCAGCTCCTGCCACGCCGTGCAGGCCCGTCGCAGCCGCTCCAACGCTGCCTCCGGGTCGCTCTGCGCGAGGAGGAGTGATCCCCGAACGGTGTCGACCGTCGCGGCGAGCATCGCCGTGGGGAACGCACGTGAGATCGCCTCGAGCTCCTCGACGGCAAGGCTCGCCTCGTCGAGCTCGCCCCCGTCGAGTGCTACCTCGACCTGCGCGGCCAGCAGCCTCGCGCGGCGCAGGGGGTTTCCAGTCTCGGCGCCGACCGCCACCCGGAGCGCGCTCCGGGCAGCCTCCACCTTCCCCTGCGCCTGCCGCAGGAGTGCTGATCCGGGTTGCGGCTGGAAGCCGAGCTCCTGGGCGCGGGTGAACGCCTCCTCCGCGCCGTCGAGGTTTCCTGCGAGCCGGCGGGCCTCGCCGACCTGATACCACGCGGCGCCTGAGGCCACCGGACCCTGGCGCATCAGCTCCTCCGAGGCCCGCGTCGCCTCCGCCTCGGCCTCGGGCCACGCCCCGCGGAGGATGGCCACCTCGGCACGGTTGACGCGGCACAGGCCGGGATACGGCGACTCCGCGGGTACGGTCTCGCACCACGCCCGCGCCGCGTCGCTCCACTCCCCCGCACGCCCGACATCGCAGAGCTCCAGACACGCCGCGATCACGTCGCAGTAGATGATCCCGGTGAAGAAGGCGCTGAGGTCCCCTGCCAGCACCGAGGTCATCGCCTCATCGAGCAGGGCGACCCCGTCGACGACCCTGCCCGACGCGATGTGCGAAAGCCCTTCGATGTGGATCGCCACCGCGACCACGTCTCGGTCGCCGAACCGCTGCCCGAGCTGGATGGCCTTCTTCGCGAGCGCGACAGAGCGTTCCGGGTCGCCGGTGAACCGGGCCACGTTCGCCTCGATGGTCGCGAGGAAGCCGTGCTCGACGCACTCGGGCTGCTCGCGGAGGTGTCGTTGTGCTCGCATGAGCCAGCCCCCGGCGACCGCCGGCTCCCCACGATTGAAGTGCTCGACGCAGAGCCGCGCGGCGAGCCGCGCCGCCGATCGGTCCTCGGACGCGGCCGCGTAGGCCGCATAGGCCTTCTGCCGCACGGCGACGGATTCCTCCCACCGGGAGACCCACCAGGCCGCGTCCGCCAGCCCCTCGAGGTCACGGGCACTTAACTGGGTCGGATCGATGGAGCCGAGCCGCTCGTAGGCCTCGACCCACGATCCCCGGGCCAGCGCCTCACGGGCCCGATCGATGTCGGTGGCCAGCTCGGTCAGAGGTGCCTCCTCGGTATGGGACGGATCCGGGGACGGATGCCCGGATAGGCTACGCCGGTCACCCGGCGGCCTTCACCAACATCTGGGCGACGTCCTTCAGCGAGGCCCGGAGCTCGTCGGGACTGCGCACAGCGAACGGCCAGGGCAGCGTGGCCAGCATCCGGGCCGCTGCGGCCAGGTCGTCGGTCTGGGCTCGAAGGAGCACCATCCCGTCGACCACCTCGGGGGTCCCGACCGTCCTCGGGATCCGTCGCGACGCCTCCTCCAGCGTGGTCTTCAGCTCGACCTCGAGCTCCCACCCCCACGGGATTCGGGCGATCGAGCGAGCCACGTGGTCAGCGGCATCGAAGCCCTCCGGGATCGCCACCCGTTCGCGGCGGGCCTCGGCGGATCGAACCCGGTCTACCCGGAACGTTCGCACCTCGCCCGAGCGGTCGTCGTGGGCGGCGAGGTACCAGCGACCGCCGTGGAACACCAGGCCGTACGGCGCGACCGTGCGCTCGGTCTCCTCGCGTCCGGGCGTCGCGTACCGGATGGCCACGCTTCGCTTCGCCCGGATCGCGGCCGCCAACGTGAGGACGACCTCGGTCGCCGGTGGCTGCGGCTCCCTCGTCCTCCAGGTCAATCCCAGGCTCCCCTCGAGGGCGCCGACCCGGTCGCGGAGCTCGGTCGGAAGCACGCGGAGGATCTTGGCGAGCGCCTCGTCGACGGCCGGTCCCTCGGTGGAGATCCCGGTCTGACGGGTAACGATCAGCCCCAGGACCACGGCCGTCGCCTCGGCGTCCGTGAGCATGAGCGGTGGCAGCTTGAACCCCGGGCGCAGCCGGTACCCGCCGTAGGGTCCGCGCTCGGCCTCGAGGGGGATGCCCAGCTCCTCGAGCTTGACCGCGTACCGGCGCACGGTGCGGGGGTCGACCTCCAGGCGCTCGGCCAGCTCTCGTCCGCTGACGCGCCCCCGCGTCTCGAGCAGCTCGAGCATGGCCAGGAGCCTGGTCGCCGGTCTCGACGCGCCGAACACCATTCACCTCCACCTGATCGAACGTTTCCCGAACGTTCACACGATACGTCGGGAATAGGACCGAAAACGTCCTCATCCCACCCTAGCCTGCTGGTCAATGCGGCGGAGGACGCCGCGGCATGAGAGGGAGGAGGCGCCATGACCCCACCGAAGCGTTCAGACCAGGACATCCGGCCGTTCCGGATCGACGTCCCTGATGCAGACCTCGAGGACCTCGAGGACCGCCTGGTGCGAACTCGGTGGCCAGACCAGCTGTCCGGCGTGGGGTGGGGTTACGGGACGCCGCTCGAGTACGTCCGTGAGATGGCCGTGTACTGGCGGACCTCATATGACTGGCGCAAGGAGGAGGCCAGGCTCAACGAGTTCCCCCAGTTCACAACGACGATCGACGGCACGAACGTGCACTTCCTCCACATCCGTTCGCCCGAGCTGAACGCGATGCCGCTGATCCTCACCCACGGCTGGCCGGGCTCGGTGGCGGAGTTCCTCGACCTCATCGGGCCGCTCACCGACCCCCGGTCCCACGGCGGCGATCCTGCCGATGCCTTCGACCTCGTGATCCCCTCGATCCCCGGCTACGGGTTCTCCGGCCCCACACTCGACGCGGGATGGGACAGCGCGCGGACGGCCGGGGCGTGGGACGAGCTGATGAAACGCCTGAGATACGAGCGGTATGGGGCGCACGGCGGGGACGCCGGCGCCCTCATCACCCGCGAGCTCGGCATCCTGAAGCCCGACGGCCTCGTCGGCGTGCACCTCCTGCAGATCTTCGCGTTCCCGTCGGGCGATCCGAACGAGATGGCCGAGATGACCGAGTTCGAGCGGGAAGGCATGCAGATCCTGGCGAACTTCGAGAGCTTCTCCGGGTACCTGAAGATCCAGCAGACCCGGCCCCAGACGCTCGCCTACGGGCTCACCGACTCCCCGGCCGGCCAGCTCGCATGGAACAGCGAGCTGTTCATGGGGTTCGGCGGCGAGAACGTGGACAACGTGGACCGGGACCGGTTCCTCACCCACGTGACGATCTTCTGGGTGACCGAGACGGCGGGGTCGTCAG
>WNFZ01002808.1_pt1 | contig 18421 bp, 13 predicted proteins | sample 5400081 | NCBI WGS metagenome assembly WNFZ01 (sample SAMN13153365, study PRJNA577476) | soil metagenome | isolation source: 80 cm soil or saprolite under grassland replicate 1 | place: USA:California | collected 2016-06-15 | reverse complement strand
AGTAGCTGCTGCAGTCGCGCCTGAACCACCTCCCCCATCGAGCGAGATAGTGACGTCAGGCAAACGAAACGGGCTATTGGCCCAGTTGGGGTAGGGTCCGAAATAGTGCGGGACCTTGGTCTCGTCCACCGGGCCTGACGGCATCGCCGCGGCCTTGATGCTTCCCCCGAAGACCAGGGACGTCAGCACCATCAGTGAGACGAGCATATTTAGAAACTTGCGATTGAACATTTTATTCTCCTATATCCTTGTTATGGTCTTTGAAGCGGAGTCATCGGTCTTTGACCGTAGTTGCAAATGTTGAAAAGAAAATATGCTGGTTGTTTTAGCCTCCTTTTAATGAATTCGATTAATACAGTGATTGCAATCCTTCACGGATTTGGTGTCTGTCAGTTGCTCCCAGATTCGGTTGAGGTCTCTGATCTCACGAAGTTCCATAATGTCCGGTGAGTTTGATTCCTGTACTTCATAAAGCAAATGTTGAATGTCCCCTTGAATATCCTCTTGAGTTAATTCCTGTTTCCGAACGAAGAGATCAGAGCGACTGACAGCCATGGAAGAGTTGTAGCGTTGATACCAATGAGGTTGTGCAATTCGACGAAGCCAGTTGAAATGGTTGGCTGACAAGGCTTCCATGGAGTGAAGTAGCGCATCAATCAGCGATGCACGAACTACGTTTTCGCAAATCGAGTTGAGAACATCTTCTATATTTGGTTCCTCCTTCATCGCGGTGGATGTGATCTCCGGATAAACAATTTCGAACATTTCTTCGAACAAACATCGGCATTGTGGGTCGGTCAAAATTCTGTTGCGGAAGCTGCATAAACAATGAGGGTCAAACCTGGGGCTCGGTGTCGCGAGATGCAAGGCATAGCGGAGTTCCATGCGCAACTGGACCGCTTCTGCCATTTCAACATCGGTCAAATTTTCGACATATTGAATGATCGTTAGTACGGCAAGCAATGCTGTTTTGTTGTTGCTCAGCTGTGCCGCGAACATTCCCTGATCCAGTTTGGATACGAGATGGTTTAGTCGGTCACCCAGGCGCAGATACAGATTTCCACGTCCATAGAGCGCTCGTGCGGCTCGAATAGTGCTGGTAGGAATCGACGGAAACAAGGCCGAATCTTTGTCCATGTCTCTTCAAGAATACCGATTCTTCTGCATTTGGATAAGCGCAATAACTCGCCGTTTTTTTATATGGATTCAGGAGGAAAAACTACGCACTGCAAGTATTTTTTCACCCCCGGAATCAAAAGAGCGCGTAGTTTCTACGCGCTCTTCCATCATCCACTCTGGGATCTGACTAGTTTGGTTCTCTACTTTTCAGCAAGCTATGTTTTTCCGCATATTCCACCAATTCCACACGGCTGCGTAACCCAAGCTTACCGGATAGATTAGCTCGGTGACCTTCCACGGTCCGCGGACTCAGGCTGAGTTGATCTGCGATCTGACGATTGGTATATCCCTTCGCCAACAACTGCAACACCTCAATTTCGCGCAAGGTAAGCGTCTCAATCTCAGACGGCTTGGTGGAAGTTGCCTGAGAAGGCTCATTAAACAATGCACGCGTCATGGAAGGATGAACATACAGATCGCCTCTTGCCACCACTCGAATTGCGTGGATGAGATCTTCCTCTGCGGCTCGTTTCACAACATACCCCGATGCGCCAGCCCGGATCGCCTCTTTGAGCAAACTCTCATCCTCATGAACGGTCAGGATCAGGATGCGCAGGTTGGGCAGCGCCTGCGCCAATTGACGCGTCGCTTCTATTCCGCCCATGTTCGGCATGCTCATGTCCATGAGTAGAATATCAGGTTTCAATTCCATTGCTTTTGTAATCGCCTCTCCCCCATCAGAGGCTTCCCCCACAACAGTGATATCAGAGAAGGCTGCAAGCAAAGCCTTCAGGCCTCCGCGGATAACGCCGTGATCATCGGCTATAAGTATTCGAATTGCCATAAGGTATCTCCACGACCAAAGTAGTCGATGCGATAAACGGATGATTCCATTTCCTCGGTAAGAGCTGCATCGTGAGCCGAACCAATCGTCTTGAAATGCGCAGTTAAACCGGAGCGCTCACGGGTCGATTGCATCAAACTGGTCAGAGCATCGACTAATCCCAAATGGTCGAGGCTGGCAGGTCGGAGGTTCACCGCCAGGTGATGAAGGCTTTCCAGCGTTTCATCGGCGAGAGCCTTTAGGTTTTTCACATGCCTCATCAATTGTTCATGTCCCGCGGCATTTTGTTCGATCACTTGCAGTCCCAATTTCAAGGATGTGAGCGACTGGCTGGTCTCATCATGCAATTCGCGGGCAATATATTTTCGTTCGTTCTCCTGAATTTCCACCAGATGTCTCGAAAGCTGTTGCAACCGTTCGCGTCCCGAGCGGACCTGCTCAAACAACCAGGCATTTTGCAAGGCGACCACGGCTTGTTTGACCACTGCCTCTGCAAGTTGTACCTGGCTCCTGGTGAATGCATGAGGCTCAGGATGACCGACCACGACAATGCCCAGAATTTTCCCCATGGATTCCAAAGGAATCCCGAGCCAGCAGTTCAAAGAGGAAAGCTCCAGAGGTGGATTCCAATCGGGGACTTCGCGGCAATCCGGAATAAATGTACTTTCATATTTCGCAAAGTAGGATCGAACAATCGGTTCGCTCAGCATGTCAATCGTTTGATCCTGTAGCGTCTCCTGGCGTGATTGATCAGCGCCCCTGGCACGGACAGCACGGATCTTATATCGTTCCTCTCCTTCACTTAGAATAACAAAAGCGATATCAAATGGCATGACAAATTGGACATAATCGAGAATTGTTTCCATGACCATTTGGATATCGAGAGTCTGGGCAAGTGCCACAGTGGCAGCGCTCAGAATTTCAGCGACCTTTCTGTTTTGCTGCTCGTTCTCATACAGCCGCGCATTTTGGATCGCTACGGCTGCTGGTGCTGCAAATGCCATCAGGGTTTTTGCCATATCTGGATGGAAGGCATTTGCCTGATCGCTAACCAAATCGATCATGCCGATTACCTGATCGTCGTAAATCAGAGGCGCGCCTAGATACGATTGAATCCACGGCATACCCAGATATTTGTGCCATCGATGATCAAGCAATGTGTCGGCAACCAGGATCGGCGATTTAGTGGCACATATTCTTTCCCAGATCGGAAAGTCATCCAATTTCAGGGCATCATTTTCAGAAATCGTCCTGGCGTCGGCGCGAGCATTTACGCCCCACTGTTGCACAACGTTTGCCAAGCCTTGATCGATCAACACAATATCCGCCATCAAATAGGGAATGGCGCGCCGGGTTTGTTCAAAAATGTGATCCAGCACACCATGCAGTTCCAAACTCATATTCAAAGCCATGGAGGATTCCACCAAGCCTTCCGCCAGGAAACGCTGCTGACGCTCAGATGCTGTAAGTATTTTCAGATCCCGGTTCGAATCTTCCAGTTGCGAATAGATCAATTTGCGTTCCGTGATATCCTGCTTGACCGCGATGAAATGAGAGACCTGGTTATTTTCATCACGCACAGGGGTAATGGTTTGTTCCTCTACATAGTCGCCGCCATCCTTACGGCGATTGATGGTTTCTCCGTGCCAGACATTGCCCGCCAGGATGGTTTCCCACAGTTCATGATAAAAGCCTGCATCCTGCCTGCCCGAACGAAACACACGCGTACTCTGACCGATAAGATCCTCTGCATACCCGCTGATCTCAGTAACAGCGGGGTTCATCCAAAGGATGATGCCCTCCGGATCGGTAATGATGATTCCATTGGCGGCAGCATCCATGGCTGCCGTCTGGATCCGAAGCTGACGTTCGATCTCTCTGCGTTCGGTGACCTCGTTTGATAACTCTTCGGTGCGCTCTTGAACGCGCAACTCTAATTCATCATGCGCACGGCGCAGTTCTTTCTCTGCTAACGTATTGGCTTCCCGCAATCGAATGGTCTCAACACCATTAGCAAGATCGCGCACTAATTCTAAAAGAAGTTTCTCCTCATCTGCTGAAAAGGCATCTGGTTTACGACCATAGATTGTCATCGCGCCAAGGGTCGTTTCCCCCACCATGAGCGGCAGCACTAAAGAGGAAGCATATCCTCGCTGCAGAGCCTGCTCGCGCCAGGGAGCGAACTTGGGATCGGTCAGCATGTTTCGGCAGCCCTGAGGCTTCCCGGTCCGAATCGCCATGCCAGTAGGTCCACGGCCACGCTCTGTATCCGCCCAGGTGATGCCCATGGTTTCGAGATAACCCTGCTCGAAACCAGCACTGGCAACGGGGCGCACCGATTTCTCTTCATCATCTTCAGCATAACCGATCCAGACCATTGCATGACCACAATCCTCAACGATGATCTTACACACTTCATCCAGAAGTTCGCTTTCATTTGAGGTGCGCAGCATTGCCTGGTTACTGGCGCTCAGTGCCTGCAGAGTCCGATTAAGTTGCTGCAGTTCTCTTTCTGCTTTCTTACGTTCCGTGATGTCATGGAAGACGGCTACACCACTGACAATTTCTCCCTGCGCATTGTGGATAGGTGCTGAACTTACACTGATCGTAGTGTTAGATCTGTCATCTCTCTCTAACTCAATCTCTTCTGCATCAACTTTCTCGCTCGTCGCGATCGAACGGAACAGGGGCCATTCTTCATTTCGATATAAACTGCCATCCGGATGCAAACCCTGGTATTGCGAAAACTGTTTCGTGGTATCTACCAGATTCCCCAGAATTTCCTGACTCCGCGGATTGGAGAGAATAAGCTCGCCAGTCACCGCATCCCGGACCGTAACGCCAGAAGGCATTTTTTCGAGCACAGCTCGCAGCATCGCCTCATTTTTTTGGAGCGCTTGTTCCGCTTGGCGCCGTACTCGAATCTCATCTTCCAATTCGGAATTCGCGATTCGTAACTCTTCTGTGCGATTTTGGACACGAAGTTCCAAATCATCGTATGCTCTGCGTAATTTTTCCTCTGCTTGTTTGCGTTCCGTAATATCTTTGCCAGTGGCGACGAAGTGTGTAATTTCCCCTAGTTGGTTGCGCAAGGGCGTGATGGTCTTTACTTCATGGAAGGTGTCGCCGTTTTTCTTGCGGTTGGTCAATTCGCTATGAAAAACTTGACCATCTAGAACTGTCTCCCATAATTTCTTATAGAACTGCCCATTGTGAACGCCAGATTTAAGTACGCGCGGAGTCTGACCGAGAGCCTCGTCCTTCGAATATCCGGTCAGTTGTTCAAAAGCCGGGTTGATATATTCGATCACACCCTCACAGTTCGTCACGACAACAGTATCCGCTGTCTGCTCAACAACACTGGAGAGCAGTTGAAGTGATTTCTCAGCGAGCTGTAGTTTTTCAATTTGCTGAAGGAGGGGGCGGAATGAATACCAATAGAGGATTGGGAAGATCAGAATCACCATGATTCCGGCGTCAATAAGCGTGGTCTGATAGTAAGGTAGTGAATCCAGAAAACTCACTACAACCATTGCGATTATTTCTGCAATGAAAATACTGGCGATGATAATCGTGAAGAGACGCATAGGTGAGTCCTGATCAAAGTGTAGGACAGATTCCCAGAAGGATGGTTTTCCCCGGTTTACTTTTTGCATGACATTCCTTTTAATGTATTGCGTTCTTTCCACAAAATGTTGCGGGAGGGTTTTATGCCGATTTTTGCAGATTGTGTCAAAAACATCAACTAACAAAAGTCACTAATTTGCATGAAAATTATGCGGCACTATGTAGTTGACATCTCCCCTCTTTTTCGCTAAACTATACGAAAGAGAGAAAACAGGAGATGTCATGCCTGAGACCAAGTTAGCTTCCCATTTAACCGCCCAAACGCCGCTTGTCGCCGCCATCAATTCCTGGCAGGCGTTCCTTGTAGACCAGGGGCGTTCACCGAATACGATCAAAGCGTTCCTTTCGGATGTGCGCTTGCTGACCACTTTCCTTCCCGAAGATATAACCATTGGCAAAATCACCACCAAAGATCTCAATCGCTATTTCGAATGGATGGAAAAAGAGCGCGATGTCCCCTGCAGCCCCAAAACACTGGCGCGGCGCATCACTGCCACCAAGTCCCTCTTCCGCTGGCTGCATCAGTACGGTGTACTGGTAGTGGACCCGGCGGAAAAAGTCGCTCAACGCTCTGCCATCAGCCCGCTCCCGCAGGTTCTCACGCCCGAAGAATATGACGCTGCTCTGCTGGCAGCCGACCGGCATCGTCGTGGACCCAAGCCGGATGCACGACCCTACGCACTGGTGTATCTGCTTTTGACGACGGGCATCAAGAAAAGTGAAACTCTGGGAATAGAGTTGGAGCATATCGAATTGGATGCCCCGAATGGACCACTGATCTTTATTAAATACGCCAGCCCGGCGAATCGCTATAAGGAAAGAAAACTGCCTCTCGCCGAGGATTGGATTCCCGCCTATAAAGAATATCTCGCTCAATACCAGCCGACAGAGAAACTGTTCCCCTGGTCACCGCGGCGGCTGGAATATCTACTGGAAGATATCGGCAACGAAGCCGGTCTGACGAAGCATTTATCCTTCGACATGTGCCGCTGGACATTCGCCCTCAACGACTTCCATGCGGGTGAAGAGCCCGATAAGATCCGTCAAAAGCTAGGCGTATCCAAGATCCAGTGGCGCGAGCTATTTATCAAATTGAAACAGTTGGCGGGCCAATCATGATGTCGTTGCGAGGAGGGTTGTAGACCCAACAAAGCAATCTCTATTTAAGCGGAAGAAGCTTATTGATAAGTATTCACCGCTTAAGAGGCGATTGCTCCCCGGCACCGACCAGCCGGGGCGGTGTCGGGCTAGCGCTTCGCAATGACATGCGCTTGATAGAAGCAGACCTGCCGTCAATGACGGCAGGTCTGCTTCTTCTTTTCTTAATTCCTCTTTGCGTACTTCGCGCCTTCGCGGTTAATCAACCTCTTGTCACTGAAAAATACAACGCCTGTCTTGTCGAAGCAGTCAATCGAAATGGATGTGCGGGGCGGTAACCAGGCACCCACACAACCCGCTCTCCCATACATAGCAGGGGCCAGCGATCTCGGGCGCGCTGCGGCAATTTGACATTGATAAAGAAATCTGAAATTTTCACTTGGTGACCATCCATGCCAAGCGGTTCGAAGCGATCTCCATCCTGGCGCCCGCGCAATTCCAGGGCATCGGAAATCCCCTTGGCGTCCAACCAGACCTGAAATGGATCATCATTTGATTTGGCTTGTTCCAGCGCAAGTGAGGCAATATTCCAGCGCTCGCAAGTTAACTTCCAGCCGCCACAAAGCGCGACACTGCCAGGAATCTTCAGGGAAATCACAGTGCCTTCATCCGGCATTTGAGGCCAACGCTCAATGGGTAAGGTCGTCTCGCCGGCGATTATATAGATCAATGTTCCTTCCCGCAACAAATGCAAATCGCCAGACATGTCCATGCGAGCGCGTTGACCCGAATCGGCAATGAAATTTGCCGCACGATCTAACGTAGCATAGGTGACATCCGCACTGCCGGGGCGGAGACTCTCCATCGCCCGCCGAATCAGGTTCCGTTGGAGTCCGACCGATTGTTTGTTTAACGCGGCGGCGTCAAAAGCGATAAAGTCTGTTGTTTCCTGAACGGCACACTCCTTCCAAACTTTATCCAGAAGTTCGGCGAGAATTTCATAATCCGCGGAAAGCGAACGCGAGGTGCGGAAAAGCACTTCACGAAAACGCGGGTTATACGATTCAAGCGTGGGGATCAAAAGATGCCGCAGACGATTGCGAAAGAAATCCAGGGAAGCATTGCTCGGGTCATGCCGCGGACGAAAGCCATTCGCGCCACAATAGACGATTGTCTCCTCACGCCAGGTATCCAGCAGCGGGCGCACAATCGGAATCTCGGGGTCAAAGATTTGGATGATGGTGCGATATCCCATCCCTTTGAGACCTGCCAGCCCTGCACCGCGAATGAAATGCATCAGGACGGTTTCCACCTGATCATCGGCGGTGTGCCCTACCGCGACAGCTTGCGCATGGAAATGACGCGCCTGCTCCATGAGAAAGCGATAACGCAGGATGCGTGCAGCCTCTTCGATGGAAAGTTTTTCTGCATCGGCGAACCCGCGCACATCTCCACTGCGGATGACCGAGGCAACATTGAGCCGTCCCGCCGTCTGCTCGACAATGTTGGCATCGGCATCTGCGTCTGGGCGCAGTTTATGATTGAAGTGCGCCACAATTAGGTGATATCCTGCCTTGCGCAGGACGTTCAGCAGGCACAGGCTGTCCGGTCCGCCGGAAATGCCGGCAATGATGGGACGATCGAGCGTTAATCCGCATTTTTCGCTGAGGATCGATTCAATATTCTCGAACATACAACCTTCATATGTCGTTGCGAGGAGCGTTCGCCGCGACGAAGCAATCTCCTCTTAAGCAATACACCTCATTAAAAGACTCATCCAATTTAACAGGAGATTGCTTCGCTCCGCTCGCAACGACATAACTAAATCTGATATAACTCCACTAACACGCCTGCTGTGCTTTCCGGATGCACGAATGCATATCTCTTTCCATCTGCGGCGAGGCGCGGCTCTTCATTAATGAGACGAATGCCTTTCGATTTCAAATGTGCCATCATTGCCTCAATATCATCCACTTCCAGGCAGATATGATGCATGCCGGGTCCGCGCTTAGCAAGGTATTTGGCGATCCCGGAATCATCTGTTGTCGGCTTCACCAATTCCACTTCGGAACCAGGCAATGGCAAAAAAGCAACCTGCGATTTTTCGGCGGGAACATCGCGCAATTCATGCAATTCGATTCCCAATGCGTCGCGCCAGAACATGAGCGCCTTTTCCATGTCGTCCACGACGACCGCGACGTGATTGATTTGTTTCACTTGGGGCATAACGATTCAATCCATTTCCTTGAAGTTTTAATTCCAGCGTGCCACATGGCTGATAAAATATCATGGATTGCAGGAACTGTGCAATGTATCAGACAGGCGGCAACGGTGTTGATTATAGCCGCTTCTTGATATACAATTCAGTCTGGAAATCATCTTTGGTTTATGGTTAATATCCCTATCAGTGTTCGTCGCGTAGCAGCCATGATCGGCATCCTTGTGCTGGTCTTTGTCGTGCTGGATTTCAACCGCCGGTTGGAAGAACTGAATATGTTGAACGAGCAGAACAAGCTCGTGCAAACACAAGCCACGCAAGCGGTCCAGACCCGGGGCGCCCTGCAGACACAGGTTGCTTACGCTACATCCGATGCTGCCGTGGAAGAATGGGCACGCACCGACGGACACTACGTTCAGGATGGTGACCTGCCGGTTGTCCCTCTGGGAGAACCCGGATCACCACCCATAGAAGCAAGCACACCGGTTCCAACGCCTACACCGATGCAAAACTGGCAGGTGTGGTGGAATCTATTCTTTGGCAAATAATCTTTTCCTAATCATGAGCTGCACGAAGCATGGATTGAGGAAGAACTTTCCATGAAACCACAATCTCCTGGGGATTCCATCGTCCACAGGCTATCGAAAATTTGGGAAGGGTTGGTTGAGCCTACACAGACCAGTAAGACGGGGGAAAATCGTTCCATACGCGCACTCAATATATCTTTGTTATTCTTAATCATCTGGGGAATTCTGGCGGAAATGCAATATCGGCTCGGCAAGAAACCTCTGGGGGTTGGTGATTTATTGACAATCGGCTTGATTTTATGTTTCTCGTTATCTTATTTTCTTAATCGCCGGGGTCATTTCCGGCTGGCTCTTATTCTCACCATCACAGCGCTAACCTGTGCCACGCTCGTGCTGGCACTCATCTTGCATCTACAAGATCAAAGCAACTTTTCAGTGCTTTATTATCTGATCATCGCTATATCGATGAGTGAATTATTTTTTTCAATACGAGGATATATTCTCTCCGCCTCATTAATTCTCATAGGAGTCCTTGGAATTTATTTGCTCGATAAAAATGCAGGCAGTGCTTTTGGGTTTCTGTTGGTCTTTAGTGCACTGGTTGGTTTCTCAGGTTATAGTCGTCGGCTCATCGAAACAGAACGGACCACCCGCGCCAGCAGATCCGAACAAAATCAATCCCTGCTTCGTATCGAGCGACGCCGCGCCCGTCAAATGGAATTGCTCAATGAGATCACCAATACGATGCTTCAAATGCCGGACCTTCATCAGGCACTACAAACTCTCGCAGATCAGCTTGCGCAGTTGATGGAAGCAGACGGCGCCTTTATCACACTCTGGGATGAGGCAAGCGGACGGGTCCTTCCTGCTACAGCTTATGGCGATTACCGTGATACCTACTCAAGTATGAAACTGGACCCGGGTGAAAACACCTTGACGGCAGCCGTCTTGCGCGAAGGGCGCACTCTGCCGATCGAAGATGTCTTGCACACACAATATATGAATCCACAGTTAGCATCTGACGTGCCCAGTCGCTCTGCGCTTGCGTTGCCGCTGATTGCCAGTGATAGAAAGCTTGGCGCGGCAATTATCAGTTTTAACCAACCTCATCAATTCACCCTGGAGGAAATCGCCATCGGAGAACAAGCCGCCGGGCAAATTGCGCTCGCCGTCTTCAAGGCGCAACTCTACGATACAGAAGTTCGCCGGGCAAAGCAATTAGCGTTGCTCGAAGAAGTAGGCAGACAGATCGCCGACAGCTTGGATGAAAATGAGATCATCCACCGTACGGTAGAAATTATTGTTCATCATTTTCGTTATGCAGAGGTTGCCATTTCTCTGTTGATCGAAGATAACCTCCTGGAAGTTGCTGCAATCAACGGAACTCAAGATTTTGGTTATCGCCTAGGCTATCAACAAAAAGTTGGTCAAGGCATCATAGGATATGCAGGAGAAAAGGGCGAGCCCTACATTGTCAATGACGTTTCCCAGGATCCCTATTATCTCTCTACTGCCAAACGAAAGGGATCCGCGCTTGCAGTGCCCATGTTCAATAAAGAGGAATTACTTGGCATTATCTACGTGGAAACTGCCTCACGAAATGACTTCAAATCAGATGATGTGCAAACTCTCCAGACTCTGGCGAACCAGGTAGCAACCGCTATCCAAAAGGCGCGACTCTATGCACGCGCCCAGGAACATATTCAAGGAATGACTACGCTGCAAACTGTCTCTGCAGCTATCAGTTCATCGCTTGAACTAAATGAGATCCTGCGTAACATTATTGAAATATTGAAGACTTCATACGGGTACCACTATATAAGTATCTATCTTCTGGAGGGTAATATTCTGCGTTTGGGCACACAACTTGGCTACCCCGATGAGTTGATCATAAACGAGATTCCCATTACATCAGGGGTCGTGGGTAGAACGGTGAGGACGAAGGAAACTCAACTCGTGTTGGATGTCAACAATGATCCAGCATTTATGAGAGCCTCCTACGAAGTCAAAAGCGAGATTTGCGTTCCGCTGTTGAAATATGATCGTGTTCTCGGAGTACTGAATGTAGAATCCAAGGCAGAAAATCCGCTGAACGAAAATGATCTAAATTTGCTAAATGCGATTGCCGGTCCATTGGCTGTGGCAATTGATAACGCTCGCCTGCATGCCGAGGTGAAGGCAATGGCGCTGACCGATGCGATGTGTGGATTAGCCAATCGCAGAGCCTTTGACGAAATGCTTCACACCGAATTGATGCGTGCTCACCGTTACAACAATTCTTTATCACTGATTATTATGGACCTCGATTCATTCAAGCTATTCAATGATCTCTATGGTCATCCGGCAGGCGACGTGCGCTTGAAAGAAATCGCCGAAATGCTGAAAGAAAACGTACGCGAACCCGACATTGCTGCGCGTTATGGCGGAGAAGAATTCGCTGTGATTTTGCCGAATACCAATAAGCGCGGTGCTATGAAACTTGCCCAGCGATTATGCAAATCTGCGGAGGCTAAAGCTCCAATCCCTCGTCCTAAGGACAGTGCGATTTCCGGTTACACTCTCAGCCTGGGTGTGGCGACCTTCCCCGACGATGGCGTCTCAGAACAGGACTTGCTGCTCGCAGCAGATAATGCCGAATTGAACGCCAAACGACTTGGCAAAAACAGAGTCTGTGCAGCAGATTCCATGCCCAACACTTCTGATTAAGGAATCTCTCTTCATGCAAAAGAATACAACGCAATCCATCCCCCTCACAGAGAGACTTCGGCTGTTCCCCGATTCAACCTCTATTCAAAACGATTCCCTTTCCCTCGCCGGATGCGACCTCGGCTCTCTCGCAACTGAATACGGGACTCCGTTATATATGTATGATCTTCTCACCTTGAACAACGCCGTCAAATCCTACACCGAGGCGTTATCCGCTTATTATCCATCAGCGTCACATATCACCTACGCAGGCAAGGCCTTCCTGTGCAAAGCCATTGCCGCCTGGGCCGAGGCACACGGTCTTTTTGTCGATTGCACCGGCGAAGGGGAAATTGCTATTGCTGTTGCAGCCGACCTGCCGCGTAAACATATCCTTGTGCATGGAGTGAATAAATCTATCAACGATTTGCGGTCGGCTTTAAATCATGCAGGCACAATCGTAATCGATAATCTTAGTGAACTGGAGCGTGTCGAATTACTAATCACCAATTACCGTGAGACATCCAGTCTCCAGCCGCCAGTCTCCACTCTGTGGCTTCGGCTTCTTCCCGGCATCGGCGTGCACACGCATCATGTATACACCGAAACCGGTCAGCATGGCAGCAAGTTCGGTATGACGCCTCAAGAAATCATAGAGGCTGCAAAGTTTTGCAGGGAGCACCATCTCCCGCTCAATGGGATTCATTTCCACCTCGGCTCGAATTTTCGCGACCCCGAACCGTTGATTCCTTCCATTGAATTAGCACTTGACCTCGCCAAAGAAATTGGATTCGCAAATGACTGGCATTTCTGTCCTGGCGGCGGATGGGCAGTGGCATATCATGAAGATGAGTTACCGAGTCCATCAATTGAAAGTTATGTACGCGGAATTTCAGAGGCAGTCATCGAAGGCTGCGGACAACGTGGTCTGCAATACCCACATTTGCATCTCGAACCCGGACGAAGTCTCATTGCGCGCGCCGGAGTTGTCCTTTATCGCGTCGGCGCGGTGAAAAGGCGCGGTGAGAAGACATGGTCACTGATCGATGGCGGCATGGGAGATAATCCGCGCTTTGCACTTTACGGGGTACGCTATTCCTGTTTGCCGGTCAAGAATGTCAGTGGAGAAAGAGCCGAGCTTGTTTCGGTCGGCGGGCCGTTTTGTGAATCTGGCGATGTCATCATCGAAGATTTGCCAATGCCGCGCATTCAGGAGGGCGATTTGATCGCGGTCCCTGTGTCAGGCGCGTATCAATTGAGCATGGCATCTAACTACAATGGATCACGCCGACCAGCGGCAGTACTGCTCGAAGAGGGAAAAGCGCGTTTGATCCTTGCACGCGAAACCGTGGAAGATCTTTTACGGCGTCAACCCTGAACCTTGAGGGTTATAATCTTCCATTAGCCACGGAGCCGCAGAGAGCACAGAGTTCTTTGAGTTTTTGTTGGTGAGGGTCAAAGACCTGCGTAATTTAAAACTTCTCAGTGTCTCGGTGGCTGAAAATCCATGCGCTCCACATCCATTAAAGGTAAGGTATGAAAACAATCTCCAACAAAATCCGCCTGTATTGGCCGCTCATTAAATCTCTTCAGACCGGGTTGCTGCTTTCTACAGGCATTGCCGGTTACTTGAGTTCACGTCCGCCGTTTAGCCTTGCCCATTTATTTGGACTCATCCTCAGTTTATTCCTGGCGATCAGCGGAAGCACGATCATGAATATGTGGTACGACCGCGACATCGATGCGAAGATGCGGCGGACTCACAAGCGTCCTAATGCAGCAGGAATCTTGAATCAACGCGAGATATTTTTTGTGGGAATGACAATTTCTATTTTAGGAATCGGAATGGCGATATGGATCCGTCCGATCTACGGATTCGTTGTATTCAGTGGATGGTTCTTCGACGTGATTGTTTATACTGTGTGGCTGAAACGTCGCACCTGTTGGAGCATCTTATGGGGAGGCATTTCCGGTGCGATGCCCATTCTTTCGGGGCGCGTGCTGGCGGTGGGAAATATCGAATTGATCGGAATTTTATTAGCGCTTTCGATTCTCTTTTGGATTCCGACGCATACACTGACGTACTCCATGAAATTCCGTAGTGACTATAAAAATGCGGGCGTGCCAACCTTCCCGGAGACCTATGGCGAGCGTTTTACTCGCATGATGATTGCTTTCTCTTCCATCCTGGCTGCCATTGCGATCGGTTGGGCAAGTATTCTGATCGGTTTGAACGCTGGGTTACTGAGCGTAATCGCGGTGTTGACAGCAGTCATGTTGATCCTTGCCTTTGCCACATTGCGCATTCACACCGACAAGATGAACTTTATGCTTTTCCGCTATGCATCGCTATATATGCTCAGTGCGATGATCATTTTATCTATTCAGGGGCTGAGATAAGCGTACTTTCCGTCACTGCGAGGAGCGTTGGTTGCGATGATCCCGGCACCTGCGCCTGGGGTAGGTGAGCAATCTTTCGTTATATGTAGTGAGATTGCTTCGCACGCCGTGCTCGCGATGACGGAATTGATAAGTTATTTACCTTGACATCCGCCTGAAAAGGCGTAAAATCCTTCCGTTTTGGAAATATTCCAGAACGGAAGGATTTTATGTCTACCGAGCAAACCGCTGAACAATTCGTCGACCTCATACAAAGATACATGCGGCTGCGTCCTCGCTTGATCCAGCCGGAATACATTCTCGAGTTCAAGAAGAAAATGGCGTCGCTGAAGAATGCCAGTCACAGCCCTGAAGATCATGAGTTTCTGTTTCGGATCTTCGTGCTGTTGTCGGAAAACAAGGAATCCGTCACGATGAGCGAGCTCAGCTCCACGTTGAATGTTCCGATGAGCACTGCTACTCGCATCGTGGATGGACTGGTAAAAAATGGCATGGCAGAGCGCGTCCCTGACCCAAGTGATCGGCGCATCGTCCGTGTGGGAATGAGCAAGACCGGGCGTGAGATCTATGAACTGGGAATGTCCTACAACAAGCAACGCATCGCCAAACTGTTGAAAGATTTCACCTCTGAAGAACAGGAACAATTGTTGAGACTCATGAATAAACTGTTCGATGCACTGTTGAATGAGAATTAGGTCTACGACAATACACCTTACATTCAATATCTTTACTTGAGCCGTTCACATTTAGTTCATAAACATATGTCATGCTTCACCTTGTGCTCTCTACGAAGCGCGCACCATAATTTGCGATTTTCGTTCTCCAAAGGAGTAAGACCATGAGACGTTTTAGAGCTTTGATTCGAAAAGAAATGATCCATATGCTGCGCGATCCGCGCACGCTGGTCTTTATTTTCATGATGCCCATTATGCAGTTAGTGTTATTGGGCTTCGTGAATAACACAGATATCAAGAATGTGCCGACAGTTGTCTTCAACCAGGATAATAGTCGCGCCAGCCGCGATCTGTTGGATTCCTTCAGCGCAACGGGATATTTTTCCTTTGACTATGCCGTTTTCAGTCAGGCGGAAGTCAATGACCTGATCGCCAGCGGCAAAGTTGGTGTGGGCATCGTCATCCCGCCGGATTATGGCGCCAATCTGACAACGGGCAAAAGTGCTGACGTTTTAGTGTTACTGGATGGCTCCAACCCGACGGTGGCAGGTTCCGTTCTTTCTGCCGCGGCGCTGGTGGGACAGGCACACGGAGCGAGTGTGCGTTCGCAGCAGTTGGCGCTGCGAGGTCCCGTAGGAGGCGTTGCCTCGCCGGTGGATGTGCGCACGCGCGTGTTATATAATCCCGATCTGCTGGGCAGTTACAACATCGTGCCCGGTTTGGTCGCAATGATCCTCTTCCAGACCGCGACGAGCCTGACCGCCTTAGCCATCGTCAAGGAGCGCGAGCGCGGCACCATCGAACAGTTAATCGTTACACCCATCCGCAGTTGGGAATTGATTGTCGCAAAGATCATCCCCTATATTCTTGTCTCGTTCGCGAACACGATCCTCATTATGGCAGTCGGCACGTTCCTGTTTGGCGTTCCGATGCGCGGCAGTCTCATCCTTTTATTCTCATTAGTAGGTCTTTACCTGCTGCCGACCCTCGGGCTGGGATTGTTGATCTCCACTTCGGCAAAGACACAGCAACAGGCACAATTGATGACCATGCCGATCATGCTGCCGTCCATGTTGTTATCAGGCGTGTTCTTCCCCATTTCCTCCCTGCCCCTATTTTTGCAACTGCTCGGCAAACTCTTGCCGCTTACTTATTTTGTGATCATTTTGCGCAGCATTGTCATTAAAGGCGTTGGTCTCAACATGATCTTGCCCGAAGTGACCGCACTGACCGTTTTCGCAATCCTTCTGCTTGGCTTAGCCGCCCGGCGTTTCCAGAAGACACTCGACTAATCTTTATACCAAAGCCATACAGAGGTTCGCAACCTTCGCAAAGCTATCACTCAGGAGTACATTTCTATGCCCAAACGACTTTCCCGTCCTCAGATCATTATGATCGTGGCATTTCTCGCCGCTGCCATCTATTTCGGTTTTCGTGTGTATTCGAATCGGGATGATGGAAAACTGCGCGCTTCCGGCACGATTGAAGCCGTGGAAGTGAACGTTTCGCCAGAGACCGCCGGCAAAGTGCAGGATACCCTCGCCGACGAGGGTCAGGCTGTAAAAGCCGGTGACCCGGTTCTACGTCTCGATGAAAGCCTGCTCGATGCACAACGCGCGGTTGCGCAAAGCGGAGTTGCATCGGCGGAGAACGCGTTGCTTTCCGCGCAGAGCGGTTACAACTTAGCGCAGGCACAATATGATGCCACCTTCACCTCTGCGCGTGCCCAACAAGGTGCCGCGCGTCTCAGCGATTGGCTCAGCCGCCCGCCTAGCCAGTTCAATCAGCCCTTATGGTATTACAGCCAGGATGAGCAAATTACCGCTGCTCAGACGGAAGTGGATGCCTCTCAACAGGCTTTGGAGCAAGCCCAGACAGATCTGGATCAGGTGATGAAAAGCTTGAACAATGCTGATTTTGTAAATGCGGAAACTCGTCTCGCAAATGCACGAGTGAGCTATCAGGTGGCGAAAACCGTCCGGGATCAGTCACGCGCGACAGGCGGCAAAGTAAGCCCCGAGGATATCGACTTGCCTGGTCTGCCTGCGTTTGCTCCCACCTATAAGATCAAAATCTACATCGCCAAAAAGCTCAGCAGTGAAAGTGGTGATGTTGTAGCATCAGCACAAGATATATTCGATGCTGCGCAGACGGAATTGAGTGAGGCCCAACAAGCCTACAATGCCGTCATCGATTCAGATTCAGCACACCGTGTACTGAAAGCACGCGCCACCGTTTCTGTTGCGCGTGAACGGCATGAAGTGGCTCTCGATACCATAAATCAATTGCAAACCGGTGAATATTCTCCACAGGTCAAGATCGCCTCCATGACTCTCGAACAGGCAAAGACCGGTTTACAGCAGGCACAGGATGCCGTCAATCAGGCAAACGCCAATCTGGCTTTGCTCGATGCGCAGATCAAAAAACTGACCGTGTATGCGCCGATGAACGGCGTCATTCTGACCCGCAATGTCGAACCCGGTGAATTTGTCCAGCCCGGTGCCTCTGCGATCACGATGGCAAATCTAAATGAATTGACCATTACGGTCTATGTCCCGGAGGATCGCTATGGCGAAATCAAACTCGGACAGCAGGCAACCGTCAGCGTGGATTCGTTCCCGAGTGAGACCTTCAACGCCGCGATCACATTTATTTCCGATCAAGCAGAGTTCACGCCGCGCAACGTGCAAACCGTGGAAGGACGCAGCGCGACCGTTTACGCGGTGAAATTGAAAGTTAACGACCCCAGTGGCAAATTGAAGATCGGCATGCCTGCCGATGTGGTGTTTACCACATAGATTTGCTGCAAAGATCCTTCTGCCACAGAGTTCTCTATGGCTAAATAACGTCGATAACGGATAAGAAATTTTTACCGCAGAGCCGCAGAGTACACGGAGAAAAACCAATTAAAGCTCAGTGATCTCTGAGTCTCTATGGCAGGTTTGGAAGGTTTTAATATCCGATCACGCTATCCATTACTCACGTTAAATACTGTTTGGTGGATGCAAGAGTTTAGATAATATGTCAAATGAAATATTGCTTGAAACAGAAAATCTAGTTAAAACCTTTGGCACATTCCGCGCCGTGGATGGACTCAATTTACAGGTCGGCGCGGGAGAGATGGTCGGTCTCGTCGGTCCGGATGGAGCCGGGAAGACGACCGCCATCCGCCTGATGTGCGGCGCGTTGAAACCAACCAGCGGCATTATACGTGTGGCTGGCTATGAGG
>WNFZ01004524.1_pt1 | contig 18428 bp, 11 predicted proteins | sample 5400081 | NCBI WGS metagenome assembly WNFZ01 (sample SAMN13153365, study PRJNA577476) | soil metagenome | isolation source: 80 cm soil or saprolite under grassland replicate 1 | place: USA:California | collected 2016-06-15 | reverse complement strand
GCAGAACATCGGCGTGCGAATCATCCTTTCCTTCACCCGGAAGGGTTTGATCTAGGCCGCCTGGGGATGAGGTTGCGGCGACCTGGGCCGCAATGTCGTCGATTTGACCAAGCAGGTCAGATGGGTGTTGGTCGAGGTCGAGGGCGTGCTGCAGTACGGTGACGTCGCTGCCGTACAGGTGATGACGGACCGATTCGACAGGCCCCTTGGCGTACACAAGGTGACCGCGGTCGAGGCGGAGGACGGCGCTGTAGGCAAGCATCTGGTGTAGGGCCTCGACGACCGCGACGGTGACTAAGTCTTCGAAGACTTGCCACATGCGAAGCAACAGGCCGTCGACCCGGATGGGTGTGCCGTCGTCGAGCTCGTAGGAGGCCCCTCGCAGCACGAGGTCCGCGAGCCAGAGAGCGGTGTGGTAGCGCTGATTGAGCCGGGTTGGCTGCCAGGCGGGAAGGGGGTGACCGGGGGTGAGTCTGCTTACGCCTGCCAGGCGCGCCAACGTGTGCCGAATCAGTTTTGCCGTGTCGGCGGGCAGGCCGGGTAGGCGTTGTAGGCGACTCCCGGCAGCGAGGAGGAGCTGATTTTCGGGGATATCGGCGGGGTCCAGGTCGTCGGTGTCCAACGCGATCGCTTCGCCGATGCGGATGCCGCTGGCCGCGAGCAGGCCGATCAGGGCCTGGTGGGTGGCGGCCCGAAACGCCGGTCGCAGCGCACTGGCGGCGGTGATAGCCAGCGCGCGTTCGACGGTGAGTGTCGTTGCCCGCTGGGCTTCGAGGTAATCCACGAACTGGCCGAGCAGACGGCCCGTGGTCTTGAGCTTGAACCGCAACGCCCGGCGCAGACTCAGATACTGCTGCAACGTCTCGCGCAGGCTCGGGTGGCCGGTCATGCCGCATCACCCGGCCACGGCCGGGCCAGCACCCGCAGCGCGGCGACGTCGACCTTCGCGTACAACGCGGTCGTCAGCGCCCGCCGGTGCCGCAGGACCTGACCGATCTCGGCCAGCGACCCGCCCGCGTGCAGCATCGCCGTGGCCGCGCTATGCCGCAGCCGGTGCGCCGCAACGTCGCCCAGACCAGCGCGGCGGGCCGCGGTCAACACCACGGTGGTAACCGCGTTAGAGGTCAACGCCCGGTACGGTGCCTGCGCCCGGACGAACACCGTACGACCGGACGCCGCCGCGGACGGGCATGTTGCAGGTAGTCCACGATGGCCTGCCCGACATCGTTAGGTAGCGGCAGCCGATCCTCGCGGTGGCCCTTGCCGCGCACGGTCAGCTCGCCGTGCCGCCAGTCGATGTCTTCCAACGCCAAGCCCGGCCAGATCCAGCCGACCATCCGCCCGCACCCGGGTCGCCAGAAACGGTCGGGCCAGCCGTACGTCCAACGCCGCGGTCGAGGCAGCCAGGCCGCGTTCGACCAGCAGATAGTCCCGGTACTGCCGCAACAATACTTCGACCGGACCAGTCGGCGCTGGTAGCTGCTCCGCGGCCCCAGTCGCAGCAACTGATCCCGGAAGCCGGCCACGTACGCCACCAACGGGCCACGCACCGTGTCCGCGAACGGCCACCCCCGCCACAGCGCCAGGGCCTGCCGGAAAGCGTGCCGTCGTCAGCCTCCACCTCGTCCGGGCCGAGCAGCCGGAACCTCACTGACCCGAGGCTAGCCGACCCGCGCCCGTTCCCTCATTGACGGCCGTCAGGTCGTCGACGTACATCAGCTCGCGTGCGAACCTCTTCGCGCACCCGGCCGCCGTCAACGACGGCGATCCGGTCGGCCACCCGCACCGTGGAGAACGGGTGCACGACGAGCACCGTCGTCGCATGTGTAGCGGCGCGATAGCCGCGGAATAGGCGGGTGCGGCAGCCTCGGACCTCCGACCCGATATCAATGAAGGAGTCGCATGATCCGCCGAACAATCTCGATCCTCACCGGCCTGGCCGCCGCGATCGCGATACTGGTCGCGGTCGCGGTCGCGGTCGCGGTCGCGGTCGCGCTGCCCGCGCACGCGGCCGCTATCCACTACTGGGGCCCGTACCCGCGGCCGCTGCCGAGTTGGTGGCACTGCGGTGGCAGCCACACCGAGCAGGGCTTCTCGGTGCAGGGCTGTACCCGGGCCACGCAGGACGCCGCCGGTCACCAGTACATAGTGGCGACCATCGTCGCGACCAACGTCAGCCACCCGCACGCCCACGTCGCCAGCACCGACGGCGGCCTTTTCCACTGGAACGGCAACGCCGTCCCCGGCTCGTCGGTCTTCTGCGCCCCGACCAGCTTCAGCGTCGGCGGAACGGCGTCCTGCAGCGGTTCGCCGGTGCCCGTGTCGACCATCACGCACGGCGGCTGCACCGTGGTCCGCGCCTACGTCAACGTCCACCTCAGCGATGGGCAGGAGATCAGTGCCCCGGGCGCCGACGTATCCCTGAGGGGCAACGGCGCCGCCGCCGCAGCCTGCTGATCGCGAGCCGCCGTGCCGGGCCGGCTCGCGCCGGGGCCGGCACGGCGGCCACTTGCCGCAATGCCGGTAACATGCGGGGCGAGGCCGCAATGCTGACCATCCTCGGCCAGCCGTCCGTAGCGGCAAGCCGCAGCAGCGGCGTGTCCACCCCGGAGGACCTGCAGCGGGCCCTCGACCTGTTCGCCGCGGCCAAGGACCGCCACGGCATCAGACCACCCTGCGGTAGTCGAGGTGCAGATCGCCGGTTTTCCGCTGTGGAAGTGGCGGAAGCGGGAACACGGCTCTGTGTACCGGGATCTTCACTACGCGGTGGAACTGCGGCCTGAGAGCGGACACGAGTTTTTCCAGTTGGGCGGTCACGGCCATCCCTGTGGGCGGACAGCGACACTGCCTCTGCCTGTAGGGCTCGCATACCTGGTTCAGGTTCTTCACGTGCGATTCAGCGGAACAGCCCCACGTCCTCGGGCGCCCACTCGAACGTGGTGACCGTGTCGTTCTCCAGTGACGCCACCGTCGTCGGGCCGGTGGTGGTGATCTCGTCGAGCCCGTCGGAGCCGTGTACGACGAGGGCGCGGTGCGACCCGAGCCGGTGCAGGCATGGGCGATCGGCTCAACCCACTGGCGGAGAACACGCCCACCAGGTGGTGCCGTACCCTGGCCGCCCGCAGGACATCGGCCGCGCCGCAGCGCGAGGACAGCGCGCGGTTGCCATGCTTGGCGACCGGAACGTCGGCTCCGGCAACGATGAACGCTGCGCAGGTCGAAGTGTTTTACAAGCCCGTTAGCGCTTGTTCACTGCCCTGTCCGCCCTTGGATCCTTTGGCACGTCGGTTGGCGGCCTGGTCGGTCTTGATCGGGATGGTGGCCTTGATGCCGCGCCGACGCAGATACTGCCGGTTGGCCGTAGAGGTGGTCGGGTAGGACCGCCAGCCGAGCGTCGGGACGTTCGTACGGGGCGGCGCCGTGTTCGAAGCGGTTGGCCGGTCACGGGGGTTCAATGGCGATGTCTTCGGCCCGGTGGCTGGCTGCCGTGCGGGCGATCTCGACGCGTGAGTGCGCGTCGAGCTTGGCGAGGATGTGCGCGACGTGGGTCTGCACCGTGCGACGGGACAGGAGCAGGTCGGCCGCGATGTCGGGGTTCGAGTTCCCGTCGGCCACCAGCTCGGCGACGAGGCGTTCGGTGGGGGACAGCGCGTCCCATCCGTGGCGGGCCCGGCGGCGGGGGGCCCGGGAACCTCGCATGACCCCGTGCGGGCGCAGGCGTGCGGCGGCACGGCGGATATCCCAGGCGGCGCCGAGTGTGTCGTACACCTCCAGCGCCTCCACGAAGGCGGCCCGGGCGGCCTCGACGTCGCCGCGGCGGGCCAGCAGCACGGCCGCGTCTTCGAGCGTCTGCCCCAGCTCGGGACGCCGACCGACGCGCCGGTAGTGCCCGGCGGCGTCCAGCACCGGGCTCGGGTCACCGCTGAGCATGCCGCGGCACCGGTCGGCCGCGGCCTGCCGGCCCGGCGTGGGCACCCGGGCGGCGTCGGCGCCGCAGGTCTCGGCCGCCGCCCGTGCGGTGCCCACATCGCCGAGTGCGATAGCAAGGCGGACGAGATCGGGCAGGAGCAGGTGTCGCTCGGTCTGCGCGTACCCGGGATCGAGCAGCACGACGAGCACCGCCAGGGCGTCCGCCGTGCGGCCGGCACGTTCGGCCGTCACCGACCGGGCCGTGAGCAACGGCATGCTGTTCGCCCTCGAGGTCGGCGTCTCGGCCGGTTGTTCCGCCGCCGCCGCGAGATGACGCCCGGCCGTGGCCCGATCGTCACGGCGGATCGCGACGAGCGCGGCCAAACCGTGGACCATCCCGGTGTACGCCTGGTCCTCCGGCACCTGGGCGATCGCATCGAGCTCGACCAGCGCGTCGTCCCAGCGCCCGACCAGGAAGTAGTGCGTAGCCGCCGGGTGGTGCAGGCTGGCCAGCCGGGCGTCGCCCAACCGCTCGGCCAGGCTGCGTACCGTCGCCAGGGTCACCTCGGCTTCGGCGAAGCGGTCCAGGACGGTCAGCGAGTACAGCCGGTTCGCCAGGTGCAGCAGCCGCAGGTCGGTGTACTCCGCGTCGTCGTCCAGCACCTCCAGCGCCCGATCGATGCACGCCAGCCGGGCCTGCTCGTCGCGGCGCACACCGGAGACGACAGATAGCGCCTGCAGCGCGCAGCCGATGGCGAACCGGTCACCGGCCGCCTCACCGATCGCCAGCGCACGGCGAGCGGCCGCCTCCGCGGCGTCGACGTCGCCGGCCGTGCCGGCCTGCATCATCGCCGCGAGCGCGAGCAGCCGGGCGTGCCACGTCTCGGGGAGCTCCGGATCGCCGAGGGCCTGCCGCAGCTCGGCCGCTGCCTCCGCCGCCCGCCCGGAGCGCAGCAGCGAGTAGGCGAGGATCCAGCGCATGTGTGCCCGGCGAGCCCGGTCGGCCGTGCGGTACAGCACGGCCCGTGCGGAGGTCTCCGCCCCAGCGGTGCGGCCCAGGCGGAACAGCACGACGGCCAGCGTCGCGGTCAGCGNCACGGACCCTTCGGCGCAGCCAACGCGACCGCCCGTTGCAGGAGTTCGACGGCGATCTGCGGCGCCCGGTTGACCAGCGCCGACGCGTGGCCGGCCAGCCAGTCGAGCACCCAGCCGTCCATGGCCGCGGGCGTCGCCGTGAGCTGCTCCGCCACGTCGGCGAGGGGCGCGTCCGCCTCGGCCAGCGCCTGCGCCGCGTGGCGGTGGAGGCCGGCGCGCAGCGCCGCGGGCATGGCCTCGTAGAGCGCCAGCCGGATCAGCGGGTGCCGGAACCGCAGGCCGTCGCCTGCCCTGGTCACCACGCGGGCGGCGACGGCCTCGTCGAACTTCGGCGCCAGGTCACGTTCGGTCTGGCCCAGCACGGCGGCGACGTGCGCGACGGCACATTCAACGCCGAGGAGCGCCGCCGCCTGCAGGACCTCGATGACGTCGCGGGACAGGAAGCCGAGCCGCCGGGACACGGCGGCGCTCAGCGAGGCCGGCAACGCCGGCGCCGCCGGCGCCAGATCCGCCTCGCCGGCCTGGACGACCACCGCTTCTTCCCGCCGCAGCACGTCCACCAGTTCCCGCAGGTACATCGGATTGCCAGCGGCCCGCCCGGCCATCCGCCGCAACCCGGGCCCCGGCGGCCGGCCGACCAGGTCCGCGACCACCTCGTGCACCTCGCCGTTCGCGAGCGGCTCCAACGCTACGACCACCCCCTTGTGGGACCGCACCGCCTCTCCAAGGTCCACCACCGGCGCCCGCTCCGGCACCGGGCGGTACGCCCCCACCAGCAGCAGGGGCATCTGCTCGGTCATCTCCGCGAGCTCACGCCAGGCGAGCAGGCTCGCCTCGTCGGCCCATTGCAGATCGTCGACCACCAGTACCACCGGCGACCGGGCGCACCATCGTTCCACGAGGGCGACCACCAGCTCGGTGGCCGCGTGCACCGGGTCCCCGGACCCGAGCAGCCCGGCGGGCCGCTCGCCGCGCAACGTCGCCGCGATCTCGGCGCGGTACGGGTCGACCGACCGCCGGTCGATGTCCAGGCAGCCATACATCACGCGCAGCGGCAGCCGCTGGCTCAACTCGTCCGCGGATCCCCAGAGCAGCAGACACCCTAGCGACGCGGCGCCGGCCATGCCGGCGCTCATCACCGTGGACTTGCCGATTCCGGGCTCCCCTTCGACCAGCACGCAGCGGCCCCGACCCGAGCACACCTCGCGAACCAGGTCCCGCAGCAGCTCGACCTCGCTCTGCCGGCCGACGAGTTGGTGCGACGCCTCGTTCGGGACCACACTGCGAGCCTATGGCGGCAGGTGGCGACGCGGTGTGCGCGCCTGGTCAGTACGGGAGGACACGGCCGGAAGGTGTCCTCAGGTCCAGTTCGTACCGGTTCGCACGGGTCTTGGCCGTGGTGGTCTTCCTGGTCGGCTTCTGGGTCCGGATCTGGCGCATCTGGAACACCCCCTACGGCTCCGCTGTCACCTGTACCGACCGGGCCGGCACCGAAAACTCATCCGGCCTTGGCCACGCAGTACGCGGCTTCACCCGGCAGCGCCACCTGCGCTGGCGGCATGGCGACAAAGAACGGGGTTGTGAGTGAGCCACTCACTCACTTAAATTGAACGGCGTGTTGTCGTCGCACGCGCCCGGGCGGGCCAGCCCACTGCCGGCCGAGGAACGCCGGGCTGCGCTGATCGCCGCGACGCTTCCGTTGCTCGGTCGCCGGGGCACGCGGGTAACCACGCGGGAGATCGCCGAGGCGGCCGGCGTCGCGGAGGGCACCATCTTCCGGGTCTTTCGCGACAAGGACGAGCTGATCCACGCCGCCATCGCCGCGGTCTTCGATCCGGCCCCGACGCTGGCCCAACTCGACCGGGTCGACCCGACGCTGCCCCTGGCGCAGCGGCTGGCGGAGATCGCCGGCGTGTTGCAGCACCGGCTGCTCGTGGTGTTCAACCTCATGATCGCCTGCCGCATGAGCGCGCCGCCCGAGGAGATCGAGCGACAGAGTCACGCGGCTCGTCCGGCGCACGCCGCGATCCTCAACCGGATCGAGAGCCTGCTGGTACCCGATCAGGACCAGTTCCGCGTTCCGGTTGGCGAGGTCGTGCAGCTGCTGCGGCTGCTGACCTTCGCCGGCTCACATCCGCTGATCAACGACGGCGACCAGCTCACCGCCGAGCAGATCGCCACCGTCCTGCTCGACGGGGTCCGCGGCGGGAGCCGCGACGCCACCGAGCACCGCACCGGCAAACGGGGGGACCATTCGTGCTGATCCGACTACTCCGCACCTACCTGCGACCGTACCGGCGGGAGCTGGCCACCGTGGTGGCGCTGCAACTCGTCGGCACCATCGCCTCGCTCTACCTGCCCAGCCTCAACGCGCAGATCATCGACCAGGGCGTGGCTCGCGGTGACACCGGGTACATCATGCGCACCGGGGGCTGGATGCTGCTGGTGAGCCTGGTGCAGATCGCCTGTTCGATCGCGGCTGTCTACTTCGGCGCGCGGGCCGGCATGAGCTTCGGCCGGGACCTGCGGTCGGCCATCTTCCACCGGGTGAGCGAGTTCTCCGAACGCGAGGTGGGCAGGTTCGGGGCGCCCACCCTGATCACCCGTACCACCAACGACGTGCAGCAGGTGCAGATGCTGGTCGTGCTCAGCTGCACCATGCTGGTGGCCGCTCCCATCATGTGCGTGGGCGGCATCCTGATGGCGCTGCGCGAGGATGTCGGGCTCTCGTGGCTGGTGCTGGTCAGCGTCCCGGTCATGGTCACGGCGATCGGCCTGATCATCCGGCGGCTGATGCCAACGTTCCGGCAGATGCAGGAACGCATCGACGTGGTCAACCGGGTACTGCGCGAACAGATCACCGGGGTACGCGTCGTCCGCGCGTTCGTCCGGGAGCCGTACGAGACACGCCGGTTCGGCGCGGCCAACGCCGAGCTGACCGACACCGCGCTGCGCGCCGGGCGGCTGTTCGCGCTGATCTTTCCGACGGTCATGCTGGTGTTCAACGCCGCCAGCGTCTCCGTGCTGTGGTTCGGGGCGCTGCGGGTGGACGCCGGTCAGCTGCAAATCGGCGCGTTGATCGCGTTCCTGCAGTACCTCGTGCAGATTCTGATGTCGGTCATGATGGCGACCTTCATGGCGATGATGGTGCCGCGCGCGGTCATCTGTGCCGACCGCGCTACGGAGGTCCTGGATACCGAGACATCGGTGGTGCCGCCGGCCGAACCGGTGCAGCCGCGCGACGGCGCTGGCGGGGTCGAGTTTCGCGGCGCGACCTTCCAGTACCCGGGCGCCGAGGCACCGGTCCTGCGCGACATCAGCTTCCGCGCCCGGGCCGGGGAGGTCACCGCGATCATCGGCGGTACCGGCGCCGGCAAGACGACACTGCTGTCGCTCGTGCCGCGACTGTTCGACGTGACCGGTGGCGCCGTCCTGGTCGATGGCGTGGACGTGCGCGAGCTGGACTTCGACACGCTGTACCGCCGGATCGGCATGGTGCCGCAACGGCCCTACCTGTTCTCCGGCACGGTGGCGAGCAACCTGCGGTACGGCAACCCGGATGCGACCGACGAGGAGTTGTGGCGGTTCCTGGAGATCGCCCAGGCACGCGACTTCGTCGAGGCGATGCCCGGCGGGCTGGACGCACCGATCGCCCAGGGCGGCACCACCGTTTCCGGCGGTCAGCGTCAGCGCCTGGCCATCGCCCGAGCGTTGGTCCACCAACCCGCCATCTACCTGTTCGACGACTCGTTCTCGGCGCTGGATCTCGGCACGGACGCACGGCTGCGGGCCGCCCTCCGCCCGATCATCCGGCAGGCCGTGGTTCTCGTTGTGGCCCAACGGGTGTCCACCATCGTCGACGCCGACCAGATCGTGGTGCTCGACGACGGCGGGGTGGTCGGCATCGGCCGGCACGAGGAACTACTGGAAACGTGCGAGGCCTACGCCGAGATCGTGGACTCCCAGCTGACCGTAGGAGCCGCGGCATGAGCGAGCGTCAGCGAGCGAATCAGATGGCCCAGCGCGTGATGCCTCATGGCGGCGCCGAGCGGAGCGGTGCCGGCATGACCGCCGAGCAGAAGCGTCCGGCGGTACCGGGTCGGCTGCCCGCCGCCGGACGGCCGGCCGGCGGCGGTCCACCGTGGATGCGGATGGGACTGCCGGCGGAGAAGTCGATGAACTTCGGACCGTCCGCGATGCGGCTCATCGGCCTGCTACGCCCACACCGGTTCCGACTCATTCTGATCATCATGCTCGGCGTGGCCAGCGTGGTGATGAGCGTAACCGTGCCGAAGATCCTCGGGCAGGCCACCGACGTCATCTTCGCCGGGCTGATCGGGCGGCGGCTGCCGCCGCAGGCCACCGTCGACCAGGTGGTCGCGGCCGCGCGGGCGAGCGGCAACAACCGCTTCGCCGACCTGCTCGCCCACATGAACGTGGTACCGGGGGTCGGCATCGACTTCGACCGACTGGCCCGGATCCTGCTGCTGGCTGTCGTGTTGTTTCTCGGTGCGAGCCTGCTCATGTGGATCCAGGGGTACCTGCTCAACATCGTGGTCCAGGCCACCATCCGCCGGCTGCGGGCCGACGTCGAGGACAAGCTCAACCGGTTGCCGCTGCCGTACTTCGACAGCCAACCGCGCGGTGAGGTGCTCAGCCGCGTCACCAACGACATCGACAACATCTCGCAGAGCCTGCAACAGACCCTGAGCCAGCTGCTGACCTCGCTGCTGACCGTCGTCGGGGTACTGGTGATGATGTTCGTCATCTCTCCGCTGCTGGCGTTGATCGCGCTCGTGGCCGTACCGCTGTCGGTGCTGGTCACCAAGCAGATCACCAGCCGTTCGCAGCGGCTGTTCATCGCTCAGTGGACACACACCGGCACCCTCAACGCCCACATCGAGGAGGCGTTCACCGGCCACGAGCTGGTGAAGGTCTTCGGCCGCAGGCGCGAGGTGGAGGCCACCTTCGCCGAGCGGAACGAGAAGCTGTACCGGGCCAGCTACGGCGCCCAGTTCGTGTCCGGCATCATCATGCCGTCCATGATGTTCATCGGGAACCTCAGCTACGTGGCCGTCGCGGTGGTCGGCGGACTCCGGGTGGCCTCCGGGTCGATGTCGCTGGGCGACGTGCAGGCCTTCATCCAGTACTCGCGGCAGTTCACCCAGCCGCTGACCCAGGTCGCCTCCATGGCCAATCTGTTGCAGTCCGGGGTCGCCTCCGCGGAGCGGGTCTTCGACCTGCTGGACACCCCGGAGCAGAGCCCGGACCCCGTACCCGGCGCGGAGCTGACGCAGGCGCGCGGGCGGGTCGAGTTCTCCCACGTGTCCTTCCGCTACCAGCCGGACACGCCGCTCATCGACGACCTGTCGCTGAGGGCCGAACCCGGGCACACCATCGCGATCGTGGGGCCGACCGGGGCCGGCAAGACCACGCTGGTGAACCTCATCATGCGCTTCTACGAGCTGGACGCCGGCCGCATCACCCTCGACGGCGTCGGCATCACCGAACTACCCAGGCACGTGTTGCGCGGTCAGATCGGCATGGTGCTTCAGGACACCTGGTTGTTCAACGGCACCATTCGCGACAACATCGCGTACGGCCGGCCCGACGCGACGGACGAGGAGATCCACGCCGCCGCGCAGGCCACCTTCGTCGACCGGTTCGTGCACAGCCTGCCGCACGGCTACGACACCGTCCTCGATGAGGACGGCGGCAATATCAGCGCCGGCGAGAAACAGCTCATCACGATCGCCCGTGCGTTCCTGGCCGACCCGTCGCTGCTGATCCTCGACGAGGCGACCAGCTCGGTCGACACCCGCACCGAGGTGCTGGTACAGCGGGCGATGACCGCGCTGCGCTCCAACCGGACGAGCTTCGTCATCGCCCACCGCCTGTCCACCATCCGTGACGCCGACACCATCTTGGTGATGGAGGAGGGCCGGATCGTCGAGCAGGGTACGCACGCCGAACTGGTCAGCGCGGGCGGCGCTTATCAGCGCCTCTACGACGCCCAGTTCAGCGCGCCCGCCGTGGACGAGGAGCCGGCCGCACCACCCGCCGGGCCACCCGGGTTCGGTCCGGCCGGACGGCCCGCGATGGCAGGCACACGTCCGCCCTCATAAGACAGGACCGGCCGATCCTGGTGCCGGGCGGCGGTGGCGCCAGGATCGGCCCAGCGGACTGCGGCCGTGCCGGTCCAGGACGAGCCCACGACCGCGGACACGGCACTACGAGATCCGCCGCTTGCGGGTGCTGTCCATGGACCGCCTCGACTTTCCGCACGGCGCCCAGGCCATCCGTATCACCCGCCGGGTGCTGGAGTATCCAGGCGCTGCACCACGTCCGCGACGCCGTCTCCGCCGAGGACGCCTCCCGGGTGCGCACCGGCAACGCCCCCCAAGGCGATGGCCGAGGATCCGCGCGGCATTGCCGTACGGCAGCCGGTTCAGGACCGCCTCGGGCAGCCCGAGGCTGGTGATCTCGTCCAGGCAGCGTTCCGGGGTCAGGAACGGAAAGTCGCTGCCCCACAGGAACCGGTGGGACAACCGACCACGGATCTCGGCAATCAGCTCGGCCGGGACGCGGCGCGGGGACCAGCCGGAGATGTCGAGGTACAGGTTGGTCTTATGCACCGCCATGGCGACCAGTTCCAGGTGCCACGGCCAGCCGAAGTGGGCCGCGACCACGGTCAGGTCGGGATGCGCCGCGGCCACCGCGTCCAGGCGGATTGGACGCGAGTAGTCCAGCCGGATCCCCTGCCCACCGGGCTGGCCGGCGCCGATCCCGCTGGTACCGGTGTGAAAGAGCGCGACCAGCCCGTACCGCTGACAGGCCGCGAAGATCGGCCAGTAGCGCTCCTCGTCGGGCGCAAAGGCGTGCAGCGACGGGTGGAACTTCACCCCACGCAGCCCAAGCCCGACGTGGAAATCGATAGCGCGCACGACTTTGTTTCTACCGTGACCGGCCCGCTTCGAGCCGCTTCCGGCGAGGTTTGAGGCGATGGGGCCGGCTGCCGCAAGGGCGATCGTCGCTCAGTCACCGCGGCGTTTGTACCGTGGACATCACGTGCCGTGAGACCCGTCGCTGGCCCACACCTGCCGGATCCGACTCGCTTCGCCGGCCGCCTGGGCGCGGCCGGCACGCGCGGCCGGGGCACGGCGGGCCGGATCGAGGAGGTTGCGCCCGAAGGCGCGCTTCGCGGCCCTGTCCGGGGCGACCACGACCACCCGCCCGTCCAGCCGGGCGGCCTGCCCGGCGACGCTCGAGACCGGCCTGGCTCCGCCTACCACCGGTGCGATCACCACCACACGGTCGTACCCCGCAGCGAGATCGGCGTTGGCAGCCGACCGCACGCCGCCGTCGACATAGCGACGTCCGTTGATGGTCACCGGCGGCCAGACACCCGGTACCGCGCAGCTGGCACCGACCGCGTCGACCAAACCGACGCCACTGTCGCGATCGAACACCACGAACTCGCCCGACCGCGCGTCGACCGCAGTGATCAGCAACCGGCGGGCCGGCCACTCCCGTACCGGCAGCCGGCTCTCGATGACCGCCCGCCGTTCGGCCTCCGGCACGGTACGCGCGGCGAGGGCCATCGCCCCGATACGGGCCCGGGCCTTCTGCACGTCACGACCGCTGACGGACGCCCACCCCCAGCGCAGCAGCGTGGACAGGCCGAGCCGGGCCGCGATCTCCGAACGCGGCTCGGCGAGCTGGGCGGTGTACATGTCCTCGAGGTCGAGCCCGGCGGCCACCTGAACGCCGACGACCGAGCCGGCCGACGTGCCGACGACGAGGTCCGCGTCGGTCAGGTCGACTCCAGCAGCGGCCAGCCCGGTCAACACGCCGATCTCCCAGGCGACCCCGGTCACCCCGCCTCCACCCAGTACCAGTGCCCGGCTCGCCATACAGCGAACGCTATCGTGGCTGCGGTTCGCTGTCCCCGGTCAGACACAGCCCGACGGGGCGGCCAACCCCCGCGAGTGCCGGCTGGTTCAGTCCTCGCTGAGCCGCCTGACGCGCACCGCCGCCGGTCGAGGACGGCGGTGCCGCCGCCGTTCCTATGGCATCAGGTCAGGCGAACGCGTTGACCCCGGTGAGCTCGGCCGAGAGGTCCCAGAGCCTGCCGGCCTGGGTCGGGTCGGTCGCGTGCGAGCGGACGCCACCGCGGGTCTCGCGGTCGTCGTCGGTGACCGGCTCGGCGATGTCGCAGTCTTCGCAGTAGACCCCGCCCATGCCGTCGAGCTGGGGGGAGGTCGCGGCCCAGACCTGTGTCGCAGCGCCCTGCTCCGGCGTCTTGAACCCGGTGGAGGCCTGGTTGCCGTCCTCGTCGATCCAGCCGAGGGCGACCATCTCCTCCTTGGCCATGTGTCGCTGCAGCGGGGTCAGGATCCCGCCCGGGTGCAGCGCGAACGCCCGCACACCGGCACCCTGGGCCAGCCTGTCCAGGTGGACGGCGAACAGCACGTTGGCGGTTTTCGCCTGCCCGTACGCCTGCCACTTGTCGTACCCGTGGTCAAAGGACAGGTCGTTCCAGCGGATGCCCGACATGCGGTGTCCGGCCGAGGATACCGACACGACCCGGCCCCGACCCGCCGCGATCGCCGGCCACAACCGGTTGACCAACGCGTAGTGACCCAGATGATTGGTCGCGAACTGGGCCTCCCAGCCGGGTCCGAGCAGCGTCCGCTCGGGCAGCGCCATGATTCCGGCGTTGTTGATGACGATGTCGATGGTGCGGCCCGTGGCCAGGAACCGTTCGGCGAACGCCCGGACGCTTTCCTGGTCACCCAGGTCGAGCGTGTCGACCTCGACGACGCCGCCGTACCGGACGCCGGCCAGTGCCTCACGCGCGGTGTCTGGACGGCGGGCCGGTACGACTACGCGGGCACCGGCCCGGGTGAGCGCGCGCGTGGTCTCCAGCCCCAGGCCGGAGTAACCACCGGTGACCACAGCGAGCCTGCCGCGCAGGTCGACGCCCTGGAGTACCTCGGCGGCCGTGGTCTGCGCCCCGAAGCCTGACCCGATTTTATGTTGAGCCGTAACCATGGGGAAAAGCTACAAGTTCGAGTCCACTCGAAGTCAAACAATCCGATCCGGATGTGGACACCGGGTTTCATGCCGCGATCTGTTGTCGGTTGCAGGCGGCGTTCGTAGTCGGCGGGGCTCTCGCTCGAAGGTGGCGAAGAACGATTCGGCGAGAGCGTTGTCGGTGTCCACGACCGACGTCGCCGGGGTGGCCCGGAAGCTGGCGACCCTGACGCCGGTACTGGCGCACTGCGTGGCGATCCCGCCGCCCTGGAAGCGCAGCGCGCCAGCCTTGACCGCCGGGCGGCGCTCGCCGGCGCTGCTCTGCTCTCCCCCGCCGTCCGCGTCGTGTAGTGACCGCGGCCGGCCACCGCCGCTGACCCTCACCAGAGGGCGCTGGGGATCTGGATGCAGGTGTGGGCTGCTCGGGGCGTGGGTATGGCTGTGGGTATGGGGCGGAGGAGGCTGTGGGGGGCTGGCGGTCTGGCCCGGTTGCGGTGAGGGAGCAGGCGGTGAGCTGCGTGGAGGAGGACGACTACGTCGGTTGGCTGAGGCGGGAGTCGATGCTGGCTCACGCCGGCCGGATCGCCGGGCGGTTCTCGGGCGTGCGTGACGTGTGGCAGAGTCCCTTTGCCAAACCGGATCCGGCGGCGGCGATCCGGAGGTCCTCGGTCTGGGTTACCGCCTACCCGGAGTCGATGATCACCAAGTCCGGCTGCTCCTTTCTGGGTACTTTGGCCGATGACGAGCTGTGGCGGGCGTTGGCGGCCGTCGGCATCAGTGCCGTGCACACCGGTCCTCTGAAGCGTGCCGGGGGGGTTTTTGGCCGGGAGGTGACCCCGAGCGTCGACGGGCATTTCGACCGGATCAGTACGCAGATCGACGAGGTGTTCGGCACCGAGCGGGAGTTCCGCCGGCTGTGCGAGGTGGCAGCCGGGTACGGCGGGATCGTCATCGATGACGTCGTGCCGGGGCACACCGGTAAGGGTGCGGACTTCCGGTTGGCGGAGATGAAGGTCGGGGACTATCCCGGGATCTACCATATGGTGGAGATCCCGGCCGAGGACTGGCACCTGCTGCCTCCGGTGCCTGCCGGCAGGGACTCGGTCAACCTTGACCGCCAGGCCGAGGATCGGCTGGAGCGGGCCGGCTACATCGTCGGCCGGCTGCAACGGGTGATCTTCTACGACCCGGGGATCAAGGACACCAACTGGAGCGCGACCGCACCGGTGAGCGGCCCGGACGGTGTCGAGCGGCGCTGGGTGTACCTGCACTACTTCAAGGACGGCCAGCCGTCGATCAACTGGCTGGATCCGACGTTCGCCGGTATGCGACTGGTCATCGGCGACGCCCTGCATTCGCTGGGTCATCTTGGCGCCGCGGCGCTGCGGCTGGACGCCAACGGCTTCCTCGGTGTGGAGAAGAGCGCCCGAAGCGGTGCCCCGGCCTGGTCGGAGGGGCATCCGCTCTCGCACGCGGTCAACCAGGTGATCGCCAGCATGGTCCGCAAGGTGGGGGGCTTCACGTTTCAGGAGCTCAACCTGTCGATCGACGACATCAGGAAGACATCGAAATACGGCGCGGATCTGTCCTACGACTTCGTCAACCGCCCGGCGTACGCTCATGCCCTGGCCACCGGCGACACCGAATTCCTGCGCCTGACCCTCAACGCCGCGCTGCAGCAGCGGTTGCCGCCGATCCGCCTGGTCCATGCCTTGCAGAACCATGACGAGATGACCTACGAGCTGGTGCATTTCGCGGGCACGCACCAAGACGACGTCTTCCGGTTCCGGGGTTGTGAACTGACCGGAGGCGAGCTCGCCGTGACGATCCGCCGCGAGCTGACCGAGCGGCTCACCGGCCCGGCAGCCCGGTACAACGCCACCTTCACCACCAACGGCATCGCCTCCACGACCGCGACGATCGTCGCCGCGTCGCTGGGATACCCCGACATCCGCACGCTGTCCCCGGGGCAGATCGAGAAGATCAGACGCGGCCATCTGCTGCTGGCCATGTTCAACGCCCTCCAACCCGGGGTGTTCGCGTTGTCCGGCTGGGACCTGTGCGGAATGCTGACCCTGCCACGATCAGCGGTTTCCTGGCTGCTGGGCTCCGGCGACACCCGGTGGATTCACCGGCCGGCCTACGACCTGATGGGCTACCAGCCGGCGGCTACCCAGTCGCCGGCCAAGCTGCCGCGGGCTTTCAGCCTGTACGGTTCGTTGCCCGACCAACTGAGGGACCCGATCTCGTTCGCGTCACGGCTGGGCCACATCCTTGCCGTCCGTACCCGCTACGGCATCGCCCATGCTGCCCAGGTGGACGTACCGGATGTACCGGACCCGGCGCTGCTGGTGATGGTTCACCTGCTCGACGGCGGGCACACGCAGGTCACCGTGCTCAACTTCGCCAACCGGCCCGTCGCCGGCGCCGTCACCTCCGCGCATCTGCCGCCCGGACGCCGGGTCATCGACATGTTCACCGACCGGATAATCGCCGACGTCGACCCCCGGCACAGCTTCCCGGTCTCACTCGAACCTCATCAGGGAATGTCACTGCTGATCCCGAGCCCGTCAACGCCGCATGCCGGCTCCGCCGCGCGGCAGACGCGTCAGCCCTGACCACGATGATGTCCGTGCGGCCGCCGTTCCGGCGGAAATCCAGCGAAGGAGCGCACGCCACCACGCGGTGACCTCGATCAGGAACGTGTCCAACCGCTGTTCGACCGGCTCGTCCACCAACGACTCCTCCGGCCCGGCGCGGGCCGCGCCTTCGCCGACCACTGCCTTGTCTATGATCGCCCGCTGCCGGCCGACGGGCTGAGTTGGGCCGCGCTGGTGCGCTGGTGGTGCGACGCCGAGGGGTGCCGCCGGGCGACGGACTCGTCCACGCTGCCCGAATTCTGTTCAAGCGGCTGTTGCGCTCCTTGGCCTCCGACGCCGAGAGACGTTTCTTCCGGGCCTACCACTCTCTTCACGGCGCGGACGTCTTCGAACGGGTGCCAGCCTTGATCCCGCAGGTGTACCTGCACTACGACCCATATACCCAGCGGGGCCGACGCTCGACGCCGGGCCCGCTGCCGCGGCAGCGCATGGACTTCCTCATGCTGCTACCGCAGGATCAGCGCATCGTGATCGAGATCGACGGGAAGCACCACTACGCCGACGACGCTGGACAGGCGCAGCCCCGGCTGTCTGCCGAGATGGTGGCCGAAGATCGCCGTCTGCGCCTCGCTGGGTACGAGGTATATCGGTTCGGCGGCTACGAACTCTGCCAGGACCCGGACACCGTGGACCAGGTGGTCGCGGCGTTCGTACGCGAACTGTTCGAGCGGCACCACATCGACTTATGCGAGTAGTGGCTCAGCGTCACGCCGTCGCCGTCAACGCGGTCTCACCTCATTGACTGGGATGGGTGGAGCGGTTCAGTCGCGCGGAGGACCGCCGCGGCGCGCGGTTGCCGTCTTAACGTCCGGATCGGGCTGTCCGGCCCCGCGTGGCCACGGTGTCCGGTCGTGATCATGGGCTGGCGGTCCAGGGGCGATCTCGCCGTTGGCGGCGCGAGCCGAGCGCCTGCGCGGTTAGCCTCCGCGGAACGCGGGTGCTCGTGGGCGTGGTGCGATGTCATGAGTCAAGAAGTTGGCAGAGTTTGATCTTGCTGGGGGTCGGGCCGATCAGGGGCGGCGGTCCGCAAGGACGCAGAACTCGTTCCCCTCTGGGTCGGCAAGTACGACCCAGCTCTCATCGCCTTGGCCGACGTCGGCGTGTCGAGCACCTAGGTCGAGCAGGCGACGGACCTCTTCGTCTTGTTCCCTGTCGGTTGGGTTTGACGTCGAGGTGGAGCCTGTTCTTGACGGTCTTGCCCTCGGGCACGTGCGCGAATGTCAACGTCGGTGGCACTGGGCCAAGGTGGTTCTTGCCTTCAGGCACCATAGGGGAGCCAATTGTGACAATTCCGTCGTCTTCGTCTTGCACCTCGTAGTCAAGGACCGAGCACCAGAACCGGGCGAGACCGTTGGGATCGGCACAGTCGACCGCAAGCTCGGTGAACTTACTGGTCATGTCGGGACCTCCCAGTCAAGGAGCGGGTCCGCCAACGGCCACCCGCTCATCGCAGCGTTCGACGGCGAGGTACGCCGCGCGTGGTGTGCCCTCGTCGAGGGCCTGGTGGGGTCGCAGAGTAGCGTAGGTGTGGCGGAACAGGTTGACTTCGACGGCGAGGGCGTTGCCGTCGCCGATGGTGGCGCGGTAGAGATGTTCGTACTTCAGCGTGCCGAAGAACCGCTCGACTACGCCGTTGGTCTGTGGGCTCCTCACCCGTGTGCGGACGTGACGGAACAGCGGGTCGTCGCCGGCGAACGCGTCAGCGAAGGTCACGCCACGAAAGCATGG
>WNFZ01005910.1_pt1 | contig 18431 bp, 7 predicted proteins | sample 5400081 | NCBI WGS metagenome assembly WNFZ01 (sample SAMN13153365, study PRJNA577476) | soil metagenome | isolation source: 80 cm soil or saprolite under grassland replicate 1 | place: USA:California | collected 2016-06-15 | reverse complement strand
ATGCTCGATGAGATCATCGCTTCAGCATCCACGTCGCGAATTTGTGTTATTTTGATCGGCATGGCACACCGTGGACGATTAAACGTGTTGGCGCATGTGTTGAATAAACCATATGGTCAGATCCTGGCTGAGTTCAATGATCCCAAGGGGCGTGCCACCACCTGGGATGAACAAGGCTGGACCGGCGATGTCAAATATCACATGGGTGGCTATCGTTCGCCGGAACGAAACGTTGAAACGGATTTGGTTGTCCACATGCCAGCCAACCCAAGCCATTTGGAACAAATTGACCCTGTGATTCAGGGAATGTCGCGTGCCGCCAATACTGCCGTCGATCGGCCCGGTGCGCCGCGTTATTTTCATAATGCCTCCTTTCCTATTTTGATCCACGGGGATGCATCCTTTGTGGGCCAGGGAGTTGTTGCTGAAACGTTGAATTTATCCCGCTTACAGGGATATACCGTCAGTGGGACTCTTCACATCATTGCCAATAATCAACTGGGCTTCACAGCGACTGACCCGGAATTGCGAAGTAGCCTGCATGCCAGTGATCTTGCGGTTGGCTTTGAGATGCCTGTCATTCATGTCAACGCGGATGATCCCTATGCATGCATTGAAGCGGCGCGTACAGCATTTGCCTACCGCCAAAAATTCCATAAAGACTTTGTGATTAACTTAATCGGCTATCGTCGCTACGGTCATAATGAAGGCGATGAGCCGCGCTTTACCCAGCCTGTGATGTATCAAAAAATTGATGCTCATCCGACAGTGCGTCAGTTGTGGGCGAGCCGCCTGGAGCAGGATAATGTTATTCCGCAGGGACGCGCGGATGAGATTCTTCAGGGGTTTATGAAGCAACTACAACAGGAGAACGAAAAACTCGATGCTGAGAAGTCGCTTTTCGAACCGGTGCCACCTCCGCCCCCGCGCGGAGCGGCGCAAAAGGTGAAGACCGCCATTCAATTGAAGCGCATCAAAGAGTTGAATCAATCTCTGCTGCAATTTCCCAAAGAATTTCCGCTCAATCCGAAGTTGGTGAAATTTGTCGAACGGCGGTTGGACTCGATCAACAAGTCTACCGATAAAGTGGATTGGGCAACAGCGGAGGAGATTGCCTTCGCTTCGATCCTCCAGGATGGCATTGCGATTCGATTGACAGGTCAGGATACAGCGCGCGGGACGTTCAGTCAGCGCCACGCGATCTTTTACGATACGCACACAAACAATGGATATATTCCTTTGCAAGCCATGCCACAGGCGCAAGCTTCGTTTGAAGTGTTGAACAGTCCTTTAAGCGAGATGGGCGCGATTGGTTTTGAGATTGGATATAACGTTCAGTCGCCCGAGCGTCTTGTGATTTGGGAAGCGCAATATGGCGATTTCATCAACAATGCGCAGGGAGTGATCGATGAGTTTCTAGTTTCAGGTCGTGCCAAATGGGGATTAACTCCATCGCTGGTTTTATTACTTCCGCATGGAAATGAAGGCATGGGTCCCGATCATTCCAGCGGGCGAATCGAACGTTTCCTTGCGCTTGCCGCAGAGACAAACATGCGCATTGCCTATCCATCCACAGCGGCGCAATATTTCCATTTGTTGCGAAGACAAGCTCTGTTGTTGAAGACCGATCCACTGCCATTGATTGTCTTCACGCCGAAGGGATTGTTGCGTCATCCGCTGGTTGCTTCAACGGTGAGCGAATTATCCGATGGTTCGTGGCAGCCCTTGATGGATGATGTTGAAATTGATAAACCCAAAAACATCATCTCCTTGATGATGTGCAGTGGACGAATCTATTTTGATCTGGTTGGAAGTAATTTGCGTAAAGACACGCATAATGTTGCGATTGCGCGTTTGGAACAGTTGTATCCGTTCCCAAAAGATGCGTTGGAAAATTTGCTTCATCAATATCCCAATCTGGAGCGGTTGATCTGGGTGCAAGAGGAACCGTTAAATATGGGAGCCTGGAATTATTTACGCCCGCGTTTGCGGCAATTGATCGATGATCAATTGCCATTGCATTATGTGGGCAGACCCGAAAGTTCAAGCCCTGCCGAAGGATCTTCCACGGTGTATCGAGCCAACCAGCATGCGTTGATCGAGCAGGCATTCAAGTTCGATGAGCAGGCGCATATACCAAGCGTGGTAAAGGAGAGAGGTTGATATGGCAATCGAAGTCACTGTCCCTGAAATGGGTGAGTCGGTTCTTGAAGCGACTGTCTCTCACTGGTTGAAGAAGGAAGGCGATACCGTGAATGTCGGTGACGTGCTCGTGGAACTGGAGACGGACAAAGTCAATGTGGAAGTGGGCGCAAAAGGTGCGGGCGTTTTGCAGCAGATCAAAGTGCAGGAAGGTGGGGATGTCAAAGTAGGGGATGTGCTTGGGACAATTGATGAAAAAGCCGAACAACCCAAAGCCGCTCCAGAATCAAAACCTGCACCTGAAGCAAAATCTGAAAAAGTGCCTGAAAAAACGTCGGAAGTACAACCCATATATGAAGAAAAAGAGGAAGCTGCGCCGCGCGAAGATGGACGAGGCGCGCGCCAAAAAGAAGTCCCAGTGGCAACGCCGGTTGCATCCCGCCTGGCGCGGGATAAGGAAGTGGATCTGGGTTCGATTCGCGGTACCGGCTCTGAAGGGCGCGTCACTAAGTCAGATGTGGAGCAGTATCTACAAACACAGGAAAAACCAAATCGAGTGCTTGAACAGGCTCCATCCTTGGCAGAAGAACAGAACGAAGTATCCGCAAAGCCTCCATCCGGAGCGCGTCAGGAAGAGCGAATCCGAATGTCGCGCAGACGGCGCACGATCGCGCAGCGATTACTCGAAGCAAAGAATTCCACGGCGATGCTGACAACGTTCAATGAAGTGGACATGACCAATGTGATGAATCTCCGCAAACGCACGCAAGAGCAGTTTGTTGCGCGGCACGGAATTAAACTTGGCATTGTCTCCTTTTTTGTCAAAGCCTCAATTGGCGCGTTGAGGGATTTCCCAAATTTGAACGCAGAGATCCAGGGTGATGAATTTTTGCTCAAACATTATTATGACATTGGGATGGCGATTGGCGCAGAAGAGGGATTGGTTGTGCCAGTGATTCGCGATGCTGACCAACTCTCGTTTGCCGATATTGAAAAATATATCAAGGAACTAGTTGTTAAATCGCAGAGTGGGAAACTCTCTATTGAAGATTTGCGCGGCGGAACGTTTACGATCACCAACGGCGGCGTGTTTGGTTCGCTATTGAGCACACCGATTCTGAATCCGCCGCAGGTTGGAATTTTGGGTTTGCACAAGATCGAAGAGCGACCGATTGCTTTGAATGGGGAAGTTGTCATCCGTCCGATGATGTATACCGCCCTCAGTTACGATCACCGCATCGTAGATGGACGTGAAGCGGTCCAGTTCCTTGTGCGCGTGAAAGAGTTTATCGAAGACCCTGCGTTATTTTTGTTGGAAGGATAACCGTAGGGCGGGCTTGTAGCCCGCCACAATCCTTCATTCCAAAAATCGTCACGCTATAAGCGTGACCTACAAGACTTTATACAATTCCACCTTCGGTTAAGCGACGTAAGTTACCTAATACTTCTTCGATCTCGTCCATTGTCACGGGGTGGTCATCATCGCGATGTTTGAGCGTGCCTGTTTTTGTTTTGTCCATGATCAATTCACGGATGGAAATATTCCTGGATAATGATTCTTTGACCAACTGTGCTCCCTGAGCGTAGCCGATCAATGGATTTAACGCAGTCACGATGATCGCATTTCTTGAAAGCCAACCTTCTGCTTTTTTGCGATTCGCTTTCAGCCCGATCACAGCATTTTGGGTAAACGCTTTTACCGCGCCAATCATCACTTGCATCTCTTCGAACAAGCTATGAGCGATGACAGGCATCATCACATTCAATTCCAGTTGTCCAGCCTGCGCGGCAAAGGCAACTGTTGTATCACAGCCCAGGACATAAAACATTGCCATATCCAACATCTCAGCCATCACAGGGTTTACTTTTCCTGGCATGATGCTCGAACCTGGTTGCAACGAGGGAAATTGAATTTCATCTAATCCTGTTGCAGGACCCGATGCCAGCAAACGTAAATCATTTGCAATGCGGATCAAAGTCAACGCCAGTGTGCGCAAGGATGCCGAGAACGAGACTGCATCTGCCATCGACTGCATGGATTCAAATAGGTTATCGGATGTGTACAACTTGAGCCCCGTCAACTCGGATAATTTTTCGACCATACGCCTGTGATATTCGGGATGAGCGTTCAACCCCGAGCCAACAGCTGTCCCGCCGATGCCCAAACGACTCAATGTCTCTGCCGCGTCACGTATGCGCTCTGAATCTCGTTCGATAGCTTTGGCATACGCGCCAAACTCCTGACCGAGTCGCACGGGGACTGCGTCCTGTAAATGTGTCCGACCTGATTTAACGATATCGTCAAATTCCTTTGCTTTTGTATTCAATGCAGAGACGAGATCAGCAAGTACAGTTAATAGCTCCTCCACGCGCCACAAACACCCCAGACGGATCGCCGTAGGAATCGTATCGTTGGTGGATTGCGCCATGTTGACATCGTCATTTGGATGGATGCGATATTCACCGAGTTTCCCACCCATGATCTGGGTGGCGCGGTTGGCAATCACTTCATTGACGTTCATGTTATGACTTGTCCCCGCGCCTGCCTGGATGGGATCAACGACAAATTGATCGTTCCATTTTCCGTCGATGACTTCCTGTGCAGCTTGAATCATTGCGTTCGCCTTCTCATGATCAAGAAGTCCCAAATCGCGGTTGACCTCCGCAGCGGCGCGTTTGATCATCGCCATGGACCAGATGAAGGCAGGGCGCGGTTTTAGTCCCGAGATAGGAAAATTTTCAACTGCACGCTGAGTCTGAGCGCCATATAGCGCATCTGCTGGGACTTTGACTTCCCCTAGAGAATCGCGTTCGGTGCGTGTGCTTGGCTTCATACTAATGAACCTCCTAACCCGGACAAGCCGGAACCAAAAAGGATTTAAGCACGAAGTACACAAAGACGCACAAAGGAAAATCTTAAAAACGGTTCATTGGTAATCGCCATGATAATCCGGCATATTGGGTGGTACTACGTAAGTCGGATTGCCAATCCGACCTACTATTGGCAGTTCATCACGGCAAATCCCAGAGAGTCTTAAAAAACCTTCGTGTTCCTTCGTGCCCTTTGTGGTAAAAAATTCTTGCACAAAAAACAAGGATTTTGATTTAACGACAGCAGATCTCAAGTCTACAGTGAGCCGTTTTCCCCCATTACTTTGAAGAACAAATCCACCACTTTAGGATCAAAGTGCTTGCCTGATTGCTCACGAATATAGACGATCGCCTCTTCCTTTTTCCAAGCAGGGCGATAAGGACGATCAGATGTGACCGCATCCCAGACATCCACAATGGCGAAGATGCGCGCAGAGATCGGAATTTCTTCATTCTTGAGCTGGCGTGGATAGCCGCTTCCATCCCATTTTTCATGATGGCAATATGGAATATCAAGTGCAGAGCGCAAGTATTCGACGGGATAGAGCATGTCGTAGGCAAATTGCGGATGCTTGCGCATGATCTTCCATTCTTCATCGGTCAATTTAGCAGGCTTTTGCAGGATCGAATCAGGTATGCCAAGTTTGCCCATGTCGTGCAGGAGTGCGCCACGCCGAACGTACCCTAATTCTTCTTCGCTCATCCCAAACTCCTTTGCCATCTTCACGGTCAAATCGGCTACGCGGCGACTGTGACCTTCGGTCTCACGATCGCGTAAATCCATGGCATGAGACCAGCCTTCGATGGTGGCTTCGTATGCATCCATAAGTCTTGAATGTGCCTCTTGAAGTTTTTCGCGCTCCAACACAAGCTTATGATAACGATTGAGACGGGTGATACCGATCAGACGAGCGCGCAATTCAAAGCGGTCAAACGGCTTGGAGATGAAATCATCTGCGCCAGCTTTCAGCGCGGTTAATAGAGATTCGCGGTCATCCAGGGCAGTGAGGATAATAATGGGAATTTCAGCCACCTGCGGGTCGTTGCGGATGCGCTCACACACCTCAAAGCCGGTCATCCCCGGCATCATCACGTCCAGCAGGATAACATCTGGTAAAAGGGCTTTCGCCTTTTCGATTGCCTGGGGTCCGTTCTCCGCCATGATCAGGTTATAGCCTTCGCTTTCAAGAACGGACTGTAGAGTTTCGCGCCCTGAGTATTCATCATCAACGATCAGTATTGTGCTGCTCATGGTTTACTCCTTCCAAAATAAAACCAACACGTTATGTCAATCATATTCATATACATTATTTTATAAATGTAGGGATTCCCTACATTTGTCTTCATTTTGCAAAAGGAATAGGCGTTTCATGAATCGAGGTCCACCAAATGATATTTGAATGCCACGCGAACCAAGCCCGCCAGATTACGGACGTTCAATTTTTCCATCAACCTGGCGCGATGTTTTTCAACGGTCTTCTCGCTGATGAACAGCATTTTGGCGATCTCTCCGCTCGTATATTCCTCGGCGATCAATTGCAAGATTTCCTTTTCGCGCGGCGAAAGATTGGCAAGCGGATCACTGTCGGACCCGGCAGGGTGTGGATGGATGGCACTTTCCACCACGATCTCAGAAATGGGACTGCTTAGAAAGGTTTGTCCGCTTGCGATGGCGCGTACTGCCCACAATAGCTCATCACTCACCGAAGATTTGAGGACATAGCCTTTCACGCCACATTGCAATGCCTGATGGACAAAGCCCGCATCCGCATACATGGATAAGAGTAGGATATATGTGGGGAGTTTCAAATCACGAATATTTTCCGCAGCTTGAATCCCGTTCATGCGCGGCATCATAATGTCCATGATCAGGACATCTGGTTTAAGCTCGCGGGTCATATCCACGGCTTCCTGTCCATTGGAGGCCTCTCCCAAGATCTTGATATCGCCCGCTTTTTCAAGCAGGGCGCGGATACCAGCTCGTACCATTAAATGATCTTCAGCGATCAATATTCGTATCATGAGGATTTCTCCAGAGCTTGTTGATTCGTCGGCAAGGGGAATTGCGCCGAAAGAATGGTATCGCGCTTGTGCGTAGAACTGATGTTGAACTTCCCCCCAGCAATCACGACCCTTTCACGCATACTTGAAAGTCCTATGCCATCCGACTGACGTTCCTCTGTTTCAAAACCTTGTCCATTGTCCTGTACGGTCAGGGTGATAATATCATCTTCGAGGCTGAGGTCCACCCAGACGTGACTGGCTTTTGCATGGGACTCATCTACATCGAAGGTGACCGGTAGATGAGTGCGACGGGTAAATTCTGCGCAATAGGTTTGCATGGAAACCTTCAAGCCCAGGGCATCGAGAACCGGCGGACGCAGATCCTGTGCGAGCCTGCGAATCTTGACGAAAATCTCATAGGATTGATCCTGCAACGCCTGTAAGCGCTCGAACAATACCTCTTGTGGAATGGTTAAGTCATCCTGTAAGTTGCGCAAGGAAATCATGTGTGTGGTCAGAGACTGCCCTAGGTCGTCATGCAATTCACGCGAGATGCGATGACGTTCCTCCTCCTGGGCGGCGATGAGGCGTTCCGTCATCTCGCGCAGGTTCTCGCGTTGCTCCACCAACTGACGATAGCGGTTCAGTCGCACAATGGTACGGACGCGCGCTTGCAATTCATAGCGGTCAACTGGCTTGGAGAGAAAATCGTCCGCGCCGGATTCGATGCCCATGAGCAGGGAGGCGCGATCATCCAGGGCGGTGAGAATGATAATTGGCACCTCGGCAAGCGGAGGCGTGGATCGGATGCGCCGACACACCTCAAAGCCGTCCATACCGGGCATCATGACGTCCAGTAGGATCAGGTCTGGTTGAGATTGGCTGAGTATTTGCAGAGCCTGGAATCCATCTTTTGCCAACTCGATCTGATAGTTTTCACTTTCAAGCATGGAGACCAGGGTTTCCCTTGCACTCGGGTTATCATCCACAATCAAGATGGTGCTCATGTTGGTTTGCCCTCCTTGCCAAGCAGAATGCTTCGAATGAGTTTTACCAATGCTTTCAAATTAACCGGCTTGCTAATATATTCATCCATCCCGGCTTCCAAGCAGCGTTGACGATCGTTAGGCATGGCGAGAGCTGTCAACGCAATGATGGGTGTATCCTTGAATTCGGGATCCATTCTAAGTTTTTGTGTTGCTTCGAAGCCATCCATACGCGGCATTTGAATATCCATCAGGATCAGATCAGGATGTGTCAGTTTTGCCTGCTCCAGACCCTCGACGCCATCCTGTGCAGTGACTATTTTAAATCCTGTCATTTCGAGATAATCTACCAACATCATGACGACTTCGAGAGTGTCCTCGATCAGCAGGATGGTCGGTTTGTTCGTTGCATGGATATCAATAGCGCGGAATTTGCCTGTGCTTCTGAGCCGTGTGACCGTGTCCGCGGCGAGCGCGGGCTCCCAGGGTAGTTGGATGGTGAAACGACTTCCCCCGCCCACTTGACTTTCCACATTCACACTGCCGCCATGCAGGCGCGCCATTTGCGCCACCAATGCCAAGCCCAAGCCTGTTCCCGATGCTTCGCGCGCCAAACCAGAGTCCAACTGAACGAATGGCTTAAACAGTCGCTCCATATCGCGATCGCTGATTCCGATGCCTTTATCCCAAACTGTAATGAGCACGCGATTCCCAGCTTGATCGCCGTGGACTTCCAGCCCAAACTTGCCTGCCTCGGGTGTGAACTTGACAGCGTTGCTCAGCAAGTTGACGATCATCTGTTTGAGCCGGCGTTCATCTGCCCACATCAAACCGACATCACCATCGATCTCGAATATCACTTCCTGATTCTTCTTTTGTGCAAGCTGTTTGATCATACGCACGCTTGCCTGACAGACCGAATTGACATCCACTTTGTTGATGTCGAGAGTAATCTGACCCGCCTCGATCTTTGCCAGATCAAGAATATCGTTGATTAGGGAAAGTAGATGGTGTCCACTTTCATTGATCGTATTCAAATATTTTTGCTGCTTTTCATTGAGTGGACCCGCGATTTGTTCACTCAGACTCTCAGAGAGACCCAGAATGGCGTTGAGCGGAGTGCGCAACTCGTGACTCATATTAGCAAGGAATTCATCCTTCACGCGCAGGGCGCGCGCCAGGTTTGAGTTTGCGCGGCTCAAGTCGGCAGTACGATCCTCCACACGCTTTGCCAGTTGATTTCGTTCGTCTGCCAGGGCACTTTCCATTTGCTTGCGTTCCGTAATATCCCAGGCATAGTCGGCGAAGCGCTCGGCTATCTCAATATCATGCTGAACATAAACATCTGTCTTGTTACCAACTCCTAAAGTGGCAACGATCTTTTCGTCGCGGATGATCGGAATCACCATTTCGCGGATCACTTTCACGTGATTCTCCGGCAACATTTTTTTATTCGGCAGGGATTCGTAATCGTTGTGTATTAAAGCCCGTCTCTGGCGTACTGCATCCGCCCAAACCCCGGCCGAATCGATCGGATAATGCATTCCCTGCTCTTCGATCTTTCCCATTCCGTGGGTGGTTTCAGAGGACCATGCTTGCAAACTGAGCGACTCTTGATCCTCTTCGACAAAATGCAGGAAGCCGATATGACTCTCAGTCAAGAGACTTATTTCATCAATCGTTTTCTGCATTAACTCCTCAAGGGAATGGTGCGCAGAATACTCCATCAGACCAAAACGCTTCTGCATCAAGGTCTCATCCAATTTTCGTTCGGTAATATCCCGCGCAACCACGGAAACGCCGCGTGTGGACGGGTAGGCATTGATTTCGAGTACCCGTTTTTCTCCCTTTGAGAATATTTCCGTTTCAAATGTTCTTGCCTGTCGTTCGGTAAGAACACTTCTGTAGATTGCTTCCCGTTTGGATTGTTCCTCGGATGTCTCGAATAGATCCTGTATAGGTTTTCCAATTGCATCTTCTGCAGGGACGCCTGAGAACATTTCAGATGCCTTGTTCCAATGCGTGTAACATAGGTTGTGATCCATTTCGAACAGGATGTCGGTAATGCTATCCGCCAGTTCGCGGTAATGAGTCTCGCTTGCCCATAAGGCTGCCTGTGCTCGCGTGCGTTCCAGTATTTCTTCATGCGCGGCTTGATAGAGGCGCGCATTTTCAAAGGCAATTGCTGCCTGGTTCGCAAGGGTAGCCAGAAGGCGTTCATCCTGCTCACTAAAAGCATCTGGCGTTTCGCTTTCCACACTGATCACGCCGATAATCTGATCCCCTATTTTTAGAGGCATATACAGCCCTGACTCGATCCCTGCCTGTGTATCCACATATTGTGAATATAGACGTACGTTGCCTGTTCGTAGGGGAGCTCCGCTTCTTACCGCCTCTCCACTTAATCCCTGTCCCGTTCTTTGAATCATTTTGTTGAAATGATGTTCCATTTCCATCTTCTGGTCGTCATTCAAGCCAGGCAAATTAAAGGCGATTAATTCCAACTCATCTGTTTCGGGACGCAATAAACGGATGGTTACATGGTGCCATGAGAGATAGCGGGCAAATGTTTCGATCATGCGTTCGCCAATCTTGCGTGGCTTGAGCAGTTGCCCCACTGCCAACCCATTCTCATATAACGCTTCCAGTTCAGACAATCGTTGTTGCGCTTCTTCAAACAAGCGCGCGTTGGAAACAGCGGAAGCAGCCATGGATGCAAACGCTTCGAGTAATTCCAGATCGGCAGGCTGGAAGGGTCGTTCTGCGCCGGCACGGCGAATGCTGAGGACGCCAATGGTACGATCCCTCTCTTTGAGAGGGGCAAACATAATGGATTCCTCTTCCTGGTCCTGTGTGCCCGGTACCTGTACTGCGCGCGGATCGTTTTGCATCTCATTGACGATCTCTGCCCGGCCACTTGCCGCGACTGCCCCAGTCACTCCCTCGCCTAGCTTGACTCTTAAGTCAGAGAAGGCTGCGAAATTCTCCTGCAGTGCCAGAACACAGCGTAAGGTCTCACCATCAGGTTGCATTAAAAAGATACGACAGCCATCGGCAGTGAACAGCGCCTTCGCCGAATTGCCAACGCTTTGCAGGATGACTTTCAGGTCTAGGTTGGTGAGCACTAACGAGGTCTCCAGCAATGCAGCGCTTTCCTGTGCGCGACGATAGATTTCTTTTTCAGCGCGTATTCGCTCAGTAATATCCTGAATCTGAGAAATGAAATATCGCGACTTTCCTTGCCCATCTTTTACCAGCGAAACACTCAAGAGTACCCACACGATATTTCCCGATTTATGGAAATATCGTTTTTCCATCTGATAAGAGGCGATTTCGCCACTCAACATTTGTGCCACGTAGCGGAGATCGGTATCAAGATCCTCAGGATAAGTAATTTCCTGGAAGGTTTTGGTGATCAGCTCCTGCTCTGTATAGCCTAATAATTCGCAGAGTGCCTGATTGACTTTAACCCATTGTCCTTCGATGGATACCAAGGCAATGCCAATCGGCGCGAATTCAAAGGCGCTGCCGAACCGTTCTTCACTTTGGCGTAATGCTTCTTCTGTTCGTTTACGTTCGGTAATATCATTAATGGAGATAATTACCTTGGACCAATTTTCCTCATATCCGGGCGGAATGGAACCATTGACCACAACAATGAGTTCCTTACTGTCAAGTGTCTTGTCGCTTCCCTCCCATGTGAATCTTGCTGCCGGACTCATTAAACCCAGGATTTCCTCTTGAAAGTGCTGCAGAGTCTCTTCACTGACAAAGTCAAGCAGATTCTTTATCAAATCCTCTTTTTGCCTCGCATGGTAGAGTTCTATAGATGCCTGGTTTACATCGATGATTTTTACTAGCGATGCAAGTTCCAGAATTACTTTTGGATGAGCCGATAGATATTCCTCCAGATTGGTTACTCCGCTTTGTTGCAGGCTTTCGATTCTCTTTTTGACGAGCGAATAATCTTCTTCCCATAGGGGAATGGGTGAACTTTCAAAGAGATCGTAATATCGTGCCTGACTCTGTTGAAGAGTCATTTCCGCCAGTTTGCGGTCGGTGATGTCTGTCGCAACACCTGCCAGTGTTTTGACGGCGCCATTTTTATCAAAGAGAGGAAAAGCGCGATCCCAAACCCAGTGTACGGAACCGTCGGGGTGCTGGATGCGGTACTCAATCTCCACTTTTTCCCCATGTCTTTCCTTTTCCAGAGCGCGTAAAACATTTGGTTTATCCTCTGGCAGGATGATTTCTGTAAACGCATCTGGTTCATGCATTAGATAATCAAGAGAATGTCCCCAAATTTTTTCCCCCGCAGGGCTGATGTAAATTTCCTTGCCGGTCTGGGCATCTGTCATCCAGAAGACTTCCTCAATATTGTTTGCCAGCTGAATGAATCGTTCTTCTGAAGCGCGTAATTCCTGCTCAGCCTGTTTGCGTTCGGTGATGTCGCGACCCACAGACTGGAATTCGATCAGTTGATCGTTTTCGTCATAAATAGCATGATCTGTCCATTCATTCCATCCAATGCTTCCGTCCGCTTTAAGAACGCGATGCATATCTGTCTCGGCTCTACTAATTCCTGATAACAGGCGCGAAACTTTTTCTTCAATTTGCTGACGGTCTTCTTCATAAATCAGAGGCATGAAATTTGTGTTCAACGCCTGTTCAGTTGTTATTCCATAGTAACGGCAGTACGCCTCGTTTACAAATGTACGAATTCCGTCGGGTCTCCACCGTACGATCAACTCGGTCTGGTTTTCGACCACGGTGCGATAGCGATTCTCACTTTGCCGAAGTTCTTCTTCTGCCCGTTTGCGTTCAGCAATTTCCTCTTGAGCTTGCTGTAAAAGATGAGCATTATGGATGGCGAGTGCTGCCTGATTGGCAAAAGTTCCCAGGCGTTCGGCATGAATGGGCGTAAAAAATCTGGGGGTTTGACTATCCAGCAGGATAAAGCCGATCACTTTGCCATATATGGATATGGGTGCGCCGACATTTGAGCACAGCCAATCAGTAGCTGCGATTCTCTTCCAGCCCGTATAGGAATGGGTGTCGTATATAACCTCTGGCTGTTTGGTCTCAAACATCTTACGCAAGTTGGTCGTTTCAGCCAGAGGAAGTTTGATCCCTGTAATTTCACGGTTGGTATCGCGTTGTTCATAACCTTGCAAGCGAACGACTTGGGCAAATTCTCCTTCAATAAGCATGATTGTGGCAGCGTCGTGCGGTACCACACGCCCAACCGTAGTCAGGATGTGATCCAAGACTTCTCCATACTCGAGGCTGCTGCTTAAGATCTGGGCAGTATCACGCAGCGCCTCTGCCAGAATGCGTTGTTCGCGTTCGGCAGCTTCTGTACGTTTGCGTTCGGTAATGTCACGATCGATCCCCAAGACCATGTCGCGTTCGCCAAGCTGAATCAGAGTTGTGGAAATTTCGATTGGAAAAGATGTACCATCCTTGCGAAAGTGAACTGTCTCGTAGCGCAGAACTTCGGCATCCTGAATTCTTTTTAGATATGCTAAACGGCTATCTGGGGTAGCACCCTCAAGGTTGAGGATATCAATAGGTTTCCCGATCAACTCCTCGCGTGTGTATCCGTTCATTGTGGCAGCTGTTGAATTACAGTCAACGATGGGCCAGTCACCGCGCGGATCAATGAGCATGATCCCGTCTGGCGAGGCCTCGAACAGTGTGCGGAGTTGTGCAGTGCTCTCCTTAAGAGCTGTTTCCGTAATCACGCGCTCTGTAATGTCCGAAATGGAAAGCAGCACATGCTCTTCCTCATTCGAGACGAATGTTACGCAATGAGCGTTCATCCAAATATCTTTTCCGAAAGTGCTGATCACATGGATGTCATCCGTCATGGCAGTTTTGGTTGAAATTGCCTTTTCGATCAGGGCATACAAACCAGATTTTTTCCATGCTTCTATCGCATGGAAGTTTTGTAACCGTAGAGTTTCAATATTCGTTCCAACGATCGATGCAGCTTTTTCGTTGGCGAACACACATTCACCGGTCACTTTATAGGTCAAAATACCAAGCGGGGAGGAATTAAGAATCTTTTCATTAAATGAAAACAGATCGTTGATGCGCGCTTCTGCTTGCTTGCGCTCCGTGATGTCGCGATAGTTAATCACAATCGCATTGACACTTGGTTCATTCAACATGTTGGTGGCAATTGCTTCTACCCAACGCCATGAGCCATCTGCACGTTGCAGGCGGAAAGCACCCTGCTCGCGGCTTCCGCTTTTTTGTGCGAGCTTTTGATACAGTTTCTGAGTCCATTCCAAGTCATCAGGATGCATAAGTTCAAAGATGTTGTGGCCCATAAACGATTCTGGCGGATAGCCCAGGTTACGAATAGCAGATGGACTTTCCCACAACAGAGTACCATCAGGAGCTAGAAGCGAAATATCATCCAATCCGTTCTCGATTAACGCACGAAATCGTTTCTCACTGTTGGCGATTGCTCCTTCAGCCTTCATGCGTTCCGTGATGTTGGACATCGCACCAATCATGCGGATCGTCTTACCCGTCGGATCACGTTCGATATAGGCGTGATCATTGATGTAGGCATAGGAACCATTCTTGAGCAGGAAGCGGTATTCATCTGACCAAACTGACTCTCCACCCACCCTAGCTGTTAGTGTGTTCAATTTTGAAGTCACACGTTCACGGTCTTCCGGGTGAATGTGCTCATCCCACCAAATCGCATTCGGACCGATTTCTTCGGGCGAATAGCCGAAAACAAGTTGTGCGTTTTCGTTCCATGTAAGTTGGTTCGTTTCCGGGTCCCATTCCCAGATCACATCTTTTGTTGCTTGGGTGGCAAGACGATAACGAGACTCGCTGGCTTGCAATTTTGCCTCAGCCTGTTTGCGGTCAGTGATATCGCGGACGAGCGCGATTCCAAAGCGATGTCCGTTCTCCTCGAATGCGCGTATGCGAACCTCAACCGGGAACACGGTCCTGTCCTTGCGACGATGATGAGTATCGAATGTGACCAATCCTCTGGCGTCGAGTTGTATCCCGATCTGTTTGACGAAGCTTGGTGCTGCATCCGCGTCGAAGTCAAACGGGCCCATCCCAATCAATTCTTCGCGAGTGTAGCCAAGGCTCTCACATGCCTGATGGTTCACATCCAGGATGACCCCCTTTTCGTCGTGCAAAAAGAATGCATCGCATGCATAATTCACAAAGCTGCGAAAGTAGGCTTCACTGACGCGAAGTTCATCCTCTACACGTTTATGTTCCATGAACAGGCGTCTCTCCTCCAGCGCGTGCACTACCGCTGGTGCCAGCCGTTTGATATTTTCCTTGAGGATGTAATTTGTCGCCCCGGCTCTCATACAATCCACGGCAGTATCTTCATTGATTGAACCCGTCCAGATAATCAGTGGCGTGAAAGGTGCGCGTTCCTGAGCCAGCTTCAATGCTTTCATACCATCGAAACCTGGCAGGGAATAATCCGACAGGATCAAGTCAGGCTCGAAACTCTCTAATGCCTTAAGATATTCTTTGCGTGTCTCCACTCGTTGAACTACACAGTCTTCCAATCGATTGCGGATTTCCCTGTGTGCTAGTTCAAAATCTGGAATGTGATCTTCAACAATAAGGATGCGGGGTACGTCGTTCATTGTTTCTTTCCTTGTACAAAGCCGTCTTACAGAGTGCCGCATCATTATGCAAACTTTGGGTTTTGATTTTAGCTTACAAAGCAACACAAAAAGTTTACTTATTAATGAGACAAGCGGTAACGGCAACAGGCGGCAGGTTATGGGAGAGGCGCCGCGTACCTCAATCTATTCCAACGGATGATTCACCATCAGCCAATAAATCCCTACTTTAACCATGGCTTCCATGAATGCGTCAAATTGCACGGGCTTAAGCACGTAACTATTTGCTCCAAGCTGATATGCCGCCTTTACATCGGGATCTTCAACAGAAGAGGTCACGATCACCACCGGGATCGCCTGTGTACGTTTATCGGCCTTAATTTCCTTCAGGACTTCCAGCCCATTAATGCGAGGAAGTTTCAGATCGAGCAATACTACTTTGGGTGTATCGTTGACATCGCGCCCGCTAAACTTGCCGCGCCCAAAAAGATAGTCCAGCGCATCTACGCCATCTTCCACATGGAAAAGGTTGTTGGCAAGGTTCTTCTTTTTTAGTGCCCGGATTGTTAACTCGGCATCGCGCGGGTTATCTTCGACAAGCAGAATTTCGACAACATTTAAATCATTCACGGTTTTCTCCTCGTGGCAGGGCAAAATAAAAAGTTGCGCCTTTGCCTGTTTCTCCTTCAGCCCAAACCCTTCCACCATGGCGCTGGATGATTCGCTGGACAATTGCCAGCCCAACACCTGTCCCCTCAAACTCATCTTCACTATGCAGGCGCTGGAACACGCCAAACAACTTGTCTACATACTGGATGTCGAACCCCGCGCCATCATCGCGCACACAATAGATATTTTCATTGTCGCTTCTTTTTGTCCCCACTTCAATGATTACCCGATCCTTCTTGGACGTAAACTTGATCGCGTTGGAAATGAGGTTGACCCACACCTGATGGAGGAGAGACGGGTCACCGTGCGCCGCGGGAAGTTTCCCAACCTTGAAATCGATTCGTTCACGATCTGCTTCTTTGGTCAATTCGCCGAAGACAGAGGACGCGAGCGCCTTCATATCCACTCTGGCAGCCTGGATTTCCTTGCGACTCAAACGTGAAAAGGAAAGTAGGTCATCGATCAGTTCACCCATACGTCGCGCTTCCGCGCTGATAATGTTGCAAACGCGTTTCCCCTCTTCATCGAGCACGGACATATAATCCTCTACCAGGATTTGTGTGTATCCATTGATGGCTCGCAGCGGTGCGCGCAGGTCATGTGAAACGGAATAGGAGAAGGCTTCCAGTTCCTTGTTGGAGGCGTGCAACTGTGCTGTGCGTTCGATGACGCGTTCCTCCAGTTTTTCATTCAGTCGGCGCACTTCCTCCTCTGCTTGCTTGCGTTCCGTAATGTCGCGCAGAATGACGGTGTAAATTTTCTTCCCGGCAATGTCAATTTGTGAAATCGAAGCCTCACTGGGGAACTCTTCGCCGTTACTTCGACGACCAAAGACGACCGCGAACCCCTTCATCGCGCGCCTGGTGACACCAGTCTGGCCAAAGTTGTCGATATGCTGGCGGTGTGCTTCGCGGAAGCGGTCAGGAATGAAACGTTCGAGTGGCTGACCAATTGCCTCCGACTGGTCACACTGAAACATCGCCTCAGCCGCGGGGTTGAAAATCAAGATGCGTTGATGGGCGTCGATCGAAATGATCGCATCCATCGCCGAGTTGAAAATGCCAGACATTTGCGCCTGACTCTCAAGCAGAGCATCCTCTGCCCGCTTGCGGTCAGTAATGTCAATGAGGGTCGTTAGTGCATAGGAATCCCCGCTTACGTTAATTGTCTCTACTGAATTCAGGATTGTGAGTAGCTTCCCGCTACGCGTCCTGGCTTTTTGCTCTAAATTTCGAATCAACCCCTTCTCGTTTAACATTGCAACGGCCCTTTGCCGCGACTCAGGGTCGGCAACGCCTATTTCCAGGGATGTATGTCCGATGATTTCTTCACGGGAGTAACCAAACAACTCACAAAATGCTTCATTTACATCCATGATTTTGCCATCGGGCAAATGGGTAAGAGCGACAGGAGTTGGGCTGGCTTGAAAGACACCTGAGAATAACTGTTGAGATTGGCGCAACTCCTCCTCTGCACCTTTGCGTTCCGTGATATCGCGATTGACGCTCACGATATTGCTGATCCTGCTATTATCCGCATACACCGTCACTGTTCGGGTATCCACATGCAACTTTGTTCCATCTTTACGGGTTTGGGTAACTTCTTCTGAAAATTCACCTGTATCTCTCAAGAGCCGAATGGCTTCTTCGCGCGCAGTATCAGTAAATTCGGTTTGCAATACATCTTCGCCACTCCTCCCGATTACTTCGTGTGCCTCCCAGCCATACATCCGTTCCGCGGCAGAATTCCAGGACTTGATAACAAAATTTTCGTCTGTGGCGATCACCGCGTCGCTCACGTGGTCGAGGATGTTTGTCTGATATGCGATCTCTTTCTCTGATTTTTTCCGTTCACTAATATCCTGCGCAGTTGCCACCCGATACAATAAATCGCCATCATCGCCATGCACACTTACGAAATCCATTTGCACAGGGAATGTCGATCCGTCACGCCGAATCATGCTCGCCTCGAATTGTGCGTGCCCGATCTGGTCTGCTCGCGTCACATTGTGACGGACATGCTCGTGATCGGACGGAGCATATAGGCTGGTGATTGATAAGCCTACAATATCCTCAACTCGTGATTTGTGTAGTAAAGCAAAGGCGGAATTGCATACTACAATACGATTGGTATCCGG
>WNFZ01002610.1_pt1 | contig 18439 bp, 15 predicted proteins | sample 5400081 | NCBI WGS metagenome assembly WNFZ01 (sample SAMN13153365, study PRJNA577476) | soil metagenome | isolation source: 80 cm soil or saprolite under grassland replicate 1 | place: USA:California | collected 2016-06-15 | reverse complement strand
TGGCTTCGGCTGGTGTAGGAAGCAAGCGGTCGATGATCTTGGCGACGTTCTCTGTCGTGATGTTCTCCAATCTCTCTCCGCGAAGCTTCGGGAGAAAATGCTTTCTGAGGATGCGTTCGCCGTCGGTCTTCGTGCGAGCCTTCTTACCTTGATAGTGAGTGGCAAGGAAAAGGTCGTATGCTTCCTGAAAGGTGATGGTCTTGGGCCGGTGCTGGCCGAGCGTCCTTTCTGCCAAAATCTCCTTTGCTCTACCGCGCGCGTCTTGCAGTGAGATGATCGGATAGCGGCCAATTGTGTATCGCTTGCCGCTGCCGAGAAGAACGATGAACGTCCTGGCACCGCCTTGCGAGACGCGAACACCGAATCCGACAAGGCTGGGCGTGTCATCCCAATAAGTAATTTGTCCCGCTGGCGGCGGCTTCAGTTTCCGCAGTGATATGTCGGTGAGGATGCTCTTAGGCACTTGCTAGGCACTTGGAAAGCTGGTGTATGGAGGTGAAGCGATGAGATGCTATGTAGCAAAGATGTGCCGAGAAATAAAGGCTAAACTCGTATTTACGTGTCGCCGTGTGCTGCCGCGATTCGGTTCGTTCTCGGTTTAGGAAACCGCTGCTCTATCCGGCTGAGCTACGGGACCGTTGCCAATTCATTTCCTATGGATCGGTTCGCTTGCCTTCAAGCATCGCGAGCGAGCCGGAACCGTCACCCTTATCACTCCGCGGTCCAGCCCCCGTCAATCACCAGCGAGGCGCCGGTCATCAGCGCGGAAGCGTCGGAGGCGAGAAAGACGACGGCGCCCGTCAAGTCCTCGAGCTGGCCCACCCGACCGAGCTTGATCTTCGCCAGCACCTCGGTGCGGAAGGCCTCGTTCGCAAAGAACGGCCGGGTCATCGGCGTCTCGATGAAGGTCGGAGCAAGGCTGTTGACGCGGATCTTGTGCGGCGCGAGCTCGATCGCCATCGCCTTGGTGAAGCCCTCCATGGCGTGTTTGGAGGCGCAATAGACGCTGCGCCGCGCCGCGCCGACGTGCCCCATCTGCGAGGAGACGTTCACGATCGAGCCAGGCCGTTTCGCCTCGATCAGCCGCCGCGCCGCCGCCTGCGCGACGAAGAACGCCGCGCGCACGTTGAGCGCGAAGATCGCGTCGAAATCCTCGACCCTCACGTCCGCGAACGGCGCCGGCCGGTTGCTGCCGGCGTTGTTGATGACAACATCGTAGGGCTCGGCCGCCGCGAGCGCGGCTTGCACCGCCGCTACATCGGTCACGTCGAGCGGCAATGCCTCGGCGGCTTCGCCCCGGGCGCGGATCGAGGCCGCGGCCGGCGCGATCTCCTCGCGCGTGCGGGCGGCGAGCGTCACTCGCGCGCCCGCTGCGGCGAGCACCGAAGCCGCCGCCAGCCCGATGCCGCGCATAGCCGACGTTGCGGCCGCCGTAGCGGCGCACGCGCACGTTGGCCTGCTCGGCATGCGCCAAAAAGCCTTCGAGCACGCACAAGCGCGAGCAATAGCCGCCGACGAGCGCGCTCGCCTCGTCGCTGAGCACCTTCTGATACGTGCAGGTCTTCAGGAACTTTCCCACCCACAGCCCGCCGGTATAGCGCGCCGCCTTCCGGGTCGGCAGCGTGTGGTTGGTGCCGATCACCTTGTCGCCGAACGCCACGTTGGTGCGCGCGCCCAGGAACAGCGAGCCGTAATTCGCCATGCGGGCGAGGAAAAAGTCGGGATCTTTCGTCATGACCTGCACGTGCTCGGAGGCGATGCGGTCGGCCTCGCGCACCATCTCGTCCTCGTCCGCGCAGACGATCACCTCGCCGTAATCCTTCCAGGCCTTGCCGGCGGCGTCCGCGGTCGGCAGGATCCTGAGCAGGCGCTCGACCTCGGCCATGGTGTCGCGCGCAAGCTTCTCCGAATTGGTCAAGAGAATCGCCGGCGAGGTCGGCCCGTGCTCGGCTTGGCCGAGCAGGTCGGTGGCGCAGAGTTCCGCATCGACGCTGTCGTCGGCGATGACCAGGGTCTCGGTCGGCCCGGCGAGCAGATCGATGCCGACGCGGCCGAACAGCTGACGCTTGGCCTCGGCCACATAGGCGTTGCCGGGGCCGACGATCATGTCGACCGCCGCGATGGTCTCGGTGCCGAGCGCCATGGCGGCGACCGCCTGCACGCCGCCGAGCACGAAGATCTCGTCGGCGCCGCCGAAATGCATGGCAGCGACGATCGCCGGATGCGGACCGCCCTGGAACGGCGGCGCGCAGGCGGCAATCCGCTTCACGCCCGCCACCCGCGCGGTCACGATCGACATGTGCGCCGACGCCACCATCGGGTAGCGGCCGCCCGGCACATAGCAGCCGATGCTGTTCACCGGGATGTGGCGGTGCCCGAGCACGACGCCCGGAAGCGTCTCGACCTCGAGGTCGTTGAGCGTCGCCTTCTGCTTCTCGGCGAAATTGCGGACCTGCGCCTGGGCGAAGCGGATGTCGTCGAGGTCGCGCTTGCCGACTTTCGCGATGGCGCGCTCGACTTCTTGCTCGCTCAGCCGGAAATTTTGCGGCGACCATTGGTCGAATTTCTGCGACAGCTCCCGGACCGCTTGGTCGCGGCGCTCCTCGACGGTGGCCAGGATCGCCTCGACCGTTTCGCGGACTTTGGCGTCCGCGGCCTTGATCGCGCTCGCGTCGAGGCCGCGCTTGAGATGCCGAGCCATGGGAATTCTCCTGTGATCGTGATGCTGCAATCGGAATGAACGGCGAGGCGCCTCAGCTCATGCCGGCACGCACGTCGAGAACGTCGATGATGGGACACTCGGGCACGCGGTCGCCCGAGCACTTCGCGATCGTTCCCGCGAGCAGACCTTCGAGCTTCTCGAGATCGGCGATCTTCGCCCGGATGCGCGCGAGATGATGCGCGGCGATTTCCCGCACCTCCGCACAAGAGGCCTTTCCGGGCCCGCCAAGCGCGAGCAGGGTGCGGATCTCGGCGAGCGCAAACCCGAGCTCGCGGGCGCGGCGGATGAAGGCGAGCGTGCGTGCCTCCGCGGCCCCATAGACCCGGCGCCCGCTCGCAGTGCGGCGCGGCCGCGGCAGCATCCGGATCCGCTCGTAATAGCGGATCGTCTCGATGTTGACCCCGGCGAGCCGGGAGAGCTTGCCGATGGACAAGTCCTGCGCTCGCGGGTCGGTGCCGGCCGCCATGATCCGAAGCCTTGATCCTGTAGCGGCTACAGGATGTATCCATGCCGCATGGCGGTCAACCAATCCGGTTTTGCCGGGACCACGGCCCGGACGAATGCCGCCAACGCCGGCGATCTGCCCGTACCCGAAAGCTGAGCCCTGCATGCGCGACCGCACGCTCATCACGACCGGTGCCATTGGGGCAGCGCTCGCGGCGATCTGCTGCGTGACTCCCCTCCTCGCCGTCCTGCTGGGCGCGGCGGGGCTCACGGCGTGGCTCGCCAAGGCGGATTACATCCTGATCCCGGTGCTCATCCTCGGCGTCGGCCTGCTCGCGCTGGGACTCTACCGCAGACGACTGCGGCAGCGGCGATTGGACGCCTAGCGCTTCGACTTGCGCCCCATCGCGGCGAGTTTGCGAGCGTGAGACACGCCCGGCAAGGAATCACAAACCACGTTGCCACACGGTTTGTTTAGAGCTGGTGTGCAGGTTTCATCAGTCAAAATCGGTTTTGATCGGACATGCGCGGACGGCATCTTCGCACGTTGGCTCCGCTCGCCGCGCTCTGCGCGGCGATGAGCGGCATCGGCCTGACCGCGTATGCTGCCGCCATCGTCGGCCCGCCGCGCACGCTCGAGATTTTCTCGACCGATCGATCCCCCGCAACGGGGCAGCCGAGCGCGGACTATCGTCGGCCCGCAACCATCCCTTTCCCGAAGGACAATCCCTACACGGTCGAAAAGGCCGTGCTCGGCAAGAAGCTGTTCTTCGACACGCGGCTTTCGGGTGCGAACGTGCTGTCGTGCGCGACCTGTCACAATCCGGCGTTCGGGTGGGGCGATGGTCAGCCCAGGGGCGTGGGACACGCAATGAGGATTCTCGGCCGCCGGTCGCCGACGATCATCAACGCCGCGTGGGCTCAGGTCTTCATGTGGGACGGTCGGGCGGCGACGCTCGAGCAACAAGCGCTCGGACCGATGCGGGCCGAAGCCGAAATGAATCTGCCGATCGAGCATTTGGTCGAGCGGCTCTCCGCGATCGACCAATATCGATCCCTGTTCGCCGCCGCCTTCCCGAACGAGCCCATCGCCGCAGACAACATCGCCAAGGCGTTGGCGACCTACGAGCGGACCGTGGTGTCCGGATGGTCGCCGTTCGACGCGTGGATCGAAGGCGACGAGGCCGCGATCCCCGAGTCGGCCAAGCGCGGCTTCGTCTTGTTCCGAACCAAGGCAGGCTGCGTCGAATGTCACCGCGGCTGGAATTTCACCGAGGACAGCTTTCATGACGTCGGATTGCCCAGCGCGGATATCGGTCGCGGGGCTTTCGTGCCCGGTGTCGTGAAGTTGCAGCATGCGTTCAAGACGCCGGGGCTCCGAGACATCGCGCGCCGCGGTCCGTTCATGCACGACGGTTCGCTAGCGACCCTCGAGGCGGTCGTCGACCACTATGATCAAGGCGGAATGATCCGTCCGAGCCAGTCGGAACTGGTGAAGCCGCTTGGCCTGAGCGCTCAAGAGAAGGCGGATCTGATCGCGTTTCTCGAGACGCTCACGGGCAACAGCAATCCGACGACGATCCCGGTGCTGCCCCGCCGAGCGGCGAATTCCCACGAAACCCGATAACGGAAGAACTTCAAGTCATGAAAAACGCCGCGCTGTTGACCGTCATAATGCTGACCTGGGCTTCCGTCGCCGCCGGCTCATCAGAGCACGTCATTCGCCAAAAGGGCCGCACGTTCTCGGAGAGCGAAATCGGCATCAAGACCGGCGAGACCGTCGTGTTCGCCAACGACGATACCGTTCCGCACAACGTCATCTCGACCAGCGCGGGCAACGAATTCAATCTCGGCTCGCAGGTGCCCGGAACCGCTACCCCGGTCACGTTTACGGCGTCCGGCGAGGTGAGCGTGCTGTGCGGCATCCATCCGCGCATGCGGATGACGATCAAAGTATCGGACTGATCGGCGACGATCGCCGGAGGCTGCATGTCGATACGCTACAAGCTCGGCTTTGCCTTCGCTGCCGTGCTGCTGCTGGCCGGCGGGCTGGCACTCTATGGCATGCAGACGATATCCAGAACCGGCGACGCGGTGATCCGGCTGTATGACGAGCCGCTCGTGGCGGTGAATCGCGCCCGGGCGGCGGACGCGAACTTCGACAAAGCGCGCGTCACCATGGGACGCGCCATGGCGTTTTTGGACCGCGTTCCCGAGGATGAGCTGCATCGGCTCGATGCATTGGTGCGGGATGTGCTCGAAGATCTGAAGATCGTTCGGGACCGCGTGAACGACCAGCGGGTCGTCGACGCGCTCGACACGGCACAATTCTTGATCCGAGATTGGCATGAGACCGGCCTGAAAATCTTGAGACCTGCTCCGGGCGGGCTGACCGAGGTGCCGCTTGCGGTGACCGTGGCCAGAAAAGCCGATCGTGCGGCGGCGGCTCTCGACGACGTGGTCGAGCTAGGCGCGGCGCGCGGTTTCGAATTTCGCTCGATGTCCGATGCCGCGGTTGCAGCCTCGCGTTTGAGGATGATGGTCCTGGCGATGGCGACCGCGGTCGTCGGCGTCGCACTGTCGTTGGCGTTCGCCCATTCGATCAGCCGGCCGATTCGCGCTGCCACGGCCATCGCCGAGCGGGTGGCGCGCGGCAATTTCTCGGACGCGATCGTCAGCAAGCGGCGCGACGAGCTCGGCCGGTTGTTGTGGTCGCTGGCGCAAATGCAAGCGAGCCTTCGCGCCAAGGCCGAAGCCGAGCGTTTGGCCTCGCAGGCCAAGGATCGCGCCCATACGGAACAGGTGACGAAGACGGAAGGCGAGCTACGGCGCACCAGAACCTTTCTCGATACCGTGGTCGAGAACATCCCGGCCATGCTGTTCGTGAAGGACGCGCGCGATCACCGGTTCGTCCTGCTGAACCGGGCAGGCGAGGAACTGCTCGGCGTGTCCCGCGAGGCGGTCATCGGTAAGAACGACTACGACTTTTTCCCCAAAGAGGAGGCCGACTATTTCGTCTCGCGCGACCGCGAGGTTCTGCAGTCCGGGCGCCTGCAGATCATCGAGCAAGAGCCGATCCATACTCCGCACAACGGCTTGCGCCTGCTGCGGACCAAGAAGATCGCCATCTCCGACGACAACGGCGACCCGCAATATCTGTTGGGCGTCTCCGAGGACATCACCGATCGAAAGCGAGCGGAAGCGCAGATCGAACACATGGCGCGTCACGACGCGTTGACCGATCTGCCCAACCGGACGAGCTTCACCGATCGGCTTGCCTTCACGCTCGATCGAGCGGCCACGATGGGGGACCGTTTTGCCGTGCTCTGCGTCGACCTCGATCGTTTCAAGGAAGTCAACGACGTATTCGGCCATTGCGTCGGGGACGCAGCCCTGCGCGAAACGTCTCGACGGCTGCAAACGGCCGCCGAAGGCGCCTTCCTGGCCCGCATCGGCGGTGACGAATTCGCGCTGATTGCCGCGGAAGGTCCGCAACCGGCGGCCGCCGCCGCGCTCGCCAATCGCTTGTTCGCGGCCGCAGCCGACGACATGGAAATCGACGGGCGGCAGCTCCGGGTCGGCCTCAGCGTCGGAGTGGCGATCTTCCCCGTCGACGGCACCGACGCCACCACGCTGATCGGCAATGCCGATGCCGCGCTCTACCGAGCAAAGGCCGAGGGCCGGGGAACGATCCGATTCTTCGAGCGCGACATGGACGTGCGGCTGCGGGAACGTCGCGCGCTGCAGCAGGATTTGCGCTCGGCGCTCGATCGCGACGATCTCACCGTGCATTATCAGCCGCAGGCGCAAACCGAAGGTGAAATCGTCGGCTTCGAAGCGCTGATCCGCTGGAGGCACCCGGAGCGCGGTTGGGTTTCTCCCGACGCCTTCATCCCGCTGGCCGAAGAAAGCGGGCTCATCATCCCGATCGGGGAACGGATGTTGCGCGAAGCCTGTCGCGAAGCAGCGTCCTGGCCGGCTCCGCTCCGGGTCGCGGTGAATCTCTCAACCGTTGAATTCCGCCACGGCGACCTGCCCAGGCTCGTGCATTCGGTGCTGCTCGAGACGGGGCTTGCCGCGGACCGCCTCGAGCTCGAAGTCACCGAGAGCGTGCTCATCGGCGATTTTTCCCGCGCGCAGTCGATCCTGCGCCGATTGAAGTCGCTCGGAGTGCGCATCGCGATGGACGACTTCGGCACCGGATATTCGTCGCTCTCGTACCTGCAGTCGTTCCCGTTCGACAAGATCAAGATCGACAAGGTCTTCATCACGAATTTGGAACGCAACCCCCAATCCAAGGCGATCGTTCGCGGCGTGATCGGCCTTGCCAAGGGGCTCAATCTGCCGGTGCTCGCCGAGGGCGTGGAGACCAAAGCTCAGCTGGCATTTCTGCGCGGCGAAGGCTGCGACGAGGTGCAGGGCTATCTCGTGGGTCGGCCGCAGCCCATCGAGCAATATGCCGACTTGATCTGCCGCCCCGCGAAGGCCAAGCCCTCCCGCGCGATCGCGAGCTGACGTTCTTCCGCCTCACCCGGTTTTGCGTTCGCGGCCGCCCCGCAATGGCGCACCGAAGCGCTGCCGCGCTGCAAGCCCGCGCAACTGCGCCGCGTCCGCCTCAGGGTTGGGTTCGCGAACAGAAGATCCGCCCTTGAACCTGTACTTGCTACAGGGCTTACATTGCGCTCGCGCGGCCGGAGTCCGCCCGATCGCGATGGAGCTCGCATGATCGACCAATCGGTGATCACGTGTCCGCACTGCGGCACCGCCAAAATCGAAACCATGCCGACTGACGCCTGTCGCTTTTTCTACGAATGCACCGGCTGCGGCGCGATGCTGCGGCCAAAGCCCGGCGATTGCTGCGTGTTCTGCTCGTACGGCTCGGTGCCCTGCCCGCCGGTGCAGGCGGCGCGCGCGGGCGATCCGGATGCCGCTTCCTGCTGCGGATGAGCTCGGAGCCGGTCGCTCACGAAACCATGGCCGCGGCTTGCTTGCCGCTGAACGCCGCGGAGAACATTTTTCGCAGGCCGTCGAGGTCGTAGGGCTTGCGCAGCACGAAAAAACCTTCATGCAGCGCCGCGTCGGCGCTGCTGCTGTAGCCGGTGGTGAGCACCACCGGAATGTCCGGCCGCAACCGGCGGGCTTCGCGTGCGAGCTCGACCCCGTTCATCTCGCCCGGCATCAGGATATCGGAAAAAATCAGCTCGATCGGCTTGCCGGCGACGAGCATCGCCAGAGCCTCCTTGGCGGTCGCGGCGTGCTCGACCGCAAATCCGAGCTGGTCGAGATAGGAGCGGCATACTTCGGCGATCTCGTCATTGTCCTCGACCAGGAGCACGGTTCCGCCTGCATGTTCGGCGAGGTGCAGTTCCTTGTCGCGAACCTCCGCGACCGGCTTCTCGCTGCTGATCGGCAGATACACCAGGACCGTCGTGCCCTTGCCGGGCGTGCTGTCGAGAACAACAGCGCCGCCGGACTGCCTGGCGAAGCCATACACCTGGCTCAGGCCCAGCCCGGTACCCTTTCCGACCTCCTTGGTGGTGAAGAACGGATCGAACACGCGCGGGAGAACTTCGCCCGGAATCCCGCGCCCGGTGTCGGTCATCGCAATCTCGGCGAAGGCGCCGGAAAGGTCCTCGGGCCCATGCTTGAGCTCCAGCCAGCGCACCCGGATCGACAGCCTGCCGCCGCCCGGCATGGCGTCGCGGGCGTTCACCGCAATGTTGAGGATCGCGAGCTCGAATTCGGCCGGATCGACCTTCACCGGACACGTCGTGCGCGGCACCTCGATGACGAGCTCGATGTCGCCGCGCAGCGACGGATTGAGCAGGTCCCGGAATTGCGGAATCCGCTGCGACAGATCGATCACTTGCGGGGCAAGCGCCTGCCGGCGCGCGAACGACAGGAGCTGGCGCGTCAGGTTCTCGCCGCGCTTCGCAGCGCTCGCGATCATGTCGAGATAGCGCACGTCGTCGGCGTCGCGCTTGCGGCGCAGCAGGCGCTGGACGCCGCCGGAGACGATCGTGAGCAGATTGTTGAAATCGTGCGCCACGCCGCCGGTCAATTGCCCGATCGCCTCCATGCGCTGCCCCTGGCGGAGCGCCGCCTCGGCGATCTCCCGCCGCTCGGCTTCCTCGTGCAGCTTGCGGGTGCGGGCGAGCGCGAGCGCGAGGCTCACCACCATGATCGCCGTCGCCGGCAGGCCGAACGCCAGGCGGCCCAGCATCACCGAGCGCCATTCGCGGCGAATGATCCGGGTCTCGATCCCGGCGCTGAGATAGATCGGACGGTCGCCGAGCTTTCGCGTGGCAATGCGCCGCTCGATGCCGTCGATGGGCGAGAGTGACGTGAACACCCCGCCGAGGCGGCTCACCGCAATGGTTCTCCGGAACGCGGAGCTCTCGTCCAGCCGCAGGCTGCGGTCTGCCGGCGTCGGATAGCGCGCCAAGAACCTGCCGTCCTCGCGCACCATAGAGAATTGCGACCCCGGCAGCCGGCCGATCTGGGCATAGAAACGCTCAAATTCGGCCGGCCGGATGCCGATGCGCACGACGCCGGCAAACGCGCCTTCCGGCGTCGACCTGCGCCTGCTGACGGTGAAGAATTGATCGGTCGCCAGACGGGGATCGCGGGAAATCAGAACCTCGCCGACATAGGCGCCTGCGGCTTGCTCGATTTGAACTCGGAAATAATCGCGATCCGCGGCGCTCAACTCCCGCGGCACCGGATAGAGCAGGCTGGAAACGAGAGGATGCCCATCGCGATCGAACAGCACGATCGATTGGATCTCCGGCGCGGTATCGTCGATCGCTTTGAGCTGGAGGTGATACGCCGCCTGGTCCGCAAGGATGCGCTCGTCCGCAACGTCCCGAAACAACTGCGCGACGTGGAGGAACGCGAGGTCGACCGCCTCGAACACTTTCGAGGCATGCTCGTGCACGACCTCGAGCGAGCGTTCGATCCGCTCGTCGGCGGTCTTCTGCGCCGCAAGATAATCGCCCCAGGACGCATAGGCGAACAGCACGAGCGGCAGAACCACCGTCCCGGCGATCGCCAGGTACAGGAGCCGCAGTGCTGCGCTTTGTGCCGGCCGCATGTCCGTTTCCGTGTCCGCAAATACCTACCACAGGCTCGGGGGGAATTGCCCCGGTTGCCCAAAGCTCGCTATTTGCAGGAGGTGCATGGGGCAACACCACGCCCTCCTTTGCAACCTCCGTGCATCCCGCTGGGCAAGATGCAGATGAGCCGCAATGGTGCACAAGGGAAACGCCGAAATTGAAATAGCGCATGCCGCCGCATTCGCCGCAGTGTCGCCGCATTGCGCCGGTTTCGTGACGGGAGCCCCTGGTGAATAGTCCGCGTACAGGGCATGGCCGCCGGCTCGCGCGCGCGCTGATCGCGCTCGGCGCAGTGCTTCCGCTCGAAGCTCACCCCGAAGACGGGACATTCATGGCGGGCGCCTGCAAGTTCGAGACGATCGGCCCCGGCGTCGTGACCGGGGTCGTTGACGCTCGCACCTTGCTGCTCGATGGCGGCCGCGAGGCGCGGCTTGCCGGCATCGAGACCGCGGCGACTTCGCCAAATGCAGGTCCCGGTGAGATTCTGCGGTCGCTCGTCGGTCGCACTGCGACGCTGCGGCGGATCGGCGCCGAGCAGGACCGCTACGGGCGCCTGCTCGTTCATCTCTTCGTTGCCGAAAACGGCTCCGAGCGCTGGATCCAGGCGGACCTCATCGAGCGCGGCCGAGCCCGGGTGGCGCCGCGGGTCGGCGACCGGGGGTGCGCCCGCGAGCTGCTGGCGCGCGAAAGCAAGGCGCGCGAAGCCAAGCTTGGCGTGTGGGCGGAGCCGATTTATGGCATCATGCGGGCGGACGAGCCGGCGGCGGTCGCCGCCGCGCGCGGCCGTTTCGCGATCGTCGAGGGCAAGGTGCTGTCGGTTCGGGAAAGCGGAAGCACCATCTTCGTCAATTTCGGCCGGCGCTGGACACAAGATTTCGTGGTCACCGTTGCCAAGCGCAATGAGCGCGGCTTTGCGGCGGCGGGAGTAGCGCCGGTCCGACTGCAGGGTCGGCGCGTCCGCGTCCGGGGTATCGTCGAGCAACGGGGCGGGCCGTGGATCGAAGCTACGCATCCGGAGCAGATCGAGATTCTGGAGCGCAACTGACGTAGGGGCGGGGGTGAAAGCGTTCGCGCACCGACAACGGACACGGCCGGCGCCGTGGCGCTCCCTCGCGGGGCCGCTCGCGCTTGCGCTCGTGCTCGCCGGATGCGCAGCCAGCGGGCGGTTCGATCCGCAGGTCGTGGCGGCACTTCCCGAGCCCACGAAGCAGGCCGAAACCAGCCCGGCCGCGCAGCGCGAACACCAGCGGATTCTCGCCGCCTACGGCGGCACCTACCAGGACGCGCGCGTCGAGGCGCTGATCGCGAAGACCGTGGAGCGCCTGGTCGCGGCCTCCGAGCGCCCCGATCTGCATTATCGGGTCACGCTGCTCAATTCGGCGTCGGTCAACGCCTTCGCGCTGCCCAATGGCCATCTCTATGCGACCCGCGGGCTCGTCGCACTTGCCAACGACAATGCCGAGCTCGCTTCCGTGCTGGCGCACGAAATGGCGCATGTGATCGCACGCCATGCGGCGATCCGCGAGGATCAGGTCAAGCAGGCGGCGCTGGTCAGCCGCGTGGCGAGCGACGTGTTCAACGATCCGCAGATGGGGGCGCTGGCGCTGGCCAAATCGAAGATCGCGCTTGCGACCTTCTCGCGCGCCCAGGAGCTCGAAGCCGACGGCATCGGGGTCGGCATTTCATCGCGCGCGGGCTTCGATCCCTATGGGGCGGTGCGGTTCCTCAATTCGCTCGGCCGTAACGCCGAGCTCAGGCCGCAATCGGGCCTGAGCGCTGATCCGCGCTATCTGGACTTCCTGTCCTCGCATCCGGCCACGCCGGAACGCGTGAAAATCACCCAGGCCAATGCCCGGCAATATTCCGCGCCCGGCAGCGGCGAGCGGGAGCGTGCCGCGTATCTCGGCAGCATCGACGGGCTGGTCTACGGCGAGGACCCGAGCGAAGGCTTCGTGCGCGGCCGGCGCTTCGTTCATCCGCGGCTCGGCTTCACGTTTCTCGCCCCAAGCGGCTTCGCGCTCGACAACACGGCGCAGGCGGTGCTCGGGGTCAACCAGAGCGGGGGCGAGGCGCTGCGTCTCGACGTGGTCCAGGTGCCGGCCGAGCAGAGCCTCGCCAATTACCTGACCTCCGGCTGGATCGAGAACATCGACCGCAGTTCGATCGAATCCACGAATATCAACGGCTTTCCGGCCGCCACGGCGATCGCCAAGGGCGAGGAATGGACCTTCCGCCTCTATGCCCTGCGCTTCGGCAGCGACGTCTACCGGTTCATTTTTGCCAGCAAGCAGCAGAGCCCGGAGATCGATAAGGCCTTCCGCGACGCGGTTGCGAGCTTCCGGCGCATGACGCTCGCCGAGATCGAGGCGGCAAGGCCGCTGCGGCTGAAAATCGTGACGGTCAAGCCCGGCGACACGTCCGAGCATCTGGCGGCCCGGATGGCGATGCCGGACCGGGCGCTCGAGCGCTTCCTGGTGCTCAACGGGCTGCAGCCCGGACAGGCGCTCAAGCCCGGCGATCAGGTGAAGCTGGTAGTGGAATGAGGAGCGTTCGCCTCGCGCCGCAGGCGGGGAGAGCGAGAAGCGGCGGCCCGGAACGAAAAAGGCCCGGCCAAACGGCCGGGCCTTTCTGCATCTTCGTCGATCAGGCCGCTTCGTCCTCGACCAGCGCCTCGGCGGCCTCGCCTTCAGGCTTGGGGCCGCGGCGCGGCCCTTTGGCAAGCGCCGCCTCGATCTCCTTGATGGCCTCGGTCTCGGTGATGCGCTGGACTGCGGCGATTTCACGCGAGAGCCGGTCGAGCGCGGCCTCGTAGAGCTGGCGTTCGCTGTAGGACTGCTCGGGCTGGGATTCCGACCGGAACAGGTCGCGCACCACTTCGGCGATCGCGACGATGTCCCCGGAATTGATCTTCGCCTCGTATTCCTGGGCGCGGCGCGACCACATGGTGCGCTTGATCCGCGCGCGGCCCTTGAGCGTCTCCAGCGCGCGCTTCACGATCGGCGGCTCGGCGAGCTTGCGCATGCCGACCGAAGCGATTTTCGCGGTCGGCACCCGGAGCGTCATCTTGTCCTTGACGAAATTGATGACGAACAGCTCGAGCTTGTAGCCCGCGACCTCCTGCTCCTCGATCGAGACGATCTGGCCAACGCCGTGGGCCGGGTAAACGATGAACTCGCTGGTCTTGAACCCTTGCCGCTGGGTCGCACGCGGAATGACGCGCTCGGGCAGAGCCTGGACGGGCTCCGGCGCACGCGGGGACGGACGGAGGGCCTTCTTGTTCTTCGCGATCATGCCGCTCGGAGCTCCTTTGTTCGGCTTGGTGCGGGCCACGGTCTTGGCCTTGCGTGCAGCGGGACGAGCGGCGTTTCGCGACAAAACGGCCTTGCTCCGCCTATTCCGGGCGGCAGCCTTTCGCGCAGTACTTTTCTTCGGACGTTGACGTGCTTTTCCTGCCACAGCTCGCGCGTGGATGTTCACGCTCCTCTACGGCGGTTCCTCGAAAGTCGTCCCGAAAAAATACGCTCCCCACCGGGAGCGCCTCGGGCTTCATGTTTGGCTGCTATATATACCACATTTGCCGCAAAAATCAATGCTTTGCGGCACTGCAAAACGGATTTTTCAGCGCCAAACGACCAAATCCCGGGTAGCGGTTAACACCGAGGATCGGTGCCAAAACGGCTCAAATCAGTCCCCGGTTCCCGGATTCGGGGAAAAATGCTGCTCTTTGCCCTCGACCCCCTCCCATTCCTTGGCGTCCGCAGGGGCGTCTCGCTTTACCGTGATATTGGGCCAGCTCTTGGCATATTCGGCGTTGAGGCTCAGCCATTTCTCAAGGCCGGGCTCGGTATCGGGCTTGATCGCCTCAACCGGACATTCGGGCTCACAGACCCCGCAATCGATGCACTCGTCGGGATGAATGACGAGCATGTTCTCACCCTCGTAGAAGCAGTCCACGGGGCAGACCTCGACACAATCCATGTATTTGCATTTGATACAGGATTCGTTGACGACGTAGGTCATTGCGGCTCCGGTTCGGCGTCCACGCCCGGTGCTAGCCCAGGCGCATGTGCCGTGCAAGACATTGGACGAATCGGGCTCGGTCGACTCAGCAAGGCCTCCAATCGAGACGATTTAGGCGGGTTCGTGCCCGACAGGCTCGCCGCCTCCTGCGGTCACACCCAATTCCTCGTACAGCAGTCGTGCCGCCGCGCCCGACCCGCGCTGGCCGGCAAAGCCGGCCACCTTCAGCACTCGGACCCCCTGATAGAGCGAGATCGTCACCACGTCTCCCAAGCGCAGCATCCGGCTTGCTACTTTCACTCTGTGGCCGTTCACCCGGACATGACCGGATGCCGCAAGGTCCGCCGCGGCCGCCCGGGTACGCACGACGCGGCTGTGCCACAGCCATTTGTCGATTCGCTGGCGGTCGATCAATCGGCTGCTCACCTCAAATATTCACCGTGCCGACGCTGAACAACGGGGCGCGTTCCCTGGCCGCATCGGATCAGGGGCGCTCTTTGCTGCCGGCTTCGAGCTGCGCCTTGAGCGCGGCGAGCTTGGCAAACGGGGAGTTCGGGTCGGGTGCCCGTTCGCGCCGCTCCTTGGCCTCGCTTCTGGGTTGACCCGATGGGCTCCGCGTTCTTTCCCGCTCGGGCCGACGCTGCCGCGCACCCGGTGCGCCGGCCGCGGCTTTCTCCGCAACGGCTTGCGCTTGCGGGGGAGGAGGTTTGCCGGCTGCAGCCGCAGCGGGAGAATCGCGGTGCTCATCCGTACGCTCGCGCCGGCGCGAGCCGCGGGGCCGGGTCCGATCGCCGCGGCGATGCTCGGGGCGGCCGGGCCGCCAGACTTCGATCATCTCCTCGGGGTCGACCGGCCTGCTCTCGGGCCGTGCCCCATCGAGACCCGGGCCGGCATCGGCGGGAACCAATGGGTCCATGGGTCCGGCGAGCACGGGTGCCTCAGGGGTCTGCGCGCCAGCGTCGACATCGCGCTGCGCCGCCTCGGTCGGTGCGGTGAGCGCGCTCGGCTCCGGCTCCGCGGCACCTTGCTGTTCCGGCGGGCCTGGCGGGGACGAGGCAGCGCTTTGCTCTTTTGTCGGCTGCTCCGGTTTGGATTGCGAAGGCTGAGGCGCCTCTCCCGCCGATTCCGGCGGCTTGGGGCGCTGCTCCATTCGATAGCCGAGCGAGCGCAGGATCGAGGCGAAATCCTCTCCCGAGGTCCCGGTCAGCGAGGTCATGGATCCGGTCACGACGAAACCGGAGCCGTCGACGACACCGGCAGGCGTGGCGCCCGGCGTGCCGGGACGCCAAGCAAGCAGCGGACGGATCAGGTCCGCAAGCCGCTCGAGAATGTCCACCCGTACCGCGCGTTCGCCGCAGACCCGATACCCCACGACGCGATAGAGCGACTTCGGCAGCTCCTTGTCGACCGGGACCGAGGTGCGGCCGTTGGCGGCCAGACCCGGAAGCGTGTCGGCGCCCTTGAGCTCGGGATCCGCATGCTTGATCGCCCACAATTGCGCGGCGAGGACCCGCGGGGCGGGCTTGAGCAGCGCCGGCACGTATACGTGGTAGGCACCGAACCGCACGCCGTATTTCCGCAGCATGGCGCGGGCGGCCTGGTCGAGCGTCTTGACCTCGTCGGCGACCTTGTGGCGCTCGAGCACCCCGAGGGATTCGACGAGCTGAAACGCCACCCCGCGCGCAATTCCGGTCACGTCCTCGGCGCCGGCGAGCTGAAACAACGGCCCGAGCAGCTTTTCGGTATGGGCCTTCAGCCACAATTCGAGCCGGCTTTGCACGGCATCGCGCGAAGCGCCGTTCAGGCGCTCGTCGGCGATCAAGCGGACACGTGGATGCAGCACATCCTCGCCGGCAATGAGCTTGGCGACCGGCTCGCCGGTCCAGCGGATCGTTGCGTCGGAAGCCAGCACGAACTGATCGTCCGCCGCCGATTGCAGCCGATGCGCGCGATTGTCGATCTCGCCGGCCAGCGCCTTTTGGGCGGCGGCGCGCAACGCCTTGGCTTCCGGTCCGGCGGCGGCAGGATCGGCCGCGAACTGAAAGCCCGCGAGCCGGCCGATGGCATGGCCTTCGACGAAGACCTCGCCAGTCTTGGTGATGTCGGTCTCCAGCATGGTGTTTTCTCTCAGCCGCCTCACCAGCGCGCTGGTCCGGCGATCGACAAAACGCTCGATCAGCCGCTGGTGCAGAGCGTCGGAGAGCTTGTCCTCGATACCGCGCGCCACTCCCTGCCAGTGCTCGGGATCGGCCAGCCAGTCCGCGCGATTGGCCGCAAAGGTCCAGGTTCTGATATGGGCGATGCGCGTCGACAGCGTGTCGATGTCGCCATCGGTGCGATCCGCCTGCGCGACTTGCCGGGCGAACCAATCCGTCGGAATCCTACCCTCTCCGATCAGAAATCCATAGAGCGTGACGACCAGCTCGGCATGCGTCGCCGGCGCGATCTTGCGATAGTCCGGAACCTGACAAACCTCCCAAAGCCGCTCGATCGCGCGCGCGCCATGCGCCAGCTCGCGGACCTCGGGGTCGCGGCCGGCGTGCTCGAGCACCAGCACGTCCTCGGCGACAGGAGCCCGCGTCAGCCCGGTCTCGACCGGATTTGCGGCGAGCGAAGCCTGCAGGGCCCCGAGCGAGGAAAAATTCAGGTCCGTGTTGCGCCATTGCAGCACTTTGACCGGCTCGAACCGATGGCTTTCCAGCGCCTGCACCAATTCCGGCTCGAACGGCGGGCAACGACCCGTGCTGCCGAAGGTTCCGTCGCGCGATGCGCGTCCGGCGCGTCCGGCGACCTGCGCGAGCTCCGCCGGATTGAGCCGGCGGAATTGATAGCCGTCGAACTTGCGGTCGGACGCAAACGCCACGTAATCGACGTCCAGGTTGAGCCCCATGCCGATGGCGTCGGTGGCGACCAGGTAATCGACCTCGCCGGCCTGATAGAGCTCGACTTGTGCGTTGCGCGTGCGCGGGGAAAGCGCGCCGAGCACCACCGCCGCGCCGCCGCGTTGCCTGCGGATCAACTCGGCGATGGCGTAGACTTCTTCAGCCGAGAACGCGACGATCGCCGAACGCCGCGGCAGCCGCGTGATCTTCTTCTCGCCCGCGTGGGTGAGCAGGGAGAGTCGCGGGCGACTCACGATGTTGGCGCCGGGCAGCAGCTTTTCCACGATCGGCCGCATGGTGGCGGCGCCGAGCATGAGAGTTTCCTCTCGACCGCGCCGGTGCAGCATCCGATCGGTGAATACATGGCCGCGTTCCAGATCCGCGCCTAGCTGAATCTCATCCACCGCCAGAAATGCGACGTCGAGATCGCGCGGCATGGCTTCCACGGTGGAGACCCAGAACCGTGGGTTCGCTGGTTTGATCTTTTCCTCGCCGGTGACGAGCGCGACCGCTTGCTCGCCCACCGCGCCGACGATCTTGTTGTAGACCTCGCGCGCGAGAAGCCGCAGCGGCAGGCCGATGATCCCCGAGGAATGCGCCAGCATCCGCTCGATCGCCAAATGGGTCTTGCCGGTGTTGGTCGGTCCGAGAACGGCTGTCACGCCGACGCCGCGGGCGCGAACCTCACGGCTCGAGGTCGCCGGAAAGGTAAAACTCATGGCGAAGGCACGCGGGCGAGCCGCTCGACGGCGATCACGGGGCGCCCGCTCCGGCAAGAGCGTCTTGGTTCGGCCAGCCGCATTCCCTCTGAATCTTGTGCGCAGGGCATTTTCGCTTGCAAGCGAGCTTTCGAATGGAGGAGTTCGCAACCCGCGTCGCCTTCACGAACTGTCTCACGATGCGACGCAATGCGGACCGCCGTTAAGCCTTGGAACGAGTCCCGAACGAAACGCGGCCGAATCGCTGACTCGGCCGATTTCAGATTTCGTTCTCTCCATATATCGGCGAGCCAGTCGGCTCAGCTACTAGATGGGGTGCCACTGCGCTCCTCATAAGCCCCTTCATTGCGTTGTGCGGTTAACCTTTGCCCGCATCACACGATCATGCCGGAGTCAACCCCGCGGCTGCGGCTAAAACTCGTTGTCAACCGATACATTCCGTCGCAGTGCTACTGGGTCTTGAGGTCCGAGAAACCTGTGTCCGCTCGAGAAGCGGAAACGGCGGTCGTGAACTGGGTGGCCTGGAGCACCGCGGGC
>WNFZ01004171.1_pt1 | contig 18441 bp, 27 predicted proteins | sample 5400081 | NCBI WGS metagenome assembly WNFZ01 (sample SAMN13153365, study PRJNA577476) | soil metagenome | isolation source: 80 cm soil or saprolite under grassland replicate 1 | place: USA:California | collected 2016-06-15 | reverse complement strand
ATGCACGGTTCTTTGGGGGAGCGCTGGAGACGGAGCCGGTGACCCACGGTGACGGACTGAGCCCCCGGTGGGAAACCCCGGGACCAGGCAGCCGGGCCTACCGGTCACCACCGCCACCGCGCCAGCGCTCTACCCGGCCACGCGGCGAATCGGACCCTAGTTCAGGCGTACTAGAACCGTGGCCGGTGCCCATCCCGCCTGGGGACGGCCACTTGGGGGTGCGGGCTTGGCGGAGCAGGAGGCGAGTAGGTGTCATGGCCGGTGGACCTGATCCGCCGACGCGGTCGCGACGACAACCCGGGGGCGGTAGGCAGCTGCGCCGAAGCTCAGCGGCCGCCTCGAGGCCCGCCGCTCTGGCCCCGACGACGAGGATGTCCGCTTCGCGGCTCATGACGGCATTGGCCAGCCCGTCGCGGAATGGTGATCCGTTTGCTATTGTCAGTATCAGAGAGGATACTTGTTTTCGAGTGCGCACTCCCTCCCTCTACGCACTCCCTCCCTCTATTGGACTGTAGGAGTTCGATGCTGCAACGCGACCGGTTCCCTACCAGCATTGCGGACACACAGGAGGCTGCCCAGTAATTTTCTAACGCTAGTGCCTCATCCGGGTTGACAGCTTCCGGTGGGCCAAGAAATGTTGATGAGACCTGACCGCGCTTATGGGCATCTGAACAGGGATGATGCAGCGGACAGCGCCTTGGCCAGCTCCGACTCTGCATCGATGTATGGAGGATGAGACCGACCGACCGATCATGCGCCGAGCCCCGTGAGCACACGAAGCGGCAGCAAATGGGGCGCGAGCGCGGCGTTCATCGTGGTGATCGTTGTCGGGTTCCAGGCTGAGGCTGTCGTGGCCAAGATGACCTCGTCGGCGGCGACCGCGGCCGCCACTTCAGCCAGCCGACTGGCAGCCTTACGCTCTTTCGTCCGCTCGGGATCAAGCCGACCGTCGGTCTTGGCCTCCCCGACAACCACCCTGCCGTCGATGATCGCCCACAGGTCGACCTCGGCTATCCATTGGCCGTCCTTCCAGACGTCGGCCTCGGGTCTGATCAAGACCGAGCGGGCCCCCTCCGCCAGCTGCGACAGGGCAAGGATCGGCACGCGAATATCATGGTCGAGTGCCTGGTAGACCACTTCATCGAGGTCGTAGTACCAGTACGGCTCACCGTCGTGTGGCTGCTTCCACGCCTCCTGGACGATCAGCGATGCCCGCTGGCACCGACCGCACGTGAACATCTGTCCCAGCTCCTCCAGCCGATACCAACCGGCGTAGCTGCACCGACCGCACTGCAAGATCAACCCGCGACGAAGAACCCCCCTGCTGACAAGGGCATCCAACAGCACCCTGGTCTCCTGGCCGCCGGTTCCGGACAAGGGTGCGGCCTCTTCCAACGACAGGAACCAGCGACGTTGGCTCTCAAGGAAGATGCCAGGTTGACCGTTGTTCCCCTTCTTCGGCCGCGGGCGCAGGTAGGCGTGCAGCAGGTTGCTGGCCGGGGACGGGCGAAGATCGGCGGCCAACGCCTCGAGCCCACCCCACAGGTCCAGGACAATCTGCGAGTACCGGCCCACGGCGGAGTCCTCGCTGCGCAGGCCAGCCTGGGCAAGCAGGGCGTCGAAGACTTCTCGCGCGTCTGGCAGGCGCAGCCGGGGCCGTGCCAGCGCCTGCTCCAGGCTCGCCGACCCGCTCACAAGCCCCATGCTGTGGGAGAAGTAGCTGATGCCGTCGGTGCCGCTCCGCAACCACGTCCATAGGTGCTGCTCCGGGGTGAGGCGGCGATTCACGGCCCAGCGTGGCGGGAGCTGGTAGCCCTCCACGGCGACGTCGACCTGCCAGGTGCAAGCCCACACGTTGCGGGCGCGGGCCACACTGGGCCGCAGGAGCGGCAACTCCCCAGCAAGCTCCGAGGCGACGAACGGTTGCCTGCTGCTGCGGTCGAACTGCTCACGGTCAAAGAGCCGCCAGGGCCGGCCAAGCGGCAGCCGGGCTGGCTCGGCGACGCTGACCCGATCCTCGCCGACAGCCTCGGGGAGCAGGGCTTGTGCTGCTTTCATGACCTCAGCGTCGGTCAGCGTCGCGGAGGTGACCACGCTCGGCCGTGTTTCCGCCGCGCTGCGGAGCCCATCGATGAGCAGCGCGAGCGTGAATCGTGCCGTAGCGGCCACATCGTCGTCGCCGTGCACAAAGCTGTGCGGAAACCAGGCTGCGTCGCCGTAGCAGCGGTCCAACGCGAGGGCGAGGCAGAAGTCGGCAGCCGAGTCGCCGCACACGACAAAGAACGGCCGCAGTTCCCAGCCGATCGGGAGGAACCAGCCGCACCCGCGCATCGTGTCGCCAAACGGCGTGCGTTGCAGGAAATCCTCGCCGGTGCGGGCGGCAGGCGCGCCGGGTTCTTGCCCCTGCGCCGCAGCGAAGGCGCGCCTGAGCGCCAGACCACCTGGGCGCATGCGGCGACGCCAGCAAAGCTCGAGGATCAACGACAGGTCAATCTTGGCGATGCCGACCTCGTCGATGACCACGCCGCGGTCGGTCAGGGCGGCAGCGTGGCTTGGGGAAAGCGCCCCGGTCCTGGCGGCGATCATCAGCCGGACGCGCGGGTCGAGGTCTTCGGCGCGCAGGATCTGCAGGCGTGGAGGGTTGGCGTCGAGTCCGAGCAGGTCGACCAGGCGCGGTCCAGGTGGCTGATCGGCCAGAAACGACGCCTCGACAAGATCCCCGCCTGGGGCAAGGGGAGCAAGTTGTGTGCGAAGACGCGCTTGGAGCGTGTCTGGCAGCGTGAAGTCATCGGCCGGGCCGTGCATCATATGGTCCTCGGTGAGGAGCCTGCGTGCCTCGTCGAGGGTCCCGCCGTTGCGGGCCACCCACTGCTGCGCCTGGCTGGTCAGCCAGGTATCGAAGCCCGCAGGGTCGGCCATCTGCCAGCCACGTCGGGTCGGCTGGTAGCAGCCTAGGTGATCAGGATCGAACCGGACGAGAACCGGCCAGAAGCACTCCGGGAGCACACCCCCGGGCAGCACCGGGACAACGATGTCGGCGACCCCGCCCCAGATACGGCTGAAGCCCTCGATGGTCCGCAGCACACCAGGCATCCAGTCCTCGCCGTCTCGGACCAGGACGGCGACGCGCGCGGGACGCACAAACAGATGCAGAGGCTGATACTGCGGAACCTCTCCTGCCATCTCCAACGTCATCGGTGCATGTTAGCTGTCACCTGGTGGGTCAGCGTGAGTGCCGGTCGCGGCGTCGGAGCCATGCGCACAGCTCGGCATCCGCCGTCGTGCTGGATTTCGTTCGCCCGTTCCTTCCGCCCCTATCGGCGACAGCCTGAGCCGCGCGCGAACCACCCGGACAGCCGGTCCGAGACTTCATGATCTTCCGTCGCGAACATGTATGCTCTGCATCGCCACAGGTCAGGGCCGTTGTTCGGCCAGCCGCGGTCGGTAAACTGGACGAACCTACCGAGCACATCGAGCCGCAGCGCGATCGGAACGTTGCTCTCGGCCGCGTTGGCCGCAAGTTGTGTCGCGAGCGTCAGCAGCTCCGCGAGCACCTGCCCCTGGGCCTGACCGAGTGCGGCCTGACCTTCAAGTTGGCGAGTGATCGCCTCTTCGTCCGCTGCACACAGGTAGGCGAGAAGCGGCGTCCCGAACGTATCGGCGAGAAGTGCACCTTCCTGGGTCATGTCTGCCATGCGACTCAGGATGCACCATCGCCGGGACTCTCGTGGTTCATGACAGCACTCAGCGCCTGCGCCGCTGCGCCCGGCTCGTCACGGCGCGCCTCCCGCATCGAGCAGCGGCAGCCCGACCAGCCAGCGCCGGAGGCGCCGCAGCAGCCCCCTGCCCTGCCGGCTCGTTACGGCCCAGCCTCGGGCTCGGTGCTGCGGTCCTTCGGGACGTCGTTCGTCCGTCGCCACCGCCAGCGGCTCGGGTCTCGCCGCAGCGACGCCTCGGTCTCCTGCTCCAGCGCCGCCAAGTACTCCTTGCCGGCGCGAGGGTCGTGCCCTGCGCGGCCGAGGGCGAAGAATGGCACCCGCTCGGGTGTGGTCACGATGCCGCCTCCCCCGGTTCATGACCGACGGTACGCGCGTATGCGCTGGACAGTGCATCGGCTGTGTAGCATCCGTGCCATGAAGCCGCCGGACACCAGCAACCTCATCGCGGCCATCGCCCTCGGAGTCTCGGCCCTTGCCCTGATCGTCTCTGGGCTCTTGGCATGGAGACAGAACAGGCTGCAAGCAAGGCTCACCGCGATCGAGGAGGAGCGGCGCGGCGAGGAGGTCGAGGCGCGCCAGCACGCTGGAGTGACGCTGAGCATTCCCCAGCCGCGGATTGGGAAGGGCGACCTTGTGTTGACCAATGAAGGTCCGGCCGCCGCGTGGTCGGTGACGATCGGCGTCTCTTCCGCCGTCGAGGGCAAACAGCCGCCCTTCATCTCCCGACGGGATCAGCCCCCCGTCGACCTCCAGCCCGGGCAATCGATGCACTTCGATATGGCTGTGGCCATGGGGGACGCGGAGCTGATCAACGCTCAGGTCCGTTGGGTCGACGATGCTGGCGCGCAGGAGGCCACCTACACGCTGCGGACTCTGTAGCCAACCAGACGGCCTCCGACGCAGAATCGGGGGCAGCGCCGGTCGCGAGCCGCCGATGTAGTGGTGCCCGGGTCTCCCGCGATCAGGCGTCCGGGTGGTCGCCGAGCGCCTCCTCGAGGTCGCTCAGCCGAAGACCGGGAGGCCGGCGGGAGACTGCGGGCCCAACGCGGCGAGCTTTGGGGCCGGCTGGGCGCATCTACCGCTACGGTTGGCCCTGGTCCTGGTCCTGGTCCTGCTCCTTGCGCTTGCGGTCTCACTCCTCCAGCTTCTCGGCGCCGGCCACCGCGGCGGCGACCCCTCCGGCAACGGCACCGGTCATCGGCTGATCGCCCGGGCGGCGATGGCGCACCGCACCAGGCCGACCGGTGCGGTCCCTGTCCCCCGGAACCGGCCGACGACAAACCCGATGTCGGCCGTTTGGCTGCCGGCGCTGGCGGCTGGCACGTAGCCGAGCTGCTCGTAGGTGTCGCCGATCGGGGTGGTGGAGATCATCGGCCCCCGTGCCTTCCTGGCGTGGGGCCGCATCAGCGCTCGCCCTCGCCCTGGCCGTGGTCCTTGGGTGCCTGCGGGTCCAGGGGGATGGGGGTGCCGGCGCGGGAGGTTTGGAAGCTGGCCCACAGCGCGGCGCCCCGGTCGTGTGGCAGCCGCGCCTGCTCGGTGAGGGTGTTCCACTGGCCGGCCTCGACCAGCAGGTGGCAGGCCGGGCAGGCGTGCCAGTCCCCGCCGGGCACGATGACCAGGGCGTCGCCGATCAGGACCGTGGTGAGCTGGCCACCTCGGGTCGGGTAGCGCCAGGCGGCCGGGGCGGCGGCGCAGAAGTCGCAGGTGCGGGCACGCCTGGCCGGGTCGGCGTGGCGGCGGTCGTGGGCGTCGGGGTCGGGCCGGCGCTGGGCGGCTTCCAGGTCTTGGAGTGCGGTGATGGCGGCGTGGGCGGCGTCGGTGAAGGCGTGGTAGCGCCAGCCGGCAAGCTCGGGGGTGTTGGGCGCGCCGGCGACCTGGCCGCTGGCCAGCAGGTGGCCGTGGGCGTCGCGGACCTGCCAGGTGAAGGTCAGGTGCTGGCCGCCAAAGTCGAGCACCCGCACCTCCACCGCAGGCCCCTGGTTGGCGGGGTGGGCGCTCATCCGGCCTGCCCTCCCTTGGGTGGAGCGGGCGGCTGGGTGGGGGTGTCGAACTTGGCCCGCTCGGCCGCGTACAGGTCCTGGTACTCCTGGGGGTGGGCGAGCTGGAGCAGCCGCTGGGCGCGGCGGAGGATCTTGGCGACCAGCTTGGGCCCGGCGGGTCGCGCGCCGGCGTAGCCGCGCAGCAGCTGCAGGTATTCGGGGTGGTGGGCGTGGCGCTGGCGGATGGTGGCCGCGTTGGACGCCTGGACGGCGCTCCAGTCGGGGTGGGCGGCGCGGACCTGCCGGTAGTGCTGGTCCCATTCGGCCCGGTGGCGGCGGGAGATCTCCGCCAGGGCGCGGCCGCGGGCCTGGTCCCAAGTCTTGGCGGTGGCGGTGTCGGGGGCCAGCTGCTGGCGGGCCTGCTGCCGGTAGCGCTGGTACTCGGTGGGATGTTGGCGGGCCAGCTGGCGCAGCGCGCGGTTGCGGCTGGTGCCGTAGCCGCCGCGGGCTTGGCGTCGGCGGCGGCAGTCCTTGCACTGGGCGGAGCGGCCGGTGCGGGCGTGCCGGTTGGGGTCGAACAGCTCCACCCGCTTGACCTGGCCGCAGTCGCAGCAGCGCTTGGTCAGCATGGCTGGCCCCCTTTGGGCGCAAGCCGCAGCCGGTAGTGCGGGCAGCGGCCCTCGAGCTCGCTGTGCCGTGGCCCGCCGCAGAACGGGCACGGGCCGGTCTGGTCGCCGCCGTCGCGGATGCCGCAGTCACCGGTGGGCCCCAACGCGCCGCCGAGGTAGATGACGATGGCCAGGCGGCCGCAGGTGCACAGCTCGCCCGGCTCGGCGCGCCGCTCGCTGACGCCGTCCAGGTCGGTAACTTGCGGGTCCTCCCAGTCAGGATGTCCTGTGTCGGTGTGGAGCCTGTAGCGGTCGCCGTCGGGGTGGCTTGGGTCGCCGATCAGCGACACGGTGGTGAACCGGCACTCGGCACCGTCCGGGCGAAAGCCCGGCCAGGTGGCGGTGACCGGCTCGACGCTGAAGGCGGGGCAGGCGTCGAAGGTGGCGTCGTCGAGGACCAACCCGACCTCGATGGGCGTGTCCAGGCCGCGGGGCAGCGCGTCGGCGTTGGCGAGCTGGGTGAGGGCCTCGATCAACTCGCGGATGGTCCTTGTGGCCGTGCTCGGCTCGGGCGTGCCCACTGCGGTCCTCCTTTCTGGTTCAGGCGAAACAGCGGGTGAGGTTGCGCACGGTGCCGCCGCCGTAGGCGCGGGCGGCGCAGCGCACGTGGGCGACGTAGGCGGCGGTGGGCGGGTTGGCGATCGTCTTGCCGTAGTAGCCGGCGATCGCCGGAACGAGGCCGCCGGGGCGGGCGGCGCCGTCGGCGCAGAGCTTGCGGGCGGCGGCGGGGATCGCGTCGGCCGGGTCGTAGGGGTTGCCCTGTCCGTACCTGGCCCAAGTAGACGGGGGGCCATCGGTCAGGTTGAACTGCATCGGGCCGGCGCAGCAGCCGGCGCGGTTCAGCCCCGAGCGCACGCCGGGGAGGTTGGCGCGGCCGTGGTTGGATTCGACCTTGCCGACGCCGGCCAGGATCGCCCACGACAGCCCCGGGCAGTGCTGCTTCACAGCCGCCCGATACAGCTGCAGGTAGCCGCCGGGGATGTCCAAGCGGGCGGCGGCGGTCGGAGCCGGCTGGTGGGCTGTTCCCCCGCCACCGTGCGGCTTGGTGGGCTCCTCGCCCTGCCCGGGAAGCATGCCAAGCCCGCCCAGGACGATGACGGCGATGATGAACCACGGCGCGAGCTGGACCTTCCGCCGGACGCTAACCTGCGGGTAGCCGCCGGGGATCATCGGAGGTTCCCGGGCCGGGCCGCGGCGATGTAGTCACGGCGGATGGTGGTCTGCCGGATCGGCGTGTCGCGGGCGTACGCCTCGACCATGCGGCCTAGGCCGCTGATGATCGCCACATGCCCGAAGGGCCGGTCGGTGTCGTAGAAGGCCAGGTCGCCAGGCTGGAGCGTCGCGCCGCGTGGGAGGGCTGCGCCGCGGGCGGCGAGCCAGGCGTACTCGTCCCGGGCGGTCATCCGGGACCAGTCGAGCCCGGCGTGCGACCAGGCGTACCAGGCGAGCCCTGAGCAGTCGAACCGGCCGGGGCCTTCGTCGCCCCACACGTAGGGCTTGCCGATCTGCTCGCGCGCCAGCCGGACCGCCTTGGCCGCGCTGGCGGGCAGCGGGTGGGCGCTCCCCCGCCGCAGCGGGTGGTGCGCTGGAGGGCTGGCGATGCCGCCGATGGTGGCGTGCAGATCCGCCGCCTCGGCGACCCGGCCGAGGAAGTCGGTCACGGGGGCGTGGAACAGCAGCAGCACAACCGCCAGCAGCCACGCCCTGGCGTTGAGCTTCTGGGCCACGGACGGCGGCGGCTGCTGGTGCCTCATGCGGGCAGCCCCAGCCGTTCCCAGCGACGCAGCCGCCGGATCCGCTCGGAGTACGTCTCGGCGTTGTAGACGCCGTACTCGCGGGTTTCGTCGCCGTGGATGCGGCACCACAGCCGGACCGGACAGCCGCGGCAGACCGCCTTGGCCTTGGCGATCTGCACCTCGGCGTCGGGGTCGGTCTCCTCCACCGTGAACCAGTTCGGGTCGACCCCCGGCGCGGTGCAGGCGCCGCGGGCCATCCACTCCCGACCGCCGCGCCACTGGCCCCACGGCTGGGTGTGGGCGGCCCGCCATTCGGTGGCGGGTGGGCGGCCGGCTCTCCCCCGCTCGATCGTGGCGACGCCCTCGGTCACCGCTAGCGGCCCCCCGGCGCGGGAATGTGATGATCGAGGCGCCACTCTGCCAGGATGCGACCCGCGTAGCTCTCCTCGATCGACAGGCCCTGCGCGGCGAAGACGACCACGATCGAACTGCCGGTGGTGACACCGAGTTGATCCGAGTCGAGGCTGGCGAGGTACTCCTCCACGCGGCGCCGCTTGGAGTCGCCACCTCGGGGCCGGGTAAGCCTCGGATAGTCCCGCTTTTGAGGGCGGTCACGACGGGGGCTCACGACTTCCGCCTCACCGCTGTGCGGGCGCCGTTGGCGGGCTTCCTGGCGGCCTTGTACTCGTCGAGGATCGTGCGGGCGTACCGCTCGGCGATCGGGATCCCCTGCTCGGCGAGGGCCACCACGATCGAGCTTCCGGTGGCCACGCCGAGCTGCTCCGCAGTCAAGCCGGAAAGGTACATTTCGACCGCCCGACGCTTCGTCGCATCGTCCACTTCGGCATGTCCGAGTTGGGGAGTTCCGGAGCCGCTTGAAGTGGGCATCGCTCCAAACGCGCCCTGCGGGGGGAAGGTGCCCGCGCCGTAGCCCGCAAACGGACTTCCCGGCACCCCGTAGGAGCCGTCCGGGAGCTGGATGACGGTCGTGGTCGGGGGGGCGCCGAGCTGCCCGTACACGGGCGCGGCGAGGTGGTACTGCTGGGTGCTGCCGGAGATCGCGGTCAGCATCTTCATCAGGTACGCGAGCCCGATCGTCATGAAGATCGACGCGAGTGGGGGAACGGCGGTGATCAGCCGGACCTCGGGGGGGACGCGGGTCACGTTGAAGTAGAGCGTGCCGGCGCCGAACGCGAGCACGAGCATGATCGGGATGGCGCGGTTGTAGTCCTTGACCATCGACGCGCCGAGCAGCAGCACCTCGGCGAAGATCAGCGCCATGTCCAGCGCGATCGGGAACAGCCAGGCGTGGCCCTTGCCGAACTCCAGCTGCGGGTTGCTGGCGACCGCGCGCAGGGCGAAGAACGACAGGGTGAACGCGGCGGCGGTGACGCCGATGCCAAGCACCAGCGCGCAGCCGAGGATGGTGCGCAGGTTGGTGGGGAGTCGAGACCACATCAGCGGCTCCTCCGGGTGGTGGTGGGCGGGGCGGTGGCGGCGCGCTGCCTGGTCTGCTTGGCGGCGCGCCACAGGTGGGCGAGGAAGTCGCAGGCATCCCCTGCGACCCCCTGGACGGCATCCGGGCAGAGCTGGGCAGCCCCAGCGGTGGTGCGCCCCCCGGAGCGGGGCAGGGTGGGCTTGGTGACGCCGGTCCCGATGACCAGCAGCACGGCCAGGACGGCGACCGCGGCGTACTCGGCGAGCATGCGGAGCAGGTGGCGGCGTCCGCCGGCGTCGCGGTGGCCGGCGAGCGCGACCACCAGCAGCCACGCCAGGGCGACCATCAGCCACCCACGGGTGGAGGTGAGCTGCCCGGTCAGCCAGGCGGCCACGATCAGGAACACGGCGACCAGGGCCAGAAGCCGGGGCCGCCGCGCCGGCCGGCGCTCGGGGACGGACGGCTGGTCCCATCCGGACTGCACGAGGCGCGGCGGGCGGGCGAGCATGCGGAGCATCAGCCCCCACCTCCCGCGCTCGAACTCGCCGGCGTTAGGTCGGGCTCGGGGAGCCACTGGCCGCTTGCGTCGGTGGCCGGCGGGCCGGCCGGGGTGGGCACGTAGCCCTCGGGCGCGGGCCCGGGCGCGGTGGTGGCCACGACCGAGGTGGACGGGGCGGCGGGCGCTGGGGCGGCGTGGCCGGTCAACGAGCCGAGCAGGGCGGGCAGGAGCAGCGCGGTCAGCGCCAGTACCAGCACGGCGATGGCCAGGCGGCGCAGCGGGTGCGCGCGGCGGGCGGTGGGGTGGGGCAGCTCGTGGGCGGGGATGCCCCAGGGGGTGCCCACGTCACGGGCGTCGGTAGTCTCGTGGTCGCGGGCGTGGGCGCGGGCCTCCCGCAGCGCTGCGCGCCAGCTGGGCGGCGTGTCGGCCTGGTGGCAACGGCGGCAGGTGCGCAGGCAGATGCCGTTGCGGTAGCGGGTGACCAGGCCGGCGGTGCCGACCTGGCGGGTCTTCGGGCGGGACATGCGAGGGTCCTTCCTTTCGGGGGTGGCTGCGGGGGCGCGTCCGGGGAGCCGGGCCGGGGTGGCGCCCCCGCCGGCGGGGTCAGCGGGTCGGGGGCCAGGGGTCGGGCTGGGGGTCCGGGGCGTGCGCGGGGTCCGGGTCGGGCGGGGAGTCGGGGTCGAGCCGGCGGATCGGCACGGCGGCGCGGCGGTGGCGGCGGCGCCGGTCGATCAGGAACACGGCCACAAAGCCGGCGACCAGCACCAGCGCGATGGCCAGGGTCACGGGACAGTCACCTCCTTCCAGGTCGTGGTGGTGGGTGGGGCGGGGAAGGGGTTGACGAGACGGTTGGCGGGGCCAGCGGCGTAGCCGTCCACGATCGAGGCGACGAACAGCACCGCCGCGATGAACAGCCCGACGCGCAGCGCGAGGCGCCTCACCGGCGTCGCCTGCTCAGCCCGGGCCGGGCGTGCGCGCGAGACCTTCGGCCGCACGCGGGCACGCGGCGGCGCTGCGGTCGAGGTGGTTGAATCCATCCGGGTGGACACCTCCCTAGCTGGGGTGTTTGCCAAGCCCCCCGGGACGGGGCGCTATCCCGTCCCGGGAGGCGCCTTCAGGCGAGCCGCTCCCACCAGGGGTTGGCTTCGTGGTCGCTGATGTGGTGGTCGATCTGCAGGGCGGCGGCCACGGTCAGGCGCGCCAGGCGCTCCAGGTCGAGCGAGCCGTCCGGGCGCCGGGCGGCCCGGTCGACGATCGCGTCGACCGAGGAGGCCAGGGCGCCCTCGTTCAGGCACCGCTCCTGGTCCTCGAACCGCTCGGCGTAGTAGCCGGGCTCCAGTCGGGCGTCCTCGGCGTCCAGGCGCGCCCGGCGCTCCTCCAGCGTCTCCAGGCTGACAACGGGGGCGGTGTCGGTGGCGGCGGTCATGGCGTGGTCCTCCTTCTGCCCTGGCCGGACGGCGCGGGCGCTGTTGTTGGAGCTGGCGGGGCCGGTCACTCGTCCGCCTCTCCGATGCCGGCGTCGTACAGCCCGTACGCCTCGGCATCGAGGATCAGGTCAAGCGCCTCGTCTGTACGCGAGCAGGCGCACGGCGCGTAGGTGCAGACAGGGCACGCGCCGGTCGGAGCCGGGATGCTGTTCGGGTAGGGGTCGACGAAGACGCCCGGGGTGGTCACGATCGCCCGCCTCCCCGGCCGGGCCGAGGCTGGCCGTGGGCTTGCTCCCAGGTGGTGTAGGGCCGCGCGGGCAGGCTGGCGAGACGCTGGAGCAGGTCGAGCACCTCCCAGACGAGCGTCCCGCCGGCGTCCGGGTCGAGGACGCGCTGCAGGGTGATCGCGGCGTGCATGGCACGCTCCTCGAGCGCGAGGCGGCGGATCTCGCCATCGCCGACCGTCGCCGCGGGCGGGAGGTCGATGGCCGACTCGATCGCCATGAGCAGATCGGCGGCGTCCAGGGGGACGTAGGCGCTCACGCGACCTCACCACCCTCGGGCCCCGCGGTCGGCGCGTCGCCGGCGAGCAAGGCCAGGTGGTCGTAGCGCTCCCGCGCCTCGTCGGTCATGCAGCGCAACGCCTCGCCAAGCTGGCCCCAGGTCGCGCCAGCACGCAGCGCCACCGCGGCTGGCACATCGGAGGCCAGCGCGAGGCCCTGCTCCAGCCAGGCGACGAAGGCGAGCCGGTCCAGGCTGACCTGCAGCTCCTCCTCGGCGGGGACAGGGATGCGCGGCTCGGGCGGCCGGTCCAGGTCGGGCCGGCGCTCCAGCAGCCGCCCTATGGCGTAGGCGTCCGCACTGCCGTTGATCTCGACCAGCAGCTCCCTGAGCGTGCGGTCGGCGTCGGTCGAGTGCAGCATCAGGCACTCACCGCCCCGTCGAGGATCGCGTCGACGTGCTGGCGGGCCTGGTTCTGGTGGGTGCGAAGCGCGGTGGTGGCCGAGCGCTGGCGCTTGAGCTGGTCGGCGCAGTCCCGGCAGCCGTCGGTAGGGCCGGCGTGGCCGGCGAGAGCGTGGAACTGGGCGAGGGCCGAACCTTGCCCGTTGACGGCAGGGACGCGCAGGGAGGTAGCCTTGCGGTGCATCGAAGGCCCATCCTTCGGTGTCGGCCCCGGGGTGGGCAGCGCGATGGCCGTCGCGTGGATCTGCCGCCGGGGCACTTCAGTCCCGAACAACGTGATGTTACCATCCAACCGCAACAGACCGCAAGTAGCTCCAAGCGAGGCGCGATGGAGAACATGACCGATGCGGTGCTGACGACCGAGGAGGCGGCGGCCTACTTGAAGGTGAGCACCCGAACCTTCGAGACGCTCCGGAAGTCGGGGGAAGGGCCACCCGGCTCGAAGGTCGGTCGCCAGTGGCGCTATCGGCGCGAGGCCCTGGACCAGTGGCTCGCCGGGCGCGAGCGACGGGCTGATGGGGACTCGTGACTGGCGGTTTGCTGGCGATTGCCAGCAAACCCGGGCCACCTGTTCGTCCCTGGTTATGGCGTGCCCCTACTTGGCTAGAAGTCCGTCTCTGCGGCCAAGCGGAGCACGACGGTCGATCGTGACGGCAGCCTGAGCCCCGATCACTCACAGCTCACTCACAGTCATAGGCAGGGAGATGACGTGACCGCCGCCGACGCCCAACCCTCGCCCGAACCGGGCGATGCCTTCGTCGCCGAGCTGAAGCGATGGCGAGACGTGCGCGGCTTGTCACAGTCGGCGCTGGCGAAGAAGGTGGGCTACACCCCCTCCTACATCTCGAAGGTCGAGAACAGCCAGCAGCGCGCCTCGGTCACGTTCGCCGAGCACGCCGACGCCATCCTCCGGGCAGGCGGCGCCCTCCGCCGCGCCTATCACGAGTCCGAGCGGCTATCACGGCCGGGTGCCGCTCTCACCCGGGCACCCGGCCAGGCACCGCGTGAGGATCAGTCAGCGGCCAGCCTGGTCGTCGAGCATGACGACGCCGAGTTGCACTACGACGGCCACGTCTATCGACCAACCCAGCGCCGCAAGCTCTACAACGCCAGCGAGGCCCCCATCACCCGCTACCTGATCCGCATCTCCGTCGACCGCTACCCCGGCAATCCGGAGCGATCCAACCAGCTCTACCGCGCGAACCCGTTGACCTGGGAGGAGCTGAACCTCCAGGCATGGCACGGTCACGAGCGGATGCGCTGGAAAGTCCAACACGACCGGGACGCCTTCAAAGAGCTGTGGCTGCTGTTCGAGAACGACGACGGTCATTTCCCGCTCTACCCAGGCGAAAGCACCTGGATCGAGTACAGCTACACAGTCAGCGACGAGAAGTGGGGACACTGGTTCCAACGGGCGGTCCGCCTCCCGACCAAGCGGCTGAGCGTCCGGCTCGTCTTCCCTAGCGACCTCGATCCGGTGGTTTGGGGCATGGAGACAACCATGACCGCCGACGCGTTCCCCTTCCGCACCGCGATCACGCGGCAGCACGAGAACGGCCGCGAGGTGTTCGCCTGGGCCACCGAGGACCCCCCGCTGCATGCCCGCTTCCGCATCGAGTGGAAGTTTCGAGCCGAGCACGAGGAGACGCCCGAGGTGCAGGCGCCAAGTGTGGCGATGGCGGCGCTCGGCATCGTCCAGGAAGGCGACCCGATCCTCGCGCAGGTCGCGCGGCCATTCGTCCTGCCGGCCGAGGCCGAGGACGCTCGCCGCATCGTCGCGGAGTTGCACTCAGTCGCCGAGCGCGCCAGGGCCGTCCACGCCTTCGGCAAGGGCATGGGCCTCGCTGCCCCGCAGATCGGCATCGACCGCGCCGCCGCGATTGTCCAGCGACCAGGCGGGGAGACCATCACGCTCTTGAATCCGCGGATCATCGAGGAGTCCGAGGAGCAGGACCAACAGTACGAGGGCTGCCTAAGCTTCTTCGACGTTCGCGGGATGGTTCCCCGCCCGCTCGTCATCCACGTCGAGCACCAGGACACCGATGGGCAGCGGCGGATCACGATTTTCGAGCGAGGCATCGCACGACTCGTGGCGCACGAGGTCGACCACCTAAACGGCGTGCTCTACAAGCAGCGCATGCAGTCAGGCTCGCAGCTTATTCCCGTCACCGAATACCGCGAGATCGGCCAGGACTGGCGATACTAAAGAGGCTCGCCAGTTCGGGTGACGTGATCGGGGCTTTGCTGGCAGCATGGCGGTATGAGACCAACCGCCTACCGACGCAACGCCCGCGGTCCGCGCGACCGCCAGGCGTTCGAACACGTCCGCATGCAGGCCGGCACACTGTTTGCCGCCGGCCACTCCCAAGCCCAGGTCGCCGCAAGCTCGGGGTGGCCCGCCAAAACGTCAGCCGCTGGCACGCCCGCTGGCAAGCGGGCGGACAGGAGGCGCTGCGCAGCGCCGGCCCCACCGGACCCACCCCGCGCCTGTCCGACCAGCAACTCCACGCCATCGACCAGGCGCTGCGGCAGGGCGCCCGCGCGCACGGCTTCGACACCGACCACTGGACCCTCGCCCGGGTCGCGAGCGTGATCGAGCAGGTGACCGGGGTCGCCTACCATCCCGGCCACGTCTGGAAGCTGCTGCGCCACCGGCTGCACTACCGCCTGCAACGCCCCGCCCGCCGCGCCATCGAGCGCGACGAGCAGGCGATCGCCCGCTGGGTGGAGACCGACTGGCCACGGATCCGGGAAAAACGCCCGCAGACGTAAGGCCGTCATCGTGTTCTGGGACGAGTCCGGGGTCTCGCTGCTGCCGGTGACCCGCCGGACCTGGGCGCCGCGCGGCCACACCCCGGTCATCCGCCATCGCTTCAAGTGGAAGCGGGTGTCGCTGGCCGCCGCCCTGTGTTACGGCTCCCGCGGCGGCGGCGCGTCACTTGCCTTCTACCGTCACCCCGACGCCTACGACACCGACAGCCTGATCCAGGCGCTCGGCGAGCTGCGAGGCTTCCTGGGTGGGCAGAAGGCGACCCTGCTGTGGGACGGGCTGCCCGCCCACCGCAGCAAGGCGATGCGCGCCTGGCTGGGTCGCCAGCGGCACTGGCTGGTGGTGGAGCCGCTGCCCGGCTACGCGCCCGAGCTCAACCCGGTCGAGGCGCTGTGGTCCAACCTCAAGGGGGTGGAGCTGGCCAACCTGGCCGGCGACACCCTCGACGATGTCACCGTGGCCGCCGAGCGCGGCGTCCAGCGAGTCCGGGGCACCCACCACCTGGCCTACTCGTTCCTCCGCCACTGCGGCCTGTCTCTCTGGTGATCAGGTCGCCGGACCCAGCGAAGCTTCGTCCTACCCGTTGGCCGGGCTGTGATCGAACGCCGATCGACGGGCCTTGGCCATGGTGAGCGCATCCTCGATCGCGTGTTCAAGGGTGGACGCGGCAGCGCCAACCTCCCCGAAGTGGACCGCCAAGAACGGCAGGTCCCGTCGATGGGGAACGGGCCTGTAGCCTCCAAGAGATCTTGCGCAATCGTAAGGGTGTGGTCGGTCCGTTCCGGATGATCCGAGCATCGCTGTGTCGGTAGATCTTGTGCAGTGGTCTTGACGAAGGTGTCGATTTGGGCGGGTCCCGAGTGTTGGAGAGGTGAACCGGTCGATCACAGGGCGGCCTCGCCACGATTCCTGGAGGATGCCAATGAAGTACGCGCTGCTGGCCTACAGGGCGCCCGAGGCGACCGCCCCCGGGACGCGCGCCAAGGAGAGCCCCACCGAGGCGAACAGCCAGACCGGCGATGGCGTGTTCGACGATTGGGTTGCCTACACCCGAGCGGTGAAGAGCGCCGGGGTGCTGGTTGCGGCGGAGCAGCTCCAGGTGGTCGATACGGCCACCAGCGTGCGGCTGCGCTCCGGTGAGCGGCTGTTGACCGACGGCCCGTTCATCGAGACCAAGGAGCACCTGCTCGGCTTCTACCTTGTCGAGGTGCCGAACCTGGACGCGGCGATCGAGTGGGCCGCGCGGATGCCGGCCGTTCGCTACGGCACGGTGGAGGTCCGGCCGGTGCAGGTGGGCATGGCGTGGCAGGCCGTCTTGGACGAATGAGCGAAGCGGCCCTGGAGCGCGCCTTCCGGGAGGAATGGACCGCGGTGGTGGCGACGCTGGCGCGCCGGCTCGGCGATCTGCAGCTGGCCGAGGATGCGACGCAGGAGGCGTTTGCCGCGGCGGCGCTGGCCTGGCCGCGCGATGGCGTGCCGCCCAAGCCGGGCGCCTGGTTGACCGTCACGGCGTGGCGCAAGGCGCTCGGCCAGCTGCGGCGCGACCGGCTTGCCGCCGAGCGCGTCGCCGAGGGTGTTGTGGACCTGCAGCGGATGACCGCCACGGGCCAGGACGTGGAGGAGGATGAGGAGACCCTCGGGATGGAAGACGACCGGCTGCGGCTGATCTTTGCCTGCTGCCATCCCGCGCTGGCGCTGGAGGTGCGGGTGGCGTTGACGCTGCGCTATGTGGCCGGGCTGACCACGCGGGAGATCGCCAGCGCCTTCCTGCTGCCCGAGCCGACCATGGCCCAGCGGCTGGTGCGCGCCAAGCGCAAGATCCGCCAGGCGGGCATCAGCTTCGAGGTTCCCGGCCCGCAGGCCCTGGCGGCACGGCTGGCCGGGGTCCAGGGCGTGATCTACCTGGTGTTCAACGAGGGGTATGCGGCCACCGGCGGCGATCGGCTTGTCCGGGTCGAGCTGTGCGAGGAGGCGATCTGGTTGGGGCGGCTGCTGCAGCGGCTGTTGCCGGCCGACGCCGAGACCGCCGGCCTGCTTGCACTGATGCTGCTGCACCAGGCGCGTGCACCTGCTCGGCAGGATCCAGCGGGCCGGCCGGTGCCGCTGGCCGAGCAGGACCGCGGGCGCTGGCACCAGGAGATGATCGCGGAGGGGGTCGGGCTGCTGGACGCTGCCATGGCCCGGCGGTCGCCCGGCCCCTACCAGCTGCAGGCCGCGATCGCGGCGGTCCACGCCCAGGCACCGAGCCTGGAGGCCACCGACTGGACCCAGATCGCGATGCTGTATGGCGAGCTTGCCCGCCGGGCACCCTCGCCGGTGGTGGAGGTCAACCGCGCCGTGGCGGTGGGGATGGCCGACGGTCCTCGTGCGGGACTGGCGGTCCTGGAGCCGATCCTGGCCGCCGGAGTGCTGGCCGACTACGCCCCGTTGCACGCCGCCCACGCCGACCTGCTCGACCGCGCTGGCGAGGCGGATGCGGCGGCGGTCGCCTGGGCACGCGCCATCCAGGCCACCAAGAACCTGGCGCTTCGCGCCGAGTTGCAGCGCCGGGTGGCCGACCGGTCCGGCGACGCAGCCACGCGCGACACAGAAACCTCCGGGTAGCTGTCGATTTCGGGCTCGCTCGAGCATCGGACAGGTGAGTCGGGCGGTTGCCAGGTGCCGTACGGGTGCCGCCGCCCCGATCCCTGGAGGTGTGGACATGGCACTCACCGGGTCCGTGGCATCCCGCCAGCCACCCGCCGAGTCGCGGCACCGGCCGCGGCGTGGCTGGGCGTTGGCGCTGACGTCGGTGGCGTACTTCATGGTGGTGCTGGATGCGCTGGTGGTGATCGCCGCGCTCCCGGCCATCGGGCGTGACCTTGGGGGCGGCATGGCCACCTTGCAGTGGACGGTCAACGCCTACACCCTGACGTTTGCGGCGGGCATCATCACCGCGGCTGCCCTGGGTGATCGGCTCGGGCGACGCCGCGTCTTCGCCGCGGGTCTGGCCCTGTTCACCGCCGCATCGGCCGCCTGCGCCCTGGCACCCAGCGCCGACCTCCTGGTGGCGGCGCGGGCGATCCAGGGAGTCGGCGCCGCGATCGTCATGCCACTGAGCCTGACCATCCTGACGACGGCCTTCCCGGCCCAGCGCCGCGGCGCCATCGTGGGGATCTGGGGCGGCATCGCCGGCATCGCGGTTGCCAGCGGGCCGGTGATCGGCGGGGCCGTGACCCAGGGCCTGGACTGGCACTGGATCT
>WNFZ01008078.1_pt1 | contig 18444 bp, 16 predicted proteins | sample 5400081 | NCBI WGS metagenome assembly WNFZ01 (sample SAMN13153365, study PRJNA577476) | soil metagenome | isolation source: 80 cm soil or saprolite under grassland replicate 1 | place: USA:California | collected 2016-06-15 | reverse complement strand
ATGGGGCGGACTACGACGATCTCTATCGGCGCACGGCTGTTTATGTGGACAAGATCTTGAAAGGCGCCAAACCAGCTGATTTGCCGGTGCAGCAGGCGACGAGGTTTGAATTCATCATAAACCTGAAAGCTGCAAAACAGATCGGACTGACCATTCCAGTCCGCGTGCTTGAACGGGCGAATAGGGTGATCAAGTAATCAGTGATCAGCGGTCAGCAAGACAGAAAAAAATTCATGAATAGAAAAATCTTTTGCTTTGTACTATGCGCTTTGCTCTTTGCGCTTTGCTTTTCTGCCGACGCGCAACAGCCGAAGAAAGTCCCACGGATAGGGTATCTATCGTCGTTCGATCCAGTAAGTGACTCCAACGTTGCTGAAGCTATTCGGTTGGCTTTGCGCGAACTTGGTTACGTAGAAGGACGGAACATCGCCACCGAGTGCCGATATGCGGAGGGGAAGCGCGAACGGTTTCCCGAGCTTGCGGCTGAGCTTGTGGGTCCCAAGGCTGATATCATCGTGGTATCGGGAGGAGCCAGACAGGTCCGGGCGGCGAAGAATGCGACCAAGACGATTCCCATCGTTATGTCGGGCGTTGGGCTCGATCCTGTCGAGGCAGGCCTGGTTGAAAGCCTTGCCCGTGTCGCGGTTCTCTATGAGCCGGCCAGTCCGCCCAGTGTACTCGAGGTGAAAGAGATTCTCCCAGTCGCGGCGCGCGCGCTGCGGTTGACTCTTCAGCCTTGGGAGGTACGAGCTGCGGGAGATTTCGACAGGGTATGCGCCGCGCTGAATAAGGAGCGCCCGGATGGGCTGTACGTGTCCGTGGCCCAGCTAATGAATGCTAACCAAAAACGGATCGCGGACCTTGCGCTAAAGAGCCGGTTGCCGTCGATGTATAACAGAAGAGAATTTGTAGATGCCGGTGGGCTCATGTCCTACGGGGCGGCGGACCTCTACCGGCGCGTCGCATATTTCGTGGACAAAATTCTGAAGGGAGCTAAGCCCGCTGATTTGCCTGTGGAGCAACCGACGAAGTTTGAGATGGTTATCAATCTGAAAACGGCGAAGCAGATCGGGCTCACGATTCCGCAGAAGATGCTGGGGCGGGCGGACAAGGTGATCAGATGACGCAATACGGCGACCGTAGGATTGAATTGATTTCTCCAACGAACGAATCTTACGCCGCATCTAATTGATGCGTCGATCAGTTCAATCTCAGGCTAAAAATCTAGTTCTCCCTCTCGACGAATACCTTCCGTCGTAAATCTCACTTTTCTCTTTTACCGCCCGCGTGATACATAACGAATGGTGTGGCAATGAAGAAAGCGGGTCTCTTACCAATCCTGTTTGTAGTGCCGCTGCTTGCTGTTGCAGTCATAACCGAGGCGCAGCAGCCGAAGAAAGTGGCGCGGATAGGATTCCTAGCTGCTGTCTCCCATTCCGCTAACTCGGCCCGTTTCGAGGCTTTCCGGCAGGGTCTGCGCGAGCTTGGATACGTGGAGGACAAAAACATCGTCATTGAGTGGCGATATGCAGAGGGAAAACTCGACCGTCTCCCTGCGCTCGCGGCCGAGCTAGTGCGTCTCAAGGTCGACGTCATCGTCTCGGGTGGTTCGACAGCAACCCGTCCCGCCAAGGAAGCGACGAACACAACTCCCATTGTCATGGCGCAGGATACCGACCCTGTCGGGAGCGGCTTCGTCGCCAGCCTTGCGCGACCGGGCGGTAACATTACCGGACTGGCAACCCTTGCCCCGGAGCTAAGCGGAAAACAACTGGAGCTTATGAAGGAGATCGTTCCCAGGCTCTCGCGTGTGGCTGTCCTCGGGAGCTCAACCAGGTCGGGCAACGCACAATCAGTAAAAGAAACGGAACTCGCCGCAGGGGCGTTCGGAGTGAAGCTTCAATACCTAGACTTACGAGGTCCCAAAGATATTGAGACTGCATTCCGGGCGGCAAGCAATGGGCGTGCAGACGCAGTCCTTGTGCTGACGAGCTCCGTCGCTACTTCTCAGCGAACACAGATTACAGATCTCGCAATAAAGAATCGGCTACCGGCCGTATACGACAGGACGGAGTTTGTGGAAGACGGAGGTCTCATGACCTACAGCGTGAGCAGTACCGACTTGTTCCGGCGCGCCGCTACGTATGTGGACAAGATTTTGAAAGGCGCTAAGCCCGCTGATCTTCCGGTGGAGCAGCCGAAGAAGTTCGAGTTGATCATCAATCTGAAAGCGGCAAAACAGATCGGCCTGACGATCCCGCCGAACCTGCTGGCGAGGGCGGATCGAGTCATCAAATAAGCAGTGCTGAGGACTGAGCAATGAGGACTGAGAGTGGACAACAAAGATCGAGACGTGGCTTATCAAGATCGAAAGTCTCATCACTCAATGCTCAACACTCAGTCCTTGTTTTTGCGCTGTGCGCACTGCTCCTTGCGCGCTCTGCTCGTACGCCGAGGCGCAGTCAAAAATCCCGCACGTGGGAATTCTCTTCATAGGCGGCCGCGATCAACCGCATCTGGAAGAGTTCAAGCAAGGACTGCGCGAGCGCGGTTATAGCGAAGGCAAGAATATCGTCTTGGAATATCGATACGCCGAGGGGAAATACGATCGACTGCCGGACCTCGCAAAAGAATTCGTGCGTGAAAAAGTCGATGTGATCGTCACCACGTCATCGGTCAGCGCGCAGGCTGCGCGCAAGGCGACGCGAACGATTCCCATTGTCATGACCAGCGGCAGCCCGGTGGAGCAAGGCTTGGCTGAAAGCTTGGCCAAGCCGGGGGGAAATGTCACCGGCCTGAGCGTGCTCGCGTCCGACCTAAGCGGTAAACGGGTTGAGCTCCTTAAGGAAGGCTTTCCAAAGATCACCCGCGTAGCAACATTGTGGAGCCCGCGCTCGAGTGAAGCGGTGATCGGACTAAAGGAAACTGAAGAAGCAGCTCATGCGTTGGCGATACCCCTGCATCTGGTGAAAGTTCAGACGCGTGAGGATATTGAAAAGGCGTTTGCGGCGCTACCGAAGGCGAACGTCAACGCATTGCTGGTGGTCTTGAGTCCGCAAGTTACCCTTCATTCGAAAACAATCGTCGACCTCGCCCTGAAGCAGCGTCTCCCGGGCATGTACCCGACACGCCAATTCGCCGAGGAAGGCGGACTCATGGCTTACGGTCCGCTGATTGGAGATCTTTATCGCCGCGCTGCGACCTACGTCGATAAAATTCTCAAAGGAGCAAAACCTGAAGATCTGCCCGTCGAGCAGCCGACAAAGTTTGAATTCATCGTCAACTTGAAAACCGCTAACCAGATCGGCGTGACGATTCCGCCGAACGTACTGGCGCGGGCGGACAAGGTGATCAGGTAATCGAAGAAAACGAAGCGGCGATTCTAGGATTGAATTGAATTCTCCGTCAAGACAATCTGTCGTGACATGTAATCGACGCGTCGATCAGTCCAATCCTAACGGTGTTAGGTGTCTGCATGCTATCACTTAAACGTCTCTCTCTTCTCGCGAAGATCTTGCAAGAGGGCATCGAAGGACTTCTTGTTTAAAACCCTATCGAACTGAGAACGGTAATTATTGACCAAACTGACACCCTCGACGATAACGTCGTATACGCGCCATCCCGCCGGGCTCAAATAGAGCTTATAATCCACGCTTGAAACAAGTGCTCATCACCCGCCAACTTCGGATCGGTTAATACTTGCTGCACGCTCGCGAGATTCGTTTTCAAATACTCAAGCGCTGGCGAATCCGCACAGAGAGGCCGAGAAAAAGCCATTGCAAGCAAAAAAACAGAGAGCCACAAAACATCAACGAATCTTTTCTTCATCGTATCTTTGTTTCTTCTTGAAACTGTTAACGCAAATACTCCCGGTATCTCTATGTGACCAAGTGTCACCCACCTATTAGAGAGTCGATAGAGCAACACGGATGCCGGACCTACTGGATGCACTAATGCTCGTGGCTGGACACGCAAGTTTTAAGAAGTCGTGTGCCGAGACGGGTCTGGATGCCTCATCTCCCGACCATTAGACGACTAAGGACAGCCTAGCCCGTCCTTATTTCAAGGTCCTGGTCAAAAGCAGAAGATAGCGACAGGGGAAGAAATAGCGAGACAGGAAATTGAATTAGAAGCCATCATGGAGGCGTCAAAAAATATACCGGAAAAACGTTCCAGAAATGTTGCAGTTTCAGGTGCACTGAACCCCGTAGCTTGATTTCTCAAGACTTTATCACTCTTCAGCGGTCGATGTTACGTGCTTAGTCTCGCAAAAAGGATGATCGAGGATGATCGAAAGAACTCGTAAATTCCTAAGCAGATTTACTACGTTTCAAATAGGGCATTTACAATTAGCCTGACGCGTCGATCAGTTCAATCTCACGCTAAAAATCTGGTTTTCCCACTCGACGAATACCTGTCGCCTTCCGTCGTAAATCTCACTTTTCTCTTCTACCGTGACTCAGGTGGATACGGTCGCGACTGGGCTAGTCGATAGATTGGCGCACCCAGTTCGAAATATCACCGGGATAGAAGCCTTATCTTTAGAGCGCGCGCCGCAGCCTCATAATCTTTAAAACCCATAGCCCCGGTTGGCTCGTCCGGATTCCGAAGGACTCCTACACGCGATAGCTCCGGAACCACCTCCGCAAGCAATTCCAGCCTCTTCCCGCTCAAGTCGCTGAAGTGTGGCAAGCAACCGACGAAGTTTGAATTTGTCATCAATCTCAAGACGGCGAAAGCGCTCAACCTGACGATTCCGCGGTCGGTGTTGTTCCGGGCGAACAAGATGATCAAGTGACGGAAATAAGCAACCGATAGTGTCAAGATTGAACTGAATTCTCCGCCAGTTCAATCTTGTCCTCTGACTCATGCCTACTGACTTTTGTCGTATTCATCCGTGTGTTAGCGCGCAATTTGCTACACTGCTGTGTCGAATTGGCACGCCACTAATGTCGCTGCTCTCTGTAAAAACGTGATTTTCATAAGCCTTAGTTTGTGGCATATCCATTCCGTTAAGAACCAAACGTCTTCTCCTAATCGTGCGAAAATGCAGTAGCCTTTTCACACTGTCGATGGCGGAGTCGATAACAACCGATCAGCAAAGCAAGAGCACGGAGGACCACATGGCGCATGTTCAGGGGACGTTTACCCGTCGTCAATTTATCCAAGCGGCTGCCGTGGGCTCTCTGGCCCTAACGGGGGTCGGATCTAGCCGACTAAGTTGGGCACAAGCCGTCAAGCCGAACATCGTCTTCATCATGGCTGACGACCTCGGCTATGCGGACGTTAGCTGCTACGGCCAACGTGACTACACGACGCCAAACGTCGACCGTCTGGCAATCGAGGGAGTGAAGTTCACCCAAGGCTATGCGAATTCCGCGGTCTGCTCGCCTACGCGAACGGCACTCATCACCGGGCGCTACCAATACCGTCTTGCAGCGGGACTCGAGGAGACGATCAATTTACAGAGTCCCAAAAACGCCGGTCTGCCGCCCGGCCATCCGACCCTACCGTCGTTGCTCAAGAAAGTCGGCTACGCAACGACACTCGTCGGAAAGTGGCATCTGGGCTTTCTGCCAGATTTCAGTCCGCTCAAGAGCGGCTATGACCATTTCTTCGGCATCTGGGGTGGAGCCTCGGACTATTTCAATCACGGACCGGGCTCGCCCGCGCCGCTGTACGAAGACGAACTGCCGATAGAGCGCCACGGCTATATGACCAACTTGCTTGGCGATCGGGCCGTGCAGACGGTCGAAGCTTACGCGAGGTCGAAGGAACCATTCCTGCTGAGTCTACATTTCACGGCGCCCCACTGGCCGTGGGAAGGACCCGACGATGAGGCCGAGTCGAAACGAATAAAGGGCCGCCTCAGGCACTACGATGGCGGCACGCAGAAGACCTACATCACTAAGGTGCAAAGCTTGGATGCCAATATTGGGCGCGTCCTGCAGGCGCTCGACGTGCAGGGCTTGGCCGAGAACACGATCGTCATCTTCACCAGTGACAACAGCGGTGAGCGCTTTTCCAAGGTATGGCCGTTCAGCGGGATGAAGAGCGAACTTCTGGAAGGCGGCCTTCGCATTCCAGCCATCGTGCGCTGGCCGGGCCGAGTCGCGGCGGGATCGGTTTCCGAACAGGTCATGATCTCAATGGATTGGATGCCGACGCTGCTGGCCGCCGCCGGGACCCAAATGGAGTCGGCCTATCCGCCGGACGGCGAGAACCTTCTACCGACGCTAATCAGCCGACCGGCGCCGCATCCCCGCAAGCTCTACTGGCGCTACAAGGCCGGAACGCAGCGCGCTATTCGCGACGGCGACTGGAAGTACCTGCGGATCGCAGGCAACGAGTTCCTGTTTGATGTTGTCAAGGATCAGCGCGAGCGGGCCAATTATAAGGACCGCGAAAAGGATGTCATCGCTCGACTCAAAGCGGACTGGGACGCTTGGAATAGTACAATTCTGCCGGAACGGTCAGCGCCCGCGACCTACACTAACGCTGGCGAATTGCTGGCAGATCATTACGGTGTGACGAATCCAAAATAGAACGATGAAGGCAGGTAACGGTGGCCGAAGTAATGGCTTCGCCGCGCCTCTTGCGGAGAGCTCGCCCATCCATCACATCGCCGGCGCGCCGAACACGCTACCAACTTATTCGATATCTCCCGATCAGCGGCCGCGAAGAAGCGGCCCGCCGATCGGGAGCGTTAACCATACGATTGAATTGATTTCTCCTACAACTAAATCCTATAAGATTTGTCTGAGGCGTCGATCAGTTCAATCTCAGGCTGAATCTGGTCTTTCCACTGGACGAATACCTGTCGCCTTCCATCGTAAATCTCATTTTTCTCTGCTACCGCCCGCGTGATACATAACGAACGGTGTGTGCAGTGAAGAAACCGGGTGTCTTATCAATCCTGTTTGTATTGGTACCGCTTGCTGTTGCAGTCACAGCCGATGCGCAGCAGGCGAAGAAGGTCCCGCTGATAGGGTATCTAGCGGCGAACGATGCAGCTCGTGATTCCACCAATTTCGAGGCAATTCGGAGCGGATCGAGTCATTAAATGACAGTGAGCAGTCAGCAGAAAAAAAACCTAGAGCAAAACGCATGATCAAACAAATTCTTATCTACCTACTGGTGACTGTCTTTCTGACTACTTTTCGTTCTGCCGAGGCGCAACAGCCGACGAAGGTCCCGCGTATAGGATTTCAGCTCGATGCCCCTGCCTCGGCTATGACGGCCCGCACCGAGGCATTCCGCCAAGGTCTCCGCGAACTCGGATACATTGAGGGTAAGAACATCATCATCGAATGGCGCTCTGCAGAAGGAAAAATCGAGCGCCGCAGTGAGCTTGCCACCGAGCTCGTGCGTCTCAAAGTGGACGTCATTGTCTCTGCAGGTCCGACGGTAACCCGTGTCGTGAAGGAAGCAACTTCGACGATTCCGATCGTCATGGCGCAAGATCCCGACCCTGTCGGCAGCGGGTTCGTCGCCAGCCTGGCACGACCGGGTGGAAACATTACTGGTTTGGCAACTCTTTCCACGGAGATTAGCGGAAAACAACTGGAGCTTATGAAGGAAATCGTTCCCAAACTCTCGCGCGTGGCCATCATCGGAAATTCGACCAACCCAGGCGATGCGCAAGCGTTGAGAGAGACGGTACTCGCTGCGGGCTCCTTCGAGGTCTACCTTCGCTACCTGGATGTTCTAGATCCCAAGGAACTTGAGACTGTGGTCCGAGCCGCAGCCAAGGGGCGTGCCGACGCACTACTTGTTTTAGGGAATCCCGCCCTCAATGCTCAGCGCGCACAAGTTGTTGACCTCGCGGTAAAACATCGGCTCCCGGCGACATATACTAGGCCGGAATATATCGAATCCGGCGGTCTCATGTATTACGGCACGAGCTATACCGACTTGGCCCGACGTGCCGCTATGTATGTGGACAAGATTTTGAAGGGCGCGAAGCCCGCCGATCTTCCCGTGGAGCAGCCGAAGAAGTTCGAGTTGATTATTAATCTGAAAGCGGCCAAGCAGATCGGACTGACGATCCCGCCCAACGTGCTGGCGAGAGCGGATCGAGTCATCAAATAGTGGCGGCCCGCCGGTGTGCGACGTTCAATCGCAGGATTGAATTGAATTCTCCTACGAGCCAATCTTTTGTGAGATCATTCTGACGCGTCGTTCAGTTTACTTCCGCCGATGTCGCCGCGACTTGATTACTTCTAAGCTTTAAGGGATAAGGCGTTATCGTTAGGTTCTGTTACGCAACGAGGTTGCAGCAGCAGAGACTAATGGTAAACACCAGCAACCTTACTAAATTTAAAGAGGGTTTCTAATGAAAAGAAAAACATTATTCAATAGGATTTTAATCCTTTTTGGAGTCGTGCACCTGTTTTCTTTCCCAGGTTTTTCTGCAGAGCCCCCACAATCTGAGGAGGCCAAACAAATTGTGGCTCTGGTCAATAGCGCAGCAGCTTTAATAGAAAGTAAAGGAAAGGATGCCTTTCCTGAATTTAAGAAGAAGGACAGCAAATGGTATAATGGAAAAATCTATGTGTTCGTTGATGATCTGAACGGAACTGCCCTTGTAAATCCCCCCACACCGGAAATCGAGGGAAAAAATTTAATTGACATGAAACGGGATGGGTAGATTATTGGTGGCCTAAACCGGGGGAAGACAAGCCCTCCAAGAAGATGAGCTATATCAAGCAGGCGAAAATGCCTAATGGAGAAATGGTCATCGTAGGTGCTGGCATTTATGGCGAGTAATCATTGTTACCCATTCCATAGGAGTTTCTAGGCAAAACGAAGAGAGGCATTTGAGCCTAACAGTTAGTTGGGACCGCCATTTCGGTTTCTCGGAGTTCAACGCTGCCGGAGGCGGCCCCGGCGGCTGAGCTTCGACGTTAACCCTGTAATTGAACTGAATTCTCCATCAACGCAATCGCGTGCGATCGAATCGACTCGTCGAACATCACGGCGGAAATTTATTACACGCAAGAGGCAATCAGGAAGCGTAAAGACGGTGCACGCGAACACGCACGCGCACGCCTAACATCCGCGGCCTTCGGAGCACGGTTTTTTCATTCTGCCGGCAAACGAGAAACGACGCGGGGCGCGTGGTCGGTCAGTCTGACCCCAGATGCTAAAAGTCCCTATATACCCGGTCATAGGTTTAAACTTTGCACTTGCCTCGATAAAATCGCCGTTGTCCCTCGTTGACACTTCAATTTCGTGATTCTTATGAGTGTGCTTCATGGGGTCCTCCGCTCCGGAGCTCAATCTTAACCACTCGTGAACCCGGTATGTCAACGCACAACCGTGGGCGCTCGCTTGCAATCGAAACCCGTCGGCGCTAAACCCCGGCGTCATGCCATATACGCTCAAATTTTATCTATACCTCTTCGTTGCCGGGTGACTTGCACTAAAACATCACTCGCTTTTTTTGCCGAGCATCGAAAACATCGGGATTGACGCGTCGTTCAGTTCAATCGGCGGCACAAAAAACATTAAAGCGGTGCAAATCCTGCACAAGTACCCAAGCGCCAATTGCGTTTGACAAGCTTCGGCCACTGTGTGAGTGTGCAACAGGCGAGTCCACAGGTTTATTCCGGCTGACGCTGCTTCCGGCTGGCAACTCTAGATTGATAATATTCACGCCCGATTGGTTTCATACCGCTCGGGCTTTTGTTTTTTTGCGGGCTGGCTTCATAGGAAAAACGCAAAGCAATGGTGGTTGGGGACTTTGGATTTCTTCGAAATAATTAACCACCAGACATTTTCATCCCACAGGGCGAGCTAAAAGCTTCATGGCAATTGGAGAGAAAAGAATGAGGAAAACAATCGCTGTCTTCATGCTTACTACAATCATGTTGGCAACTGTTTCTGTAATCGAGGCGCAGCAGCCAGCGAAAATTCACCGGATAGGTCTGTTGACGGGTGCAGCTGCCCCACCGCCCTCATCCCCTTCAGCGTTCGAGCAAGGTTTGCTTAAATTGGGCTACGTGGAAGGTCAGAACATCACCATCGAGGCCCGGTATGCCAACGGGCGGATGGACCGCCTTCCCGAACTCGCGCTCGAACTCACGCGCCTCAAACTAGACGTGATTGTGACGCTGAGCTTTCCCGCAGCTCTCGCCGCTAAGCAAGCGACCTCGACCATCCCCATCGTCGTTATCGGTGCCGGCGATCCAGTGGCCACTGGACTCGTCGTTAGCTTCGCCCGGCCAGGTGGAAACATCACCGGAGTGAGCGCCCTGGAAACGGAGCTGAGCGGCAAACGTCTTGAGGTGTTGAAGGAAGCCTTTCCCAAGTTGGCCCGCGTGGCGGTCCTCTGGAATGCGGCCGATTTTGGAATGACCTTAAAATTTCGGGAGCTTGAGCAAGCGGCGCTGGCATTGCGGGTGGCAGTGCAAGCTTCGGCGGTCCGTGAACCCAAGGATTTCGATGGTGTCTTTTCGGAGATGATACGTAAGCGGCCGGATGCGCTGTTTGTCATCACCGACCCATTGACCTCGCTCAATCGGAAGCAACTTGTGGAATTGGCGACAAAGAGTCGGTTGCCGGCAATGTACGAAAATTCATCGTATGTGGATGATGGGGGGCTCATGGCCTACGGCCCGAGCCAGGCGGAGAACCTGCAGCGAGCCCTCCACCACGTCGACAAGATTCTGAAAGGCGCCAAGCCCGCTGAGCTACCGATCGAGCAGCCGACGAAGTTCGAGTTCATCGTCAACCTCAAGACGGCGAAGCAGCTTGGCCTGACGATCCCGCCGAACGTGCTGGCGCGGGCGGACAAGGTGATCAAGTGACGCCAGGATTGAACTGTATTCTCCTTCTACTCAATACGCGCGCTTCGAACGATTGATCAAAAACGGTTCGATTTTGGTTTGGATCGTTTATAGCCCCGTCCAGCCACTATGCACTTTTCCGCCTTTGCAAGTTTTTGAATTGCCGCATACTTAGCACTTGCAAGTTTTTCAGAGCCGAGGATTGCGCGGGTTCAAATCCCGGCCCCGCAACCAAAAACCAAGGGGTCTAAACGGCCCCTTTCCTTTTCTTCGCTCTTCATAGAACACTTCTCAGGCTCTTCTTTGGTGAAAGCACGCGCTTTGGAGTTCGCGACAATATTGAGTAACCCGACACAAGTGCTAGATTATCGTCCTAGAAACTTGAGTTCGGAACACGGGTTGACAAGATGATGTCCAATACAGTTAAGCGCCACGCGAAATGATTCGACGAATCTCTTCACTATTAGCTGTTCTGTTGTGCTGCGGCAGCGCGGCCCTCGCTTCGAATCATTACACGGACAGACAATTGGAGGCGTTGGCAGCCAGAGTAGGAAAGACGTTCTGGATTAGCGGGGCAAACGAAAAAGGTCCGTCATTTTTAACCGCGCCGAGCCCCGGAGCCACGACCTTTCGGCCCGAGGAAAACGACTCCTTCGAGATCACCGAACTGACGGGACAAAAGATCAAAGATCCTTATTACAAGGTCAGATTTGAATCGGGAAAAGTGGGATATATTCGACCGGAATCGTTTCATGAAGAATTCAACGTCACGATTTTATCCCATGATCCCCATGCTGACGAGAAGAAAAAGGCGGGGGATCAAGCGATCGAGGAGAAAAAAAGACTCGAGTGGATAAAATCGCAACCCTGGTCTCCCGCCGTTAAAGCGGCCGCGATCAAAAAGCAGCCGACGCCGGGACTGAACGGTGCCGAGGTGAAGCGAGTCTTGGGTGCACCGACCCGCGTCAGTAAGATCCGCGGCACGACAAAAGTCGCCCATGAGGAGCGTTGGTTTTATGCAGACGGCTCTGTGCTGACTTTTCATAATGGGCTGTTGAGCAGTGTCGAAAAACGAGAGAACAAGTAAGTTTCTCCGGCCCATTCCCAACAACCCTAATTTGTTCGACACACAATACCGGCAAGTCAAAGCTTTAACTTTTGCAGCTTTTCATTTCGTCGACGTTGCGACTTCGAGAGCCGGTTCGGATTGCCGCTTTTGGATCGACGGAGTTCCATAAAGTCAACTTCTTCATCGGCAGCATACGTCCCATCGAGGGTTCGCAGTATTTGGTTGAATTCATCTGCAGAAATCGCCACGGCGCCGAATCGTTCGACCGCAGTACGGATTTCTCGATCCGATGTCACAACCACACAGCCGTTACCTTTTTCACGCGCGACGCGCACGATCACTGCGTCGGCCTTCTCCCCCAGTCGCGAATAGATAACCGAAACCCCGTCCTTCATTTCTACGACTTGACTGGCTGAACCCGAGCGCCAACCGTCGAATGCGACAACCACATTAAATTGCTTGATCTTCTGATACCGCGAAAGCTGTTGAACCAGCCAGTTACGTTTGTGTTCGAGCGCTCCTTGCAGCCCCTGGTCACTACCGATCAAATTATATCCATCGATGATCAAATCCACAGCAATTATTGATTCGGCAATTTTCGCCCATTAGAATGCGGTTTTCTGAAGCAGTTGTCAAAAATCAAAAAAACAGGTACAACCGTTCCGATTTTCTGAGGGAGGACTTGGGGATTGCCACTAACCATCAAAAAAGCCCGCAGAATTAACGAGTTGCCGCCATATTTGTTTGCCGAAATAGACCGTAGGAAACGCGAGGCTTTGGCTCACGGCGTCGATTTAATCGACCTTGGTATCGGTGATCCGGACATTCCGACACCAAGTACGGTAGTCGAAAAACTCCTGGAAGGCGCTAGCAAGCCCGTCAACCATCGTTATCCGAGCAGTTCTGGCATGACGGAATTTCGCGAAGCCGTAGCCAGTTGGTACCTCAAACGCTTCAATGTCAAGCTCGATTCTGCCAGAGAAATCGTCTCCCTTATCGGCTCCAAGGAAGGGATCGGCAATATGGCGGTTGCCTTCGTGGATCCCGGCGACGTCGTATTGGTCGCTAGTCCTTGCTACCCCGTCTATCATATCGGTACAGCCTTCAACGGCGGTAAGAACTACTTTCTGCCGTTGAGAAAAGACAATCAGTTCTTGCCCGATCTCGATGCGATTCCCGTGGAGGTTGCCAAGCAGGCCAAGCTTCTTTGGATCAATTATCCGAACAATCCGACGGCTGCGGTGGCGAACAAAGATTTTTTCAACCGGGTTGTCGACTTCGCCAACAGATATAATGTCATCGTCTGCCATGACGCGGCGTATACGGAGATGGGATACGACGATTACCGACCGATGAGTTTCCTGGAAGCCGAAGGCGCGCGTGAAGTGGGGATCGAATTTCACTCACTTTCAAAAACATTTAACATGACCGGTTGGAGAATCGGCATGGCCGTAGGCAACCAGGAACTGGTCGGCGGTCTAGCGCAAGCCAAGTCCAACTTAGATTCTGGGATATTCCAAGCGATCCAAGAAGCCGGCATCGAAGCACTGAAACTCGGCGACCAAATCGTCGAGCCGTCGCGCAAGATTTACCAGGAGCGGCGCGATATCTTGGTGGACGGATTGCGCGCGGTCGGACTTGAGTGCGAGAAACCGCGCGCGACTTTTTACGTCTGGGTCGCCTGTCCCAAGGGACATTCCTCCACGGGCTTTACGGCGAAGCTGCTCGACGAAGCGGGAGTCGTGACCACCCCCGGCAATGGTTTCGGCGACGCTGGTGAGGGTTACGTTCGCTTTACCGTTTGCGTTGACAAAGAACGACTGCGGGAGGTTGCGGAAAGGATTCGACGGGTGAAACTCTGAGTTTCTTTCCGCAAAGCGGCGGCATGGCAAACGCGATAGCCCATCAGGTTTACGTCGGGATTGGCTCCAACGTGGGCAACAAGAAAGAAAATTTCTTGGAGGCCGTCGGGCGCCTGGCCAAGCTCCCTGATACCAAGGTAATCAAGGAATCGTCGCTTTACGAAAGCGAGCCTTTGGGCGACTCTAAAGACTGGTACGTTAATGGCGCGATCGAGATCGAGACCAAATTCAAACCTGACATGCTGCTCAAAAAATTCAAAAACATCGAACGCGCCATGGGCCGCAAGAAAGTAAAAAAACGCTGGGGCGCGCGCATCATCGATCTGGATATTCTGCTTTATGACTCGGCAGTGATCAAGAAAAAAAACCTGAGGATTCCTCACCCCGAAATGCCCAGCCGCAAATTTGTGCTCCTTCCTTTAAGCGAGATCGCGCCGCAGGTGATTCATCCCGAGCTGGGTATGACGATTTCCGAATTGCTGATCAACGTCAAGGACAGCAAAAAAATTCACCTCTATCACGTATAAGCCTTGGATCAGCGATTACGCTGAAACGAAATGTCACTGCTCCGCCTTTTCCTGTTTCTGCTGCTTTGCTACCTCGTTTTTACCGCGCTCAAGGCCATCGCCGCCGGCTGGAAAACCAAGCCCCCTGGCCGGCGCCGTGACGATCGGGACGGAGAAGAGATGGTGTTCGATCCTCAATGTCAGAGCTACGTTGCCAAGTCAGACGCGATATTGAAATCCGGGCAATATTTTTGCAGTCAGGAATGCGCGCGGCTTTATTTAGCTCGCTAGAGCTTGCAGAATTTTTTCCTGTACGGCGTCGAAGCCGCCGTTGGACATCACCAGCACGACATCGCCGGGTCGGGCATCCTGCGCTATATAGGCGGCGATATCTACGGCGCTTTCGATCGTCCGAGCGCGATCATCCGCGGTGCGATGGTTAAGCTCTCGCACGAGGTTTGTAACCGATAGCCGTTCGCTTTCCGGTACTTTTTCAGGCTGGTACACGCCGGCTACGACAATTCGATCGGCCAAAGCCAAGGCGGCAGCGAACTCTTTCTCAAAAATATTGCGCTTACTGGTATTGCTGCGCGGCTCGAATACCGCCCAGAGTCGGCGGCCGCTATAAGCGGCTTTGACCGCTTCGATGGTCTCGCTCACCGCCGTCGGATGATGGGCGAAGTCATCGATGACTAACACGCCGCGCCGTTCGCCGCGAATTTCTTGGCGCCGCTTGACTCCCCTGAAAGTGCGGAAGCCATCGAGCAATTTTTCACGCTCGATACCCATCATTCGCCCCATCGCATAGACCGCCAGCGCATTCATGACGTTGTGCCGACCGATGATGGCAGCTTCGATGCGACCCTCGGCTTTGCCTCGGTAACAGGGCGCAAAAAAAGTTCGGCCTTCGTGAAACTGCGGATTGTCCGCCGTCCAGTCAACATCGCCGCCGGACCCGTAAGTGCTGCGTTGGCAACGCGCCGTGGCGGCGATTTCCGTTGCTACGGGGTAATCGCCGCAAACGACCAGAAGACCGTCCCCCGGGATAATGTCCATGAGGCGCGCGAAAGCAGCCTTAACGTGATCGAGGTCCTGGTAAATGTCGGCGTGATCGAATTCCACGCTGGTGAGAATCACGTTGCGTGGCCGATAGTGAAGAAACTTCGGTCCCTTGTCGAAGAAAGCCGTGTCGTACTCGTCGCCTTCGAGCACGACATGATCGCCGCTGCCGACCTGCCAGCCATTGCCGAAATTGAGCGGCACACCGCCGACGAAAAAACCGGGATCGAGCCCGGCGCAGTTGAATACCCAGGCAGCCAAGGCGGTCGTCGTCGTCTTTCCGTGGGTGCCAGTAATTACCACCGAAGTGCGCGCGCCGATCAGAAATCGACCTAGCGCCTGCGGAAAAGAAATGTACGGGATATCTTGGCTGAGCACGGCTTGCGCCTCGGGATTGTTGCGAGACACGGCATTGCCGACGACCACGAGATCGGGACGGGGCGAAAGATGCTCCGCGCGAAAACCCGAAAGTATCTCGATCCCAATTTCAGCGAGATAGTTACTCATGGGCGGATAAATATTTTGATCCGAGCCTGTCACCCGATATCCTCGTGACTGCAGAAGACCAGCCAGGGACGCCATGCCGACACCACACACTGCGATGAGGTGAATATGACTCCCCGCTGGCGGAAGATCGTTCATGGGAAGAGAACTTTCATAATCTGATCGTGAATGCGTGGCCGAAAGTCCCTGATTTTCTCATTTTTCCGCGATGGATGCACACGATTTGTTAGCAGTATGACGTAACAGTCTTTCTCAAGATCCCACCAGATCGAGCAACCCGTGAAGCCAAGATGGCCCACGGACCGCGATGAAAAGAGACTGCCGCTAGCCGAGCTATCAGGCGACGGCGTATCCCAACCGAGAGCAAAGTTAGAATGAGCCGCCGATTCGTCCTTGGTGAGAAACTCCCGCACCAGCGATTGCGGCAAAAAACCATCCTTCCCATGGAGACATTGATTCATGCGAACCAGCAAAGCGTGCAAATCACGCGCTGACGAGAATAGCCCGGCGTGGCCCGCGACTCCGCCCATCGCGTAGGCATTGTCATCATGCACTTCGCCGCAAAGAATTTTTTTTCGCCAGGGACAATTTTCCGTCGGCGCGATCATGTCTTCGACCGGCTGCAGACGACGCGTTCGGAGCTGCGAAAGATCGATGAAACCGGTAGACCGGAGTCCCAAGGGTTTGAAGATTCTATCCTGACAGAAGCGGTCGAAGGTGTTGCCCGCAAGGATTTCTACGGCCTCGCCTAGGATCATAAAACCGAGATCACTGTAGAGGCACTGGGATCCGGGCGGCGTCAATGGCTTCTCGCGGTGAATTTGTTCGAAAACGAAATTCTTCGCCGCCCGGCTTGTGACAAAATTAATCCGTCCCGATTTTTCGCTCCTGATGATTTCTTCAAAGAACGCTTTCCAAGCGGGCAATCCCGAGGAATGACTGAGGAGATGACGAATGGTGGTGAGACTCTTACCGAAAACCCCGTACATGGGAATAATTCGGGTAATTTGGTCGTCTAGACGCAATTTCTTCTCGCGAATCAGCAGCATGATGGCGACTGCTGTAGCGAGTGGTTTGGTCAGCGACGCCAAATCGAAGATCGTCGCCGTCTGCATCGCCGTTTTCTGTGGCAACAACGAGCGAAAGCCAAATGCCCGCTCATAAAGCACGGATTTATCCTTACTCACCAACACGACGGCGCCGGGAAACACTCCCTCCGTAATAGCTTGTTGAAAGGCGTTTTCGACCGGCTGAAAATCCATGCTTCTTGGATCAATGAAATTTCGACGTTGGAACGGCTCATCGCCGCCCTTCTGCTTGCCGTTGCCACACGAGTTAATGAAAACGCGGGCAGATGAGCGCGCCAACGCGAGCAGCGCCACTTGGGCTAAATTACCGGGGATTCGAGCAATTGCAATGTCGCTGCGTTGCCATCCAATACCATTTTCGCGCCAAACGGGAGTGTTAGATTTTCGTCGCCGTGACCAGCCCTCATTCCCATCACCACCGGGTAGGGGGCATCATAAAAGAGATCGACGATTACTTGCTCGACATCCCTGGGACCTTCGCCATCGCAGTTGGTAAAATCGCCAAACACAACACCGGTCACATGATCCAACTTGCCTGCCATTTTGAGATGGGTCAACATCCGTTCGATGCGGTATGGTTTCTCGCCAACATCCTCCAAGAATAAAATTTTTCCTCGGGTGTCGATCTCGTACGGCGTTCCGAGAGTGGTCACCAAAATGGACAGACAACCGCCCATCAGCTCAGACTCGGCCTGGCCCGGCCGTATGGTTGCCCCAAGGTCGAGCTGCCAATTGCGGATTTCTCCACTCAACACGGGCCAAAGATGGGCTCTAGTTTGCTCGCTCAAACCGCGAGCAAAATCCATCGCTACCATCGGCGCGTGAAAAGTCACCATGGCGCAGCATTGGCGCAGCCAATTGAGCAGTACCGTGACGTCGCTGTAGCCGACGAAGATCTTCGGGTAGCCTTTTAGCTCCGAACCTAGGTACGGCAGTATTTGCATCGAACCGAAGCCGCCGCGGGCGCAGAAGATCGCGTCAATGTCACTACGGCGAAAGAAATCTACCAATTCTTTGGCGCGCTCCTTTGACTCACCGGCCAGATAGCCTTTGCCGTCAAAGATCCGCTTACTAAGCTCCACCTCAAAGCCTTCGGCTCGAATCGCCGCGATGCCTGCTTCGAGCGACTTTGGCTCGACGATCCCGGCCGTCGCCAGCACGCCGATTCGTCCGCCCCGCTTCAAGCGCCCCGGCTTATGCACAGTTGAGCGACTCTTCAACATGTTTGTGGTTGCATTCAAGGAGCACGCCTCTTCGCTCCTGTGGACAAATCCCGATCGACCTTCGCGGGCTTGCGACGGGAGCTGTTATATTGGCAAAAAAGCCTTGTTTGTACAAGAATTTCGGGCGACTCATTCGAGTAGAGCCATCGCCGCATTAGCCGAATGGATAATTGACTTCAGGCATCAGGCCGGATAGATAACAAGGAGAGCCCACAATTATTACCGGCCAGTGCACCGGATCGCAGCTAGTTATCCACAGGGTTTTCAACAGCCGATGAAGGTTAAACCGGAGCAACTCGAGCGTATTGCTACGCTGCTTATTGCGGGCTACCGAAACAAAGAG
>WNFZ01002815.1_pt1 | contig 18446 bp, 15 predicted proteins | sample 5400081 | NCBI WGS metagenome assembly WNFZ01 (sample SAMN13153365, study PRJNA577476) | soil metagenome | isolation source: 80 cm soil or saprolite under grassland replicate 1 | place: USA:California | collected 2016-06-15 | reverse complement strand
CTCCGACAAGCAGATGAAGGCCCTGGAACAACGCTCGATCAGGCGACACGCCTTCCACGGGGAATGGAACTACACCCTGCTGCCCGCTCGCCAGCCGACACACCCGACATCACAGAAGTAAATTTTCGGAGAGCCCTAACCCGGGCACCCCGAGCAGTCCGAGTACCCCCAGCAGCCCCAGCACCACCCCCAGCAGCCCGAGCGCCCCGAGCAGCCCGGGTAAGCCGGGCCGGCCGGCACGTTCCGCCGGGCCGGCCGCGACGGTCGCTGCGTACGTCGCGGCGATCAACCACCGCGACTACGCAAGGGCCTGGCGGCTCGGCGGGCGGAACAGTTCTCCGTCCTATAAGGACTTCGTGCGAGGATTCGGCACCACCGCGAAGGACACGCTGACCATCCTGTCGGTCAGCGGCCACGTCGTGACCGCCCGGCTGACTGCGGAGCAGACCGACGGCAGCGTGCAGACCTACGAGGGCACGTACACCGTCCACAACGGCGCTATCACCACATCGGATATCGGCCGGATCAGCTGACTTCGGCGTGTCCCGCGCGGGCGCCCGCCGGGCCCGGACCGGCCTGGCGCGGAACGTGCCGCCGCGCTCAAGGAACTGCTCGCCGACCTGCTCGGCCATACCGGCCCGGGCGGCACGCTGGGCGACGGCTGACCGGGCCACGGGAACATCGCAACCCCGGGCGCAAAGTTGACATGCAGCCTTTTGGCTGCCTATAGTAGACAGGCAGCCAAAAGGCTGCATGTTCGGGAAGGCACGCATGGACGAGGTGTTCAAGGCACTGGCCGATGCCAGCCGCCGCCGGCTGCTGGACAGCCTGAACGCCCGGAACGGGCAGAGCCTGCGGGAGCTGTGCGCCGGGCTGGACATGGCCAGGCAGTCGGTCAGCAAGCACCTGGCCGTGCTGGAGGCGGCCAGCCTGGTGACCACCATGCGGCGCGGCCGGGAGAAGCTGCACTACCTCAACGCCGCGCCGGTCAACGCCATCGCCGAACGCTGGATCAGCCAGTACGACCGCGAGCGGGCACGCGCGCTCGCGGACCTGAAGGCAGCATTGGAGGAAGCACCGATGGGCAGCACCGAGTTCGTCTACACGACCTACATCAGCACCACACCGGAACGGCTCTGGCAGGCCCTGACCGATCCGGCCTTCACCCGCCGCTACTGGGGCGCCACCATCGATTCGGACTGGGCAGCCGGGTCGCCGATGACCTGGGAGCAGAATGGCGTGCGGATCACCGACCCCGCCCAGGTCGTCCTCGAATCCGAGCCCTACCGCCGGCTGGCCTACTCCTGGCACACGTTCACGCCGGAGTTCGCTGAAGCCTTCGGGTTCAGCGAAGAGTTCCTCACCAAGGTGGCCAGCGAGCGCCGGTCGAAGGTGACCTTCAACATCGAGCCGGCCGGGCAGGCGGTCAAGCTGACCGTCGTCCATGACGGGTTCGAGCCGGGGAGCACCGTGCTGGAGAGCATCAGCGGCGGCTGGCCTGCCATCTTGTCCAGCCTCAAGACGCTGCTCGAAACCGGCGAGACCCTGCCCGGCAGCCCGGACAAGGCGCAGCAGGACGAGAAGGTCCCGCAGCCGTAATGTCCGTGTCGCCCGCAGCGTTCGCGACACGATGTGCCGGGTGAATGCCCGGCGGGAAGGTGCGTGGCTATGTCCCCGAACGATCTCCGGCTCACACAGGTCCCGCCCGCGAAGGCCGACATCCTCATCCGCAGGCCGCCCGGTCCGGTATTCCAGGCCCTGACGGATCCCGCCATCACCACCAGGTTCTGGTTCACCGGAAGCAGCGGCACGATGACGCCCGGCGCGGAGCTTCGATGGGACTGGGAGATGCACGGCCTCTCCACCAGGGTTTTTGTCAAGGAGGTCGACGACAACCGCCGGATCCTCTTCGAGTGGGGCGACGACAATCCCACGTCGGTCGAGCTGACCTTCACCCCCCGCGGGGATGACGCCACGTTCGTCCAGGTCACGGAGACCGGACTCAGCGGCAGCGGGGACGAGATCGTCGCCCGCGCCATGGGCTCCACGGCGGGCTTCACCAAGGTCCTATGCGCGCTGAAGGCGCTGCTCGAGCACGACGTCGTGCTGACCGTCGTCCTGGATCATGACCCCGAGGGCCCCGGGCGCTGAGGCTGCCCGGCCTCGCCCTGGCCATCTGCCGTGCGCGGAAGTGCCAGGCCTTACCCGTGGCCGCCGGCCTCCGCCAGCCGCCGGGCGAGGTAGCGGCGCTCGGCGTCGTTGACCGCAAGGCCGGGAGCCTCCTGGTAGCTGACGGCCGCGAGCGGTGCTCGCCGGGCCGCCCGGCCGGGCCGCCTCGGTCCGTCACCGCCACGACGAACCGGAGATCCGCCGATGGACATACCTTGGAAATTTCATGATGCTTCCCTCCGGCCCGGCCGTCTCCCGCGGGGGCCGATACCGTGATCTTGGAAGGCTGGCATGTCCGGACGTATCCGGAGGTCCAGGATCACCGAGCAGGATGAGCGATGGCCAGGCGCGTGTGCCGTCCTGGGCATGAATCCGTCCCCTGGTCAGCGAGCAGATTTGACCGGCCAAACTTGGCCGCTGATCCAGGCCAGCCGGAATGAGCAGCCTTGCCAGAACGCCGTGATGGCGGGCAGGTCATGCAAGCGGCTTTCGGCGGGCATCAGCCACAGCCTTGACGGGACGCACGGGTAGCCGGAATATGGCCGTCTAAAGATCCACCGGGCAGGAGCAGGCGATGGAATCCAGAGCCGTCCGCGCCTCGCTGCGCGGTGCCGGCCCGGCCCAGCCAGGCTGTCGCGTACCGGCAGGTGGCGTCCGACCTGCGAACGTGCTGGCGAGCCTCGACATCGCCGGCCTGCTGCACGTCGACAACGACACCGTCATGACGATGTCGTTCCAGCCGCTGGAACTCGCGGTCAACCGCTTCCATCCCGATCTCTACTCCTACCGGATCCAGCTGCGCGGGCGCGTGGCACCATCCGCCCAGGACCGGGGCGTACGGTGACCAGCGGCCCCGGGACGGCGCCAGTCCGGCAGATGACCGCGTCCCAGCGCAGCGCGGCCGCCATCGCCGGAGCGCTGTCCGCGGCCGGCACGCGGCTGCTCTTCGGCATGCCAGGCGGCGGGCCGAACCTGGACGTGATCGGTGCGGCCGCGGCCAGCGGCATGCCGTTCATCCTCACCCACGGTGAGTCGGCCGCCACGATGATGGCCGCGACGTACGCGGATCTCACCGGGGCCCCGGGCGCCGCCGTGGTCACGCGTGGTCCCGGGCTGGCCAGCGCGGTCAACGGCATAGCCCACGCCGCGCTCGACCGGCTTCCGCTCGTGATCATCGCGGACACCGTCCCGGCGCAGGACCGCGACCGGATCAGCCACCAGCTGCTGGACCAGGTCGCGCTCGGCCATTGCGTGGCCAAGGCCGTCGTCACCGTCGGTGCCGCCCAGGCCAGCCAGGCCGCCGGCCAGGCCGTCCGAATCGCGCTCACCTACCCGGCCGGGCCTGTCGTCGTCAACGTCGACGCCGGGGCTCGCAGCCTTCTCCCTCAGGACGCTGACCTGGGCCCCTCCGTCCGCAGCCACGATCTCGCGCCGCTCGCCGCGGCACTGCAGGAGGCCAGGCGGCTCGTTATAATTCTGGGTTCCCTGGCTCTTCCGCACACCGACCGCGTGCGGGCGGCCCTCGTCGGCAGCGGCATCCCGGTCCTGCACACCTACCGGGCGCGCGGCATGGTGCCGGATTCCGCCGCCGAGGCCGCCGGGCTGTTCACCGGCGGCACGATGGAGTCGCCGCTGCTGAGCGGTGCCGACCTCATCGTCGGGCTCGGCGTCGACCCGGTCGAGCTGATCCCGGCGACCTGGGCCTACGCCGCCCCCGCCATCCTGGTCACCGACATCCCGGCCGGGTCCGCCGGGTATTTCACCGGCGGCACCGAGCTGGCCGCCTCGCTGCCCGCCGCCATCGAGGTGCTGGCCAGGCACCGCGCGCGGCACAGCTGGCCCCCCGAAGCGGGCAGGGCGGCGAAGACGGACGTGACCCGGCGGCTGTGCCGGGCAGCGGCCGCCGTGCCGAGATCGCTGGCACCGCAGGACGTCGTCACGACCGTCCGCGCGCACGCCCCGGCAGGAACGATCGCCACCGTGGATGCCGGCGCCCACATGCTCGTGGCCATGCCCCTGTGGCCAGTCGACGAGCCGCGCCGGCTGGTCATCTCCAGCGGGCTGGCGACCATGGGGTTCGCGCTGCCCGCTGCGATCGCCGCGGCCCTGTGCACCCCGGGCGAGCCAGTCATCGCCTTCACCGGTGATGGCGGGCTGGGAATGACGCTGATGGAGATCGAGACTGCCGTCAGGCACCGCCTGCGAGTCATCGTGGTCGTGTTCAACGACGCCGCACTGAGCCTGATCAAGATCAAGCAAAGCCCGGCAGGCCACGGCGGAGCCGCGGCGGTCCGCTACGGCCGGGCATCCTTCGCCGCCATCGCCACCGCGATGGGCGCGGCCGCCGCCTCCGTCACCGACGTCCCCGGGCTGGCCGCCGCGCTGGCCGGAGCGCTGGAACGCGAGGGGCCCACGCTGATCGACGTGCGCGTGGACCCGGCCGGATACCCGGCCGTCATGGACCTGACGCGCGGTGCCGCTGGCAGGCGTCCGGCACCGGGATGAACGAGACCTGCCCGCGAGCCAGGCGCTGCGGGCACAACAGGAACGAGCACAGGAACAGGAGAGTGCGCGGTGAGCATCACGGTAGCGAAGTTCAAGGACGTCGCCGATGGCACCCAGCCAGGCCAGTTCACGATCGGCGAGCGGGAGGGGATCGCGAGCCTGGCCGATCTCGACCCGGTCTACCGGCGGCTGCTTGACGACCCGGTCACCGCCGTCATCGCGGTCACCGGCGCGGACGGCCTGCCGAACCTCACGCCGGTGTGGTTCGACTATGAAGGCAATACGGTGCTGCTGAACCTGGCGACCCACCGCAAGAAGGTGCCCTGGCTCCGCAGGGCGCCGCACGCCACGTTCCTGCTGATGAATCCGGAGAACGCCTACCACTGGCTCAGCATCAAGACCGCGGTGTCCCGCGAGATCTCCGAGGACGACCCGGTCGAGGGCGCGCGCGTGACCGAGCAGCTGGACCGGATCTGGGTGAAGTACACCGGCAACGAGCCGCCCTACGCCCTGCGTGATCCGTCGTTCGACGAGCGTCGCGTGCTGTTCGAGCTGGATGTCGTGAAGGTCGCGACGTTCGGCCGCCCCTGAGAGTCCCTGCCGAATCACCCGGGAAGGATCACAGCCTGGTGTCCGGGATGCCCAGCGTTGTCGTCATGGGCGGGTCGCTCGGCGGCCTGACCGCGGCGCTGGTGCTCAGGGACGCCGGCTGTGACGTCCGCGTGTTCGAGCGGTCCTCGTCCGCCTTGCGGGCACGCGGCGCCGGCATCGCCGTCCTCGATACCACGCTGCGCTACCTGACCGAGCGTGGCGGCCACCGCCCCGAGGATGTCTGCTCCGCCACCGACTGGATCCGGTTCGTGCGCGCCGACGGCAGCATTCAGCACGAGCAGCGGCATCGCTACCGGTTCTCCTCCTGGAACACGATGTACCGCTCCCTGCTCGGCTTGTTCGATCGTGGTCGGTACCTGCTCGGCCGTGAGGTGGTGAGCTTCGACTCGGCTGACGACATGGTCAGCGTGACGCTCGCCGACGGCTCCCGCGTGCAGGCGGACCTGCTGGTCTGCGCGGACGGGATCAGCTCGATGGCCAGGGCGCGGCTGATGCCGGATGTCGAGCCGTCGTACTCCGGGTATGTGGCGTGGCGCGGCACGCTGCCCGAGAGCAGCCTGTCGCCGCCCGCCCGCCAGGCTCTCGGCGACGCGCTGACCTATCAGGTGCTCGACCGCAGCCACATCCTCGTCTATCCGATCCCCGGCCCCGACGGGTCCTGCGCCGACGGCGAGCGCTTGATCAACATCGTCTGGTACGTCAACGTCGCGGCCGGCCGCGAGCTGGACCGGCTCATGACCGGCCGGGACGGGCTCCGGCGGGCGGTGTCGCTGCCGCCAGGCGCGGCGCGCGACGATGCCGTTGATCAGATGCGGGACGCCGCAGCGGTGTCGCTGGCGGGGCCGATCGCCGAGGCGGTGACGACGATCCCGGAGCCCTTTGTCCAGGCAATCTATGACATCGAGGTCCCGCGCATGGTGCACGACCGCGTCTGCCTCATCGGCGATGCGGCGTTCGCCGTGCGGCCGCACGCGGCCGCCGGGACGGCCAAGGCCGCGGATGATGGCTGGGCCCTCGCCGACGAGCTGGCAGCCACCGGGGGGCAGGTGCCCGTCGCGCTGGCCGCGTGGGAACGCCGCCAGCTGCAGGTCGGCCGGCGGCTGCTGGCCCGCACCCGCGAGATCGGAGACAGCTCGCAATTCTCGGGCACCTTCCGCCCGGGTGACCCGCGCCTCATCTTCGGCCTGCACGAACCCGGTCACTGACCCGCAGCAGTCACAGCGAAGGAGACGACATGGCCACCACCGTGCTCAGCGAGGATTCGTTCAACCTCTCCGACTACCGGGACGAACTGGAGGCGGCACCGGGCAACCTCAGCGTCGGCACCCGGCTATGGTTCGAGAACGACCGCATCCGCGTGTGGGAGGTCCGGCTGCAGCCGGGCGAGCGCGGCCCTTTCCACGCGCACACGCACCGGTACTTCTGGACGGTCGTGGACGGCGGCATCGGCCGCCAGCGCGCCGCCGACGGCACAATGATCACCCGCGAGTACCACGTCGGTGATACCAGCTATTCGGAGCACACGCCGGACGAGCCGATGATCCACGACTTCGAGAACGCCGGCCAGGCGCCGATCCGGTTCGTGACCGTCGAGCTGCTCGACTGAGAGAGCCGCCCGGAATGGCGGGCCGAAGGGAGGATCAGATGTCAGCAGGTGATCAGGGCGGTTCAACCGGGCCGCTGAGCCGCGAGCAGGTCCTCGACGAGCTGGAGTTCCTGGCCACCGTCGAGCACGCCCTCGTCGTCGAGTGCCTGTCGGTGCACTGCGCGCTCGGGCACGACCTGACGGCCGCCCAAGGGGGTGCGGCCACCCAGCAGGGCAGCGATGCGGCCGCCGTGGCCGCCAGCCTCGCGCAGGGCCAGATGTTCCACCTGAAAGGGATTAATACCGCACTTCTCAACGCGGAACGGTCCGCGCAGCTGGAGCGGCGGGCCGCCAGCATTTCCAGTGCCACGGTTGCCGAGATCCCGCTCGATCCGCCCAGCCTGGCGCAGCTCCAGCAGCTGCTTACCCGCGAGGAAGGCATCGCCCGTGCCGTCGACGAGCGGTACGCGCGGCTGGTCCCGGCGGTCACAACCGACCCGGCGTTCGATGGTGCCCTGCTGGACCAGCTGCGGTCGGTCATCGTCGACGATGGCCAGTCACACACGGCTGGATTCGCCGGCTTCCGGCAGTCCCTGGGCGATCTGGCGCCAGCCGACGTCTTGCGCGCGACCCGCCGGGACGCGGTCGACGATTTCGAGCAGCGCCTCCTGGACGCCAGCGACCGGGCCTACCGCCTGACCGTGGAGATCCTGGGACATCAGTTCACGCCACAGGACGACGACGTTGTGCCGTTCCGGCCGATGGCCATCGAGGCCATGACTGGCCTGGATGACATCACCTTCGTGCTGGTGCAGCGCGGCCTGCTGCCCCCCGTTCACGCTCACCTGAGCGCCTGCCCCAGGACGCGCCGGGCAGCTCCCGGTCCTGTCATCACCCGTTCAGCGATGCGGCCAGTATCTGACGGGCGTGCTCGTCCCCGGCATCTGCGCGCCGCCGCAGTTCGTCGACATGGCCGCGCCTGGCCAGCCAGTGTGCGCGGAGCTCAGCCCGTGGGGCAAGAACCCGCCGATCCGTCTCAACGCCGGGCCCTTGCTCATCACCGGCGACGGCACCAGTATCGTCGCCCCGACCGTCCACATCCACCGCGCGACTTTCACCTTTGATGTCACGATCACCGAGTTCTCCGTGCGCACCGGCAAGCCCGTACAGGTCCTGTCCCGGCAGCGACTCGGGGTCGAACCAGACGGCCCGGGCGTGCTGTGGGTGAACGACTCCGGCACCGCGATGATCGCCGCCCTCGACCGCCCACTGCCAGGGTCGAACTCCAAGAAAGTGCGGCCGGTGATCGGCGTCCAGACTCCGACCACGTTCACCCCGCTGCCCGCGGGCGTCCAGCACTACTTCCTCACCGAGCAGCCCACCTGGTAGTGCCGGAAGATCTCGGTTTTGTGAGGGTATCCGGCGCTGCGCGCACGTTATGGGCGGCCTGCGCCTTCTTACAAGTGATTGGTCCGGAACCTGGGTGACGGCCTGCAAGCGACTCACGGTTGCCCCTGCCCGCAATTGGTGCTGCAGGTAAGGAGAGCTGCCGCCGCTCTCAGTGAACGGGTGGGACGACCTTGCCTCCGCCAGGGGGCCGCCCGGAGAGAGGAGACAGCAACGCCGCGAAGGTGGTATTTGATGGCCCTGATGACGGCGGGGTTCGCGGCGGGCGGGCTCATGGCGCCCCTGGCCGGGATGGGACCGGCGCACGCGGCAGTGGCGCCCGCCACGCACCCGGCTGCCACCGCGCCCACAGCCGCCGTGAGGTCAGCGGAAACGGCGGCCACCGCGGGCCGCAGGACCGGTGATGCCGCGGGCAACCCGTTCTGCCAGGGTCCTGGCAGGAAGTACCAGGCATCCCCGGCCGCGCACGCTTATTGCAGGGGCACGCAGCCGCACGGCCCCTCCGGGCAGTTCGCGCACACCCCGGCGGCGGGCAAGCCCGTGCCGGGAGCACCGGGCAACCCGGTTCGGTTCCGGCGTTCTCACACGGCTTAGTGCGCTGCCGGGGAGCTGAGCCCGTTAACAGGTACGCTCCCTTCTACGAGCGTTCCCGTGCCGGGCGTAGAGGTCACACGAAGCTCGCCGCCAAGCGCGGCCAGGCGATCGCTCATTCCCTGTATTCCGGTGCCGTAGCCTTTGGCGCTCGGGTCGAACCCCACCCCGTCGTCCTCAATGGAGAACGCGAGGGCTCCATCGGAGGCGGACAGGCGGACGATCGCTCGCGAGGCCCGTGCGTACTTGGCGACGTTCTGCAAAGCCTCCAGGGTACAGAAATATACGGCCGTCTCAGCCTCCTGGGGGTAGCGGCTGAGGCCGTCGCCTTCAACGACGGCCGACAGGGCCGATTTTCTTGCCTGGGCTTGGAGCGCCGCCACCAGACCCAGGTCGGCGAGCAGCGGCGGGTAGATGCCTCGTGCCAGATCCCTAAGGTCCTTGAGCGCTTCCTGTATCTCGGCCCGGATCTGCGAGAGCATCTCGTGAGCTTCCGCGTCGTCGTGTCCCACCAGGGAATCGGCCAGGCTCGTCTTCACCGCGAGCGCCACGAGCTGCTGCTGAGCCCCGTCGTGGATGTTGCGCTCCAGGCGCCGCGCAGCCGCGTCCTGAGCCGTCACGATGCGCTGGCGCGAGGCCCGGACATCCTCCAGCAGCCGCACGTTGCGCAGCACCAGGCCCGCCTGCGCGGCGAGGTTCGCGATGAGTTTCTCCTTGTCGGCGGTGATCGGATCGCTGGCGGGAGCCTGGACGACGATCGCTCCCAGCATGTCCCCCTGATGCACGACCGGGAACGCTGCGTCGCCTTCGCCAAACTCGGGAAGATCATCGGACGGCATGGGCACTGGGCTCGGGGAGGCGGCGCTGTCCTGGGGCCAGCGAGCCACGCTGCGAAGCTCAGCCCCGACGCGCAGCCACACCTCAGCCCTCGGCGCGCCGATCCCGGCCGCTACTATCTGAGCCATTCTGGGCAGGATGTCGTCGGTGGAATACGCAGCGGCCACTCGGCCGGAGAAGTCGGAGAGCACCTCGTACGGCGTTGCCCGCTCCCCGTAGACCAACCGGTTCGCGAACCGTTGCACCCGGCGGCGGACAGGCTGGAACGCCAGGGCCACGATCGCGGCCGCGACCGCCGACAGCGCCGGCGTGCCGATCGACCCGGCGAGCTGGCCGACGCCTGCGACGAGTCCCGCGTAGACGATCGAGATAAAGACGGCGAGGGATCCATACACGATCGCCTTGGAGATCACGACGTCGATGTCGAAGAGGCGGAATCGCAAGACGGCGATCGCGGCCCCTACCGGAACGCCCAGGACTCCGACCGCCCCCAGTACGTCCGACACGACCTGTGCGCCTAGGCCTTGCGCGGCCGCTCCGGCCAGGGCGCACGTCAATGTGAAGGCGGCGCCAAGGCCGAACCACTTGACCTGCTGGCGTTCGTCGCCATCGGCCCGGCGGTACCGGAAGAAAAGAGAACAGACACACAGCAGACAGGCGACGACGGCGACGACGAAAGTCAATCCGGTGAGCAGACGCAAGAACGAACCGCTGGCGTCGACCCCCGCAGGGTTCGCCACTGGCGGCTTGTCGAAACGTCCGGGCGCGAGCGCAAGTGCCACGGCCAGGTAGGCGATGCACCACAAGGCCAGCCAGGCAAGCGGACGCCACCGGCGGGACGGGGGGCGGCCATCCGGGAACAGCAGGGGCAGGAGCGTGAAGAGAGGCCCGAAAGCGAGAACCCATCCCCAGTCGTTCGGCCAGGCGAGCCACCGGACAGCGATCAGCGGGCTGCCGTGCTGGTACATGAAGATGGCGAGCTCGCCCGAGAGGACCTGCGGCGCCGCGAGCACGCCAACGGCCAGGAATAGCCACCCGACGAGATTGCGGCGCCGCCGTGAGACAGCCAGAGCGCCGATCACCGTGCACGAGCTGAAGAGCACGATCACCGACAAGTTGGAGCCGATCGAATCCGAGTTGATCACGACGAGCGCGGCGCCAGCCGCCAGCATGGCGAGTCCCGCCGCGGCCAGCGACCAGGCAAGCCGAGACACCGTCCGAGTTCTCATCTCGCTCTCCCGGGACTGCCGTTGGGACGCTGCCCATCACAGTCGTTTGGCACCGAGTGGCGACGTGCACGTCGACCCTCCCATGCTGGTCTGATTATTCGGAAGGAGGAGCGAGAGCGAAAGGGTGTCACCCTCGACCAATGAGGCGTGACACCACCCCGAAGGCGGGGATGCCAGCATTCCTGGGTGGCGGTTAGGGCCAAGGCGGATCCGGTGCGTCCGTGCCATCGGGGCCTCGTCGCGTTCCGTCACGAGGTGGCTGTGTCCGGGCAGCCGCTCCAAGGCATCGTGCGGACGGATCCATCCTGGTGGCGTGCCAACGCGAGCTCACATTGCCGCGGCGGCACCGCAGTCAATGCCCGTCGGCTGCTGGAGCGGTCGTGGAGAGGGGGCGGGTCGCGCCGCCCCCTCCCTTCGTCAGCGACCGGCCGCGTCACGGCGTGATCGTCGAAACGAAAACGTCCGAGTTGCCGAACTGGGACGCACAAACATTCTCCGGCGCGGGTTTCGTGATCGGCGAGCCTGCGTCAACCGAATGCTGGTAGGCATCGACTGCCGGGCAACCGACTCCATTTCGGCTGTCGGTATAGATGAACCAGGCGTTGGAGTTGGTGCTGACCAGCGTGTTGTAGTCACCCCAGAACTGGCGCGTCAGGTTGTTTTGCGCCGATGCCGCTGGGTCCGACCCGGCGGTGGTCACCCGGACCGGCGCGGACCACGAGACCCCGCCATCGGACGACTCCACGTAGTAGCTATTGATGGTGGCGTTCCCTGTTCCGTAGGTGCTGGGGTCCTTTGCGGTGAGCGCCTGGAAACCCACATCGATCCTGCCGTTCGGCGCGACATCGAGCCCTTGGAAGAACGCGTAGCCCTGCGCGGCTGCCGACACGGCCTTCGGCGCCGTCCACGAGGTTCCGTGGTTCGTGCCAGCGGAGACCTCGATCCGCCCGGCGCCAGCCGACGCGTCGGACCAGCTCACGTAGACAGTGCCGTTTGTCTGGTTCACCGCGACGCTCGGGAAGCTGTCGGTGCGGAAGTTGGCGCCCGGAATCGGGTCGGCGATATCGGTGACATGAGCGATCTTCGTGGCGTGGGAGAAGGAGACGCCGCCATCAGCCGAGGCCGCAATCACCTGGTCCGGACCCTGCTGGTCGCTGTCCTCCCACTCGACGTACACCGTCCCATCCGGTCCGGTGCGGACCACCGAGCCCTGGCGGCCGCCGAGGCCGCAATTGTGCGCAGTCGACAGCTGATTGGGGACAGACCACGTGTTCCCGCCGTCGGCCGACTCGGTGAACATGATCGGCTCTGCGCAGCTAGGGATGTCGCGGAACTGAGTCCAGGTCACGTACACCCGCCCGAAGAACGGCGACGAGGCGTTGCGGTCCACCCAGATGTCGGGCTTGTCATTGAAGATGAAGCCATGGCCATTTGCGGCCACCACCGGGCCGGTCCAGTGCAGCCCGTCGTCGCGCGACCTGGACACGGTGATCATTTCCGGCGCGGTGCGGGACTGCCCGCTCGCAAAGCTCGCCAGCGAGCCGTAGTAAGCGACCGAGCCGTTCGACCAGCTGAACTTCCCGTTCCTGCCCTGAGCGGGCCCGAACACGATGACCGGGTCGCCATCGGACACCAGCGAGCCGCCGTTGTCAGAAAAGCCCGGCAGCAGCCCGCGGTTCGTCCACGTCTTCCCGCCGTCGGAGCTCGTGTAGGCGCCGTCGGTTCCGACGTTCGGGAAGAAGGAGCAGTCACTGGCCGCCGCGTCCGGCCCGCGCACCGGGCCGGGGCCGCACGGCGGCTGTAGCTGCTCGTCATTGGCTCCGGCGATCAGATCCGAAGCATTGAGCGGGTCGGCCGCGATGGTCGGCTCGTTCTGCTTGTTGGTCGGGAAGACCGCCGTATTGTTGCTGTTCGGCTGCCCCGCCACCTGCGGGTTGTTCGCCTGCACGTCGATAGCCGAGGTAGCACCGGCAGGAACGGCGAGCAGCAGTGATACGGGCGCGACCGCAAGTAATACCAGGGCGTACCTTGCTCGCATAGGGGCCTCCTTGCCACAGATCTTGAGCTAATGCGTGCCCTCTCGCAGGGGAGTTTAGAGCGCTGCACGGGGATCTAGCCAGCGCGCTGCGGGCGTGGGCGAAAGGCCTGCTCAGGACCAGGCGGCCGCCGATCTTCTGATCGGGCATCGCTCATGGTTTTACCGCGAGGATTTCCTGGAGACAGCGGTGGCGGTGTCATCCAGTCGTCACAACACCTGATGATGGAGGGTTGCGATGAGGAATGGGGGTCCGCCGCTGGCGAGGGCGGCGTGGCTGCGGTTTTGGGGAAGGGGCCCGGGCCGGGCAAGGGGTAGAAGAAGCGGGCGGCGGGGGTCAGCGCGAGCACCGGGGGCTGTGGTCGCGGCGGGGCCCGGCCGGGGTGAAGGCGAATGGGCCGGGCACGATGACCGGCCGGGTTCTTGTCGGTGATGGAGCGGGAGGAGCTCGCGGTCGGGGCGGCGGCTGGGGAATCGTGCCCGGCGGTCGCGGCCCTAGTGGGCCGGCACCCGGCCACGATCGGCCGAAGAGATCCGCCGTAACGGTGCCCGGGGCCGCTACCGGGCGCTGGCCGCCCAAGCCCAGGCCGAGGCGCGCGCGGCGGCCAAGACAACCAGGCTGCCTGCAGATCTGTGGCTGCGGAGCTGGGTCCAGCAGCGGCGGGAGAAGCGCTGGTCACCGGAGCAGATCAGCGCACGCTGAAACGACTTCTGGGGCCGACCGGAGATGTGACTGTCACACGAGACGGGTCTACCAGGCGGCCGCCGGAGAGTATCGGCGAGCAATGGCGGGTGTCAGCGGTACAGAATGTTCCATCTGCACCCGACCCGGCCGCAGGCACCGCCGACCAGCAGGCGCGCAGGCGGCTCCGGGCGCGAGGTCACACCGAATGTTCGTCACGGAGCGTGAGGCACGCAGTCCTGGCCTTCCCATCTACTGCACCGGTCTACTGCGCCGGAGGGGGGGCCGATGTGTCGGTCTGCCAGAGCCCGAACTCGTTCCCGTGCGGGTCCTTGCAGGTCGAGAACCAGCCCATGCTCGGAACCGGCATCGGCTCGTTTGCCTCCCCGCCGAGCTCCTTCACACGCGCCGCACCTGCCTTGATGTCGTCGACCGCGAAGTACGGGCGCGTGCCGCGCTTGCCCGGCTCCATGTTCGTGATCGCGGCGCCCTGCTCCCCACCGACCTGGGTCGTGTGGTACTCGAACGGGCCGGGGTTCGCCTGGAACTGCCACCCGAACAGTGAGCCCCAGAACTCCTGGCTCCTCTGGGTGTCGTCCGCAGGGATCTCGATGTGCACGATCTCACCTGGCAACGCTGCCTCCTGGTTTCGTCGTTCACGGCGATGCCGCCGTCAGTCCTTACACCGCCCGGCCGCGTGAAACTCATAGGACGCCCGGACGCCGGGCTGTACGGTTATTTTCGCACACGTGATCGAGTATTGCGAGCGCGGTCACGCGGCATTTCCCGGCTGGCCCCCATCCGGGCACCACCGCTGGGTCCGGCGCTCCTTGTCGCTGGCGCGGCCGGCAGCACATCCGGCGGATCCGGTTCGAGTAGGCCCCGGCCTGCTGCCGATCTTCGCACCCGGTTACCGGGAATGGTCGGGCCGTTGGTGCGACCGTCAGCGAGCGATGGCGAACGGCACTGCGGCTCTGGGCGGCCGGGAGTGCCGGGCGCCTGATCCCGCCATCGCAGCAACGCGATCTCAGGACTGCATAGTCGCCGTCATGGATGCTTAGCTCGTCCCGCTGGAGCTAGCTGGGAACGATCATGGCTGGATTCGTTCCCAGTTGAGGGTACAAACGTTCGAAAAACTAGTCGGGACGGCGGGATTTGAACTCGCGACCCCTTGACCTCCAGTCAGCTCCTGAGCGTCGCTGGGCGTCGCTCAGGAGGGCTCACTGGGTACTTGAGCAGCCGTAATAGTGGCTCAGTGTGGGCGACTGTTGCCTGAAGCTGGTCCTCGTTGGCTCTTGGAATGGCTCTTCCTGCATATCCGCTGCGGAAGGCCAAAGGGGGAGTGGTTAGCCGGTCATGCGTGTCCGGTCGGGCTGGTGGGCTTCCGGCAGGCCGAGGTGCTCGGCCAGCCACGGCCCGGTCACGCTGCCCGGGGCACGCGCGACGTCTTCGGGCGTCCCGGCCGCGAGGATGTGCCCGCCTTCTGGGCCGCCGCCTGGTCCCATGTCGATGAGGTGGTCGGCGGCGGCGAGCAGGTCCAGGTCGTGGTCGATGACGATGATGGTGGCCCCGGCTTCCAGCAGCCGGTCGAACACGTCGGCCAGGGTGGCCACGTCGAGTGGGTGCAGGCCGGTGGACGGCTCGTCGAGGACGTACAGCGTGCCGCGCTGGCTGCTGCGCAGCCGGGAGGCGATCCGCAGCCGCTGCGACTCGCCGCCGGACAGGGACGGCGTGGGCTCGCCGAGCCGCAGGTAACCCAGGCCGACCTCGTCGACGGGCCGCAGCGCCGCGGCGACCGGGGCCCGGCCGGCGAACCGCTCCAGGGCGTCGTGCACGCTCAGGCCGAGCATGTCGGCGATGGTCAGGCCGTCGATCCGGACGGCCAGGGTGGCGTCGTTGAAGCGGGCGCCGCGGCAGGTCGGGCAGCCGACGGTGATGTCGGGCAGGTACTGGACGTCGAGGTCGATGTGGCCGAGGCCGCGGCAGGTCGGGCACTGGCCCTCGCGGGTGTTGAACGAGAAGCGCCCGGGCTTCCAGCGCCGCCGCCGGGCGTACGCGGAGCCGGCGAACACGCGGCGGATCTGGTCGAACGCCCCTGAGTAGGTCGCGGGTGTCGACCGCGCATTCTGGCCGATCGGCGAGGCATCGATCTGGACGACCTGGCGGATGCCGCCGAGGTCCAGGCGGCGGACGTGCCCGGGCGGCGCCGACCCGCTCAGCTGCGCCCGCGCGGCCGGGATGAGGCTGTCCAGGACGAGGGCGGTCTTCCCCGCGCCGGATGGCCCGGCCAGCGCGGTCAGCCGTTGCACCGGAAGGCGGCGGTGAGGTCGTGCAGGTTGTACAGGTCGCCGATCTCGATGGTGATCTGCCCGCCGGGACCGGCCCGCGCCGGACGGTCACCCGGCACGGCCGCGGCGCCGGCCAGGAACGTGATCGTCTTGCGCAGTCCCTGGACGTTGGCCGGGTGCAGCCCGACCGACGGCTCGTCCAGCACATACAGCATGCCGGTGGTGCTGGCCCGTACCGTCGAGGTGAGCTCGATCCGCTGTCGCTCTCCGGTGGACAGCGAGGCGCCGGCCCGGTCGAGGGTCAGGTAGCTGAGGCCGACGTCGAGCAGCGGCGTGAGCCTGCCGTTCAGCTCGGCGAGCAAACCGTTGGTCATCCGGCTGAGCTCGGCGGGCAGCCCGGCGGGCAGGCCGGCCGTGAACCCGCGCAACTCGCCCAGGCCGAGCGCGCTGATCTCGGCGATGTTGCGGCCGCCGAGCTGTGAGGTCAGCGCCTCGGGCCGCAGCCGGGTGCCGTGGCACACCGAGCAGACGCGGGTGATGAGGAAACGCTGCACCAGGCGGCGGGTGCGCTCGTTGTCGCTGCGCAGCGAGCGTTCCACCGCGGCGACGGCGTTGTCGTAGTTGACCGACAGCTGCACGGTCCGCCCGCTGCGGCCCGAGCGCAGCGTCACCTGCCGACGGACCGGCTCACCGTGCAGCACGATGTCGCGCTCGCGGGAGGTCAGTGACCGGTACGGTACGTCCAGCCGGACCCCAAGCTCGCCTGCCGCATACATCGACAGCCGCCGCCCGCCGGAACTCCACGGCAGCATCGCGCCCTCCTCAATCGTCTTGCCAGGGTCGGGAACCAGGGTGCTGATGTCGACCTCGGACCGCACGCCCAGGCCGTGGCAGGCCGGGCACGCGCCGTAGGAGTTGAAGGCGAAAAATTCGGCGCTGGGAGGCTCGAAACGCGCGCCGCACAGCGGGCAGACGACCTCCATGCCCTGGGTGGCGACCGACGGCCCGACGCGGTGGCCGTTTGGGCACAGGTGCGAGCCCAGCCGCGACATCATCAGGCGCAGCACGTTAAGTACCTCTGACATGGTGCCGACGGTGCTGCGCGGCCCCGGTACCGGCGGCCGCTGCCGCAGGGCAAGCGCGGGCGGAAGGTGGTCGATCCGGTCCACGTCCGGCCGCTGGGCCTGGGTCAGCCGCCGGCGGCTGTAGGTGCTCAGGCTGTCCAGGAACCGCTGCATGCCCTCGGCATACAGCGTGCCAATCGCCAGTGACGTCTTGCCCGACCCGGACACCCCGACCACCGCGACCGTCCACCACAGCGGCACGTCGACGTCGACATCCCGCAGATTGTTGTGCCGGGCCCCGCGCACGCCGATGACCGTGGGCAGGGTTCCCGGCACGGAAATCTCACCAGCCGCCATACCAGGCAACCTAAGGCCATCCGTCGGCGGCCGTCGCCGTGAGGGCTTGTGCCCGGCGGCGGTGGTGAGGGCAGACATGGTCGGCATCCTTTTGTTCGGCGATCGGAAGCCCTCGCGGGCTCGGGCGGCTGAAGGCTCATGCGGACATCCGCGACGCGGATGGGCAGCCGGCGGAACGTGTACCCGCCGCGACGAGCTCGTCAGTCAGGCCCGCACGGGGCCGGAGCTTGCCCGGCCCCGGTGCGTTGTGGTCAGGGGTGGACCGGTCCGCTTGGCCCGCGGTCGAGGCGCAACGACTGCATGATGGCGAACGTAGTGGTGGTGGTGAAAATCTCGATGTCAGCGGCGGCCAGCACGCCGGTGTACTTCGCGATGATGGGCGCGGCCGCGCGCTGGGTGACGGTGTCGAGGTGGGCTTTGACTCCGGCCCAGGCGTTCTCCCCGTACCTCATGTAAAAGGGCACCGGGTCGACCGTGGCCAGCGCCTCTCTCGCGCTGGCTTCGATGTCGGCGATGTACTGCTGGTGCACCGCGACGTCATCGCGGGTGGCGAGCCGGCCGAGGTGCCCGCAGATGAAGTGCGTCCACGGGTAGGACAGCGCGGTGGCCGGGGCCTGGGTGTACCCGGGGACGTCCTCGCTGAGATTGAGGTTGTAGATGGGCACCCAGCCGGCGTTGACGACATCGATAAGCATCAGGGTGTCGTGGCCGGGGAAGTGGATGTAGATGTTGTCCGGCGAGTGGTTGGGGCCGTGCCAGGCCAGCTCGGCGCGCTCACCGCCCACCTCGAGGGTGTAGCGATCGGCGAAGGTCACCTCCGGTGCCGGCCGGGCCGGGTCATTGTCCCGCAGCAGCAGCCGCCGCGTCTCCTCGTGCCCGATGCGGACCACGTCCCCGTCGAACAGCGAGGACGCACCGGCGTGGTCGTCGTGGTGGTGCGAGTAGACGAGGTGCGTCACCGTGTTGCTCACGCCGTTGGCAGCGGCGATCTCGTCCACCGCCCGCCGCAGGTTATGCCCGATCGAGGGGGGTGCGTCGAACAGCACGACGCCGTCGCGGGTGGTCAGGAACGCCGACTGGTAGAC